>Ga0207646_10002661_pt1 | contig 20958 bp, 17 predicted proteins | sample KBSK5502metaG_FD_184343 | JGI IMG/M metagenome (GOLD analysis project Ga0207646, IMG submission 184343) | Corn, switchgrass and miscanthus rhizosphere microbial communities from Kellogg Biological Station, Michigan, USA - KBS K5-50-2 metaG... | ecosystem: Host-associated > Plants > Roots >...
GGGGTAATTTTATCGCCGCTTCTTCTTTTTCTTCTTCTTCCTTCGCGACGATCCGGCGGCTAGTCCGGGCATCATCGCCTCACCGCCATCGGCTTCCATTCCCGGAATGCCGGCCATACGACGCATCATCTTGCCCCGTAAGCCGCCACCGCTGAACATTCCCTGCATCATGCGCCGCATTTCGGTGTACTGCTTGATCAGCGAGTTCACCTGCGCGACCGTCGTGCCTGAGCCACGCGCGATTCGCCGGCGGCGGTTTGCGTTTAGGATAATGTGATTCGCGCGCTCTTCGCGCGTCATCGAATCAATGATCGCTTCGGTGCGGCGGAGCTCTTTCTCCATCATCTCTGACTGTTCGTCGGTCAAATCCGGCATGCCTACGCCGCCGAGAAGTTGATCCGGCAACAACTTCAGAATTTTTGAGAAAGAACCGAGCTTCTTTACCTGCCCGAGCTGCGAACGAAAATCATCGAGCGTGAACTGGTTCTTTTGCAGCTTCTTGAGCTGCGCCTCGGCTTCGTCCTGATCGACTTTGGACTGGACCTCTTCGATCAGCGAAAGCACGTCGCCCATGCCGAGGATGCGTTGGGCCACGCGATCGGGATAGAACGGTTCGAGCGCATCGTATTTCTCGCCGACGCCGACGAACTTAACGGGCTGACCGATAACCTGCTTGATCGAGAGCGCCGCGCCGCCGCGGGCGTCACCGTCCATCTTTGTCAGCACCACACCGGTGATGCCGATCCGCCGATGAAACTCTTCGGCCGATCGCACGGCATCCTGTCCGGTCATCGCATCGGCGACGAAAAGTATTTCCACCGGATGCGTTTCGCTCTTGATCGTGACCAGCTCTTCCATCAACTCGTCATCGATGTGCAAGCGGCCGGCCGTATCTATCAGTAACGTGTCGTAACCGACATCGCGCGCCTGTTGCAACGCGGCGCGGGTCAGCTCCAGCGGATCGTTGGTCTCAGGCTTTTCAAAGATCGATTGGCCGGTCGCTTTCGCGATGACTCTTAACTGTTCGCGCGCCGCCGGCCGGTAAACGTCGGTCGAGAGCAGCAGCGGCTTGCGCTGTTGATTCTGCGCCAGCCAACGCGCAATCTTTCCAGTCGAGGTCGTCTTGCCTGAGCCTTGCAGGCCGACAATCATCACTACGTTCGGGATCGTCTTGGTAAAGACCAGCCGCGAGGATTGCCCGCCCAGCAAATCGACCAGTTCATCGAAAACGATCTTGACGACTTGCTCTGAAGGCTTCAGTTGGAGCCAAACCTGCTGACCTTCAGCCTTCTCTTTGACCGATGCTATAAAGTCTTTGGCGACTTTGTAATTGACATCGGCTTCGAGCAACGCCAGCCGAATCTCGCGCAGCGCCGCGTCAACGTGTTCCTTTGTCAGGACGCCTTCGCCGCGCAGATTCTTCAGCGTCCGCTTTAGTTTGTCGGAAAGAGACTCGAACATACGTTAGACGACGATTCTGGTCTGCGCGGAAACAAGCATGATAAGGGGCGGTCTATGGGGTGTCAAGGAATGGACTGAGGTAATGAAACTCAGAGTACTTCTGGATTTTTAGTTGCTCCGTTAGAAGCAAAATGTTTATAGAATGAGGAGCTATCTATGATTTGTGTCCGCTGGGAGCGCGGTAACCCTGCATCGCGCTCCCAGCGGAGGGGGCCTATAACGGAATGCCGTCTATAAATATTGCGCTCCTGCGGAGCCCTCACGATCGCCTCAGAATGTTTCGATCTATTCGACGAGCACTCAGCCAGGCGGTCGTTTTGCCTCTATTGCTGGTCGCCGCCTTTGGCCTTCCTGCGCAAGAAAAGACTCCACAATCTGTAAAACCAGCTGCTCCTAAATCCGAATTCATCGCTCCTGGAATCGAGCACATCCAGATCACTCGCGGTTACAAATCAGAGAAGGAAGGAACTGGCCCATGGTTCATCAACATGCTGCGCATTGATCTAACTAGAGCGCGGCTGCAAATGGTTCACGCGCTGGACGAAGCTGTCGGTTTAGAGACTGTGAGTTCAATGGCCGCGCGTTACGGAGCGCTGGCAGCCGTGAACAGTGGCTACTTCCGCACGACCGGGACTTATCGCGGTGATTCTGTCGGGACTGAGGTGCTCAACGGAAAACTCTTGAGCGAGCCGAACAACGTTCGCGCCGCCGCCGGCTTGATTGAAAGGGATGGAAAGCAGGAATTGATTTTTGGCCACTTGAAGTTCGATGGCCAGGTCGTTGCGGGTGCGCGATCGACACACACCATCAGTGGCCTTAATCGGCCGCGGGCCGATAATGAACTGATCGTTTTTACTCCTGAGTTTCATCGCACGACCCTCACCGAGCCGAACGGGCTGGAACTGATCGTTCGTCGGGGCCGCATTGTGGAGCGGCGTGAGCTGAAAGGCAGCAGTGTGATTCCCGCCGACGGCTACGTTATTTCCGCGTCCGGCTCCGCCCGCGATTGGGCGCTTGCGCACTTGCGATCAGGCGCGCGAGTCGAACTGAAACTAAACCTCACTCCGATTGAGACAGAAATGTCGCCGCAATGGAAACAGGCAGCCAGCATCATCGGCGGCGGGCCGCAGTTGATTAAGAACGGGCGCATTGAAATTACCAACGCCGCCGAAAAAATCCTGCCCAGCTTTGTTAGTGACGGTCATCCGCGCACGGCAATCGCCAAACTCAAGTCAGGACTGATCCTGCTGATTACCGTCGATGGCCGCCAGCCCGGCGAAAGCATCGGCATGTCGCTCAACATGCTGGCCGATTTGCTGATTGAATTTGGCGCGGTCGAGGCAATCAATCTCGATGGCGGCGGCTCAACCACCATGGTCATCAGGAACAAATTGGTTAATAAGCCTTCGGACGCCACCGGCGAACGGCCGGTAAGCGACGCCATTCTCATTTATCCGCGATAGACCTGGCTTGGCTTAGAGTTCAACTTTTGTTGCTGATTCAGAAAACCAAGCTAAGCTTGGACTCTGAACCAATCGCTTTCCCGTCAAAAGTCGTGACCAGCCGTCTCTACTGTGGTATTTTCAGGTCGCTTGAGTAAGAACTGACGGGCCCTCTCATCCCGTACTGCCCTGCCCCTGAAACTGCGGCGGTGAAAAGCGCAATTCATTGGGCTTATATTAACTTCTCGGGTATAACAATTATTGCGGCATCAAGCAGCCACCTCTTAAAAGGGAACTTGCTCGTTTGAGCGAAAAAAACCAGAAGGCAGATAACGCTGTCATCGATCTTGAGCACGCTCGCGAGCGTCTCCGTTCGCACGCCGGCAAAGCTTCGCCCGAATCTCTGGCGGGCGATCTTGACACTGTGCGCGGCTTGCTCGATCAAGGTCTAACCATCGAGGCCCGCTCCCGACTCCACTCGCTGCTGGCGCAAGCGCGAAATCATCCGCAAGTGCTGGCTCAGGCTCGTTGTGCCTTATCAATCGCCCTGGAGATGCAAGGGCATTATCGCGAGTCGCTCGACGCAATCGCGATGTATGAAGACGCGGAAGCGTGCGCCAAATTCGACTTAAGTTTGAATGCCAAGCTGCGAGTGCAAATCGCGGTGGCCTATAACTACAAGGGCGATCATCCCAAGGCCATTGCGCTCCTCAAGTCCACCCTGCGAGATTTGCCCCAGGGAGGGGCAGAGGTCGGTGCGGTTTATACGGCGCTGGCGCGCGTCTACCGAAGCATCACTGAGTATCCGATCGCGCGCGACTATTCGCATCGGGCGTTGGAGAGCTATCGCCAAAGCGGCGATTGGCGCGGACTGGCCGAAGCGTACTTCGGTCTGGCGACCGCCGACGTTCATGAAGGGCTGTATGAGGAATCGTTGGAGAACTTCGACCAGGTGCTCAAGCTGGTAGGAGATCATCCGGCCACCTATGTGTTGGGCAAAACCTACGCCAACATGTCCGGATCCTGCTGGTTTTTGAAACGTCCTCAGGAGGGTATTCAATACCTCGAAAAGGCGATCAACTACTACGAACGGACCGATCATAAAAATAGCGCCGCAAATGGATATAACAACCTCGGAGTAAATCTGGTCTTGATGGGTCATTGGGATCGCGCCCAGGAAGCGTTCGAACGCGCCCTGGCACTCGCCTCCGAAGGCGACGATCGAGGCGCAGAAGTTCCGATGATTCTCGACTCTCTTGGTGATTTGCGCATTTTGCGTGGCGATCTAGACGAGGCGCATGGCTATTTGCAGCGCGCGCTTGCTCTATCCTTAGAAAAAGGAAACAAGTGGTACCAGGGACAGGCACACCGCACGCTAGGCCGTTGTTATCTGGCCATGAAGCGGAGTGCCGAGGCGCTGGTTACTTTGAAGAAGGCGCTGGAACTCGCCGAACTAATCGGTGATCGACAGGCCATTTGCGAATCGCGACTACTGCTTGCCGAAGTATCTCTTGAACAGGGCGAAACGGAAGAGTCCGTCGCGAATCTTCGGAGCCTGGCCCAACTAATCACAGACTCACCGGCCGACCTGCTGCTGGCCGGAGAAGCGCAGCGATTGCACGGCATGCTGAAGATGGCCCGGGGCGATGCCTCGACCGCGGCGCAGCATTTCGGCCGCAGCGTCTCGATCTTCGATATGCTGGGCGACCGCTATCGCAGTGCGCGCGCGCATTACGAACTGGGACGTGCCTATGCTATCGCCCAGCCCGAACGCGCCGCAGAACATCTTTCGCGCGCCGTAAATATCTTCCGGGAACTGGGCGCGAAACTTGATCTCAGTCGAGCCGAAGCAGCCGCAGCGGCGCTCGACAAGACGGGTCCGCAGCAGCAACGACAGCGCGAAACGGTTCTGCAACTGCTCACCCTGCGATTGGCTGAAGCCGTCGCCTCACGTGAACTACTGCTGCGCGAATTGGCCGCGGTGATTCGGCAGGAAACCAACTGTAGCAAGGTCTTGATTATCGAACCCGACGAAGGCGCTCGCCAGCGCGTGGTTATTGCGCATGGTTGCGTCAAGAATGAAAGCACGGCCTTGGCAGACGAGTTTGCGAGACTTGAAAAGGACTCTCAGCGTCAGGCGTTCGCGAAGAAACAGAATCTGGCGGTGATCACATTGAAGTCGACCAACGGAAGGCCGGCTACTTTGATGATCTCGCCGCGTGAGCGGGCTGAACTTCCCGGCGGGCTTTCGCTCGATCCACTGCTGCGGGTGGTTGAACTGGGAATGGACGTTTGCGCGTTGCGATCACGCACCCGTAGCGGACCTGATGCGGAGGAAGAGAACGCTCTTGCGGGTTCCAGTTTGATGCCGGGATTCATTCACTCAAGTCCGGCCATGACTAAGCTGGTTGAAGAGGTGCACAAGATTCGTTCTTCCGATGTGACTGTGCTGGTCACTGGTGAATCCGGAACCGGGAAAGAACTAGTGGCCCGAGCTATCCACGCGCTTTCTTCGCGACGTGACAAGATTTTTGTGCCGTTCAATTGCACGGCGGTGCCGAAAGAACTTTCGGAAGGCTATCTTTTCGGTTATCGCCGGGGCGCCTTTACCGGAGCCGTCAAGGATTCGGACGGCGTTATTCGCGCGGCGGCCGGCGGCACTCTCTTTCTCGACGAAATCGGCGATCTTCCCATCGACGTGCAACCGAAGATTCTGCGTTTCCTGCAGGAAGGCGAGATTCAGCCGCTCGGCGAACAGCGACCGGTAAAGGTCGACGTGCGCATCATCGCCGCGACCAACAGCGATCTGGAAGAGATGGTGGCGCAAAGTCGCTTTCGCGAGGACCTCTATTATCGGCTTAACGTGATCCGTCTGCGCGTGCCGCCACTACGCGAGCGCCGCTCAGAGATTCCGACCATCGTTAACTATTATGTGAATCACTACTCGGCAAAGTTTGGCCGTCGTGATATTCAGATCACGCCCCAGGCCATCGACTTGTTGATGGTCGGCGAGTGGCCGGGTAATGTGCGGCAACTCTGCAACGAAGTGCAAAGAGTGATTGCGCGTGCTGAAAACGGAGCAGTCATCACGCCGGAACAACTTTCGCCCGAACTACGACATATGCGCGCGCCGGTTACGCCGCCGGCAACGTTGACTCCGATCGGCTCCGGCGTTGGCTCGTCGGTTACTGTTCCGCTGCAAAACGTTACCCTCGCTGACGCGTTAGCAGAAGTCGAGCGCCGCATGATCCGCGAAGCCCTGCGCAAACATAACGGCAATATCTCGCGCGCCGCGCGTGAGCTTGGCTTGACCCGCCGTGGGCTTTATCTAAAGCTCGAACGCCACGAAATGAGTGCCAGCGCTTAGTTTCCTTTCTCTCTGATCTGTTTTCGAAACCTCGGCTCAATAGCAACGTGTAAGCCTGAGACGCTGTCGGAGCGTCTGGTAGTGGTTGCGCCCTTTTACGACGGGCGTGTATGCTTTTGTTGAAACGTCGGTACCTTGGGCTGGGAACAAGAAAACGTAATGACTGCGAAGCTTAATCTCGCCAGTAATCCTTTCCGCAATCGCGCTTTGCCGTGGACTGTGACGACTGTAATTGCCGTCGTTTCGATCGTGGCTCTGGTGGTTATTGCCAGGTCAACTGTGCAGACCAACGCGCAGGCCCAAACAACTCAGCGCGACGTGGTGGATTTGCAGAAGCAGGCTGAGGGATTGAACAAGCGTTCCGAAGAGATCAAGACGGCGTTGACGCCTGAGCAGCGCCGCACTCTCAAGTCGGCGCATACGCTGGTCGACCGGAAACGATTTTCGTGGTCACGTTTGTTCGCAGATTTGGAAGCGGCGTTGCCAGGTACCGTGCGCGTCGCGCGGATTGTGGTCAAAGAGGTCCGCGCTCAGGACGATCGCACGGTTACAAACCTTGACCTCACCCTAATCAGCAAGGACCCGGCGATTATCACCCAGTTGATTCAAGACATGGAGCGGGAGGGGATTTTTCATGCCGAACTGGTTTCGCAGAACCTGCAACGCGGCAAGGGTGAGAACGGCGCCGAGTACGAAATGAATGTGTATTACGTTCCGCGTTATGGAGCGCCGATCGAAACCAGCGAAAGGAACAACCGGCCGGTAGACACCGCCGGCCAGGGAGGCCGGCAATGAGTCAGGATCGTCCCATGCACGCCGTGGCTCCTCGCCGGCAAATCCCCATTCGCTTTGATCAATTGAGGCGGGCACCGGGACTGAACGTACTCGGGCTTCCCGAACTTATCGGGCTGGCCGCCGCTGTGTTAATCGCGTTGATTACGGTCTTTGCCTACTTTTATTTTTACGTCCCCGCGCACTCGCGCCTGAGATCGGTGCAATCAGAGCGGGATCGATTGCAAGCCCAACTACGTTCGTCAGAACTGAATCTTAAGGGGATTACGGGTACTCGCGACGCAGTCAATAAGATTGATGCAAGTCTCCGAGACTTTGAGAGCAATTGGCTCGCCGTAAGCGCGCAAGGTCGCCTGTCGCTTTACAGTGAACTGAATACTCTTATCCGCAGCAACGGTCTCCGCAACACGTCGGGCCCGACCTATACGGCGCTCGAACCGCTCGGATCAAAGGCTCAGGTGCAAGCGACGGCCGGTGCCGACAAACAAAGCAGCGCCAAGTGGCAGAGTATCTATCCCGGGATCGCCGTAAGCCTGACAGTGGAGGGCCCGTACCAGAATGTCCGTCACTTCGTTCGTGATATTGAAACCAGCCGGCAGTTTTTGATCATAAACGCTGTAGAACTGGAAAGTCTGACGCAATCAGGCGCATCACCGGAATCGCCCGCCGCGCGAACCGCACCCGTTCCAGGCCGTACCGGCAAACCGGCCCCGCCAGCGATTGCGCCGCCTACCGGTGATCGGGGCACCATGGTAAGCCTGCGACTCGACATGGCAACCTATTTTCAGCGTTCCGCTTCGGATAGTGGGACCGCTCGCTAAAGGTTGGCGAGTAGTCATCGGAACCGAAAGGTCAAAGACTCGTTTAAGAGACAGAAACGTTTTTGGATTCAAAGCAATGCAACTTACCGATCCCAACAACCCGAATGAAAAAAAGAAGCTAATCGCCGCGGGCGTACTGGGCTCGGCCGCGATCCTCGTGCTCGGCTATGTTTTCTTTGGCGGAAGCTCAAAGACACCGGTCACAACGAACGCGAACCGACGCATCGCCGGCGCGCCGACGCCGACGATCGCGAGCAAGCCATCCCCAATCGACGATCAGTCCGACTCAGCCAGCTTGCAGCCAATTCCAGCAAATTGGACCGTACCGGCCGTGTCCGAACCAAACCGAAATATCTTTGCTTACTACGAGCCACCGCCAAAGCCCTCGCCGGAAATAAGAATTCCGTCACCAACACCTACGCCCGTTCCACCGCTGACGCTCGCTTCACTCGCTCCTGCTAACGTCTTTGCCCGCACAGCGGATTTCAGTCTCCAGGTCATGGGCGACAAATTCATCCCGGCCGTTCATGTCGTAATTGACGGCCGAGATCTACCGACCCGTTTCATCAGCGCGCAACAACTGTTTACGACTGTACCGGCGGCGGTTATCGCTACTCCGGGCGAGCGTCAGTTGATGGTAAGAAACAACGACGGAAAGCTTTACTCGAACACCGCCATCCTGAATGTCGCTGCGCCGCCACTTCCTAACTACACCTACATCGGCATCATCGGTAAGCCACGTTTCAATGACACGGCAGTGCTGCAGGACAAAAGTAGCAAAGACCTATTGAACGTTCAACGTGGTGATGTGCTGGGCGGCCGCTTTCGGGTGAACAGTATCTCTGAGCGTGAGGTGGTGTTGGTCGATACGAATCTCAAGATTCGACATACAATTCCCTTCACCGTCGAAAATAATCCGAACCAACCTTCCCGGCCACCAGTGCGCACGAGTGACGATGAACCATGAAGATTCGCCGTTTAATTAGAGTCTCCGGGGTCCAAGCGCAGCGTGGTTACGCGCTAGTTGCGTTGCTCGTCGTGATGAGCCTGATGGCTTTGTTTGCGCTGGCTGCCGCCCCGCAGGTAAGACAACAGACTCAACGCGAGCGTGAAAAGGAGGCTATTTTCAGAGGCGAACAAGTAGCCGCTGCCATCCGTCTCTATTACCAATATCGTGGCAACCAAGGTGTCAATTCCTTACCAACCTCGATGGATCAATTATTGGAAGGAATTCCCCGTGGCACAAAGAAACTGCAAATTCTAAGATCCGAAGCCGCGCGCGATCCGCTTTCCAGCTCGGGAGAGTGGCGACTGGTCGGCCCAACTTCGCCGGAAATTGGCAAATTTGTCCGTTCCGTAACAGTTTATTCCGGAGGCGTGCCGCCGGCTCCGCGTCTGCCTGGCCTGGTAGGCCTCATCCCACAAATGACCAACATTCTCGATACCGAGTCAACTGATACGGCGCCCGGCGGCGAAGATACATCCGCAAATTCTTCCGGACCGTTTCTAGGAGTAGCGAGTCGCAGCCAACGCAATTCCGTGATGACGTATTACGGTATAGAGCGTCACGACGAATGGATCTTCACACCACTCTTCAAATGAAATTCGTTGTTCGTGCTTAATCTATTTCGCGCAACTGAAAGCATCTTCCATCTTAGAGATCGGAATTGAAAACGATCATTCTTCATACCGTGAATGTGATTTTGGATCGACGAGTTTTGCCGACCGATCTACGACTCTAAGTCCGCATTAGTGATCGCGCGCGCGCATTCTGTGACCAGCGCGCTCTGAAAATATTTCCTCGCTTGCGCATTAAATTGTTGACAAGGATGCAATTTAAGTTTATATAGCAAGATGTTGTGCGCCGTTTTCTCTAGACCACAAGAGTTACGAGGACACAGTATCTTGTGGTCATAACCAACATGAAAGAAGGAGAACGATATGGCAACTAAGAAGAAGGCAGCCAAGAAGAAGGCTGGCAAAAAGAAGGCAGCGAAGAAAAAGAGATAGCTCGTTCACCAAGGGGGCAACTCCAACAACCAACCACTGGCGTACACGATCTAAGGCCTTAGTGGCCAACTTAAAAAGGAACGGCGAATGCTTAACAAGCGCGCCGTTCCTATTCTTTTTTGGATCACGACAGAGTACGATTCATCATTGCGCGAGTGCCTGCGGTTAACTATTCTCATCTTCAAGTGCTTGCCACGTTCAGCAGGGGAGGAAATCTTGGTGCGGGAATTCGACGAAAGGCCATGGGGTCGCTACGAAGTCCTGGAAGAACGGCCGGGGTTTAAGGTGAAAGTGCTCGAAGTAAAACCAGGAGCACGGTTGAGTCTGCAAAGGCATGCCCGACGAGGTGAACACTGGGTAATAGTCCAGGGCGTCGCCGACGTTGTTTGTGGTGACCAGGAACTGAAACTCGGCCGGGGTGAGCACATTCACATTCCCCCACAAACCAATCATCGGTTGGGAAACAGCGGGCCGGAACCGTTGGCAATTATTGAAGTACAGCTCGGCGACTATCTGGGCGAAGACGATATTGTTCGTCTGGAAGATGATTATAAGAGAGTCCTGTGACCACCGGCCGATACTAGTAGACTAGTAGACTTTCATGATCAGCGTGGCCCTGGTTGAGCCTGAAATCCCGCAGAATACCGGCAACATAGCGCGGCTTTGCGCCGCCACCCAAACACAATTGTACATTGTCGGGGTTGCGGGATTTCGTCTGGATCAACGAGAGGTCCGTCGGGCCGGGCTGGATTATTGGGACGAAGTGTCGCTTCATCGCCAGCGCGATATCGAAGAGCTCTACAGACTCTTGCCAGCGGCACGCTTTCTTTACTTCACAACCAAGGCGAAGCAATCATTCCTGGATTGGAGTTTTGATCAGAATGATTGCCTGGTCTTTGGTCGAGAAACACGCGGCTTGCCGGAGGATCTCCTGCACGACAATTGGGATCGATGCCTGACGATTCCGATGCTCAATTCAAAGGTCCGTAGCCTGAATCTGGCAAACTCAGTAGCGATCGCTCTGTATGAAGCACTGCGCCAAACACATGCATTTCGGATTGCGAAATAAGCACAACAGGAACCCCTGATTGTGCGACTAATTCGGCCTTGATTTCTCCTCGGCGCACTCCTCATCATCCTCTTCATTCTCGCCTTCTTCGTGATAGATCTCGTAACCGGTGGCGTCGTCATAGTAATAGCTGTTTTGTGAAGGAGGGTTTTTCTCGCGGGAAGGCCCCTCGTTTTGAGTTGGCGACGGCTGCTCGTTCGAGATGGCTGAGTTTTGTGGATCAGGCATGATGATCAATCATAGACCAAAGTGAGTTTCAATCTTCCAAAAGTATATCCGATTACCGACACTCGTCTTTCCGGATTGTCCCATGGCGAACAGGTGATGCGGCTGATACGCGGTGGGGCCACTGTGATTCAACTCCGGGACAAGGACGCATCCCCGCGCGAGTTTTATCACCAGGCGGCCGCTGCTCTACAGGTCGCGCGCAATCATGGCGCAAAGCTGATCATCAATGATCGGGTGGATGTTGCCCTGGCATTGAAGGCCGATGGTGTTCATCTGGGCCAGTCGGATCTGCCTGTTGAAGCCGCCCGCAGCTTGCTCGGCGAAGATGCGATCATTGGATTCTCGACGCACGATATCACTCAAGCCAGGCTGGCGGCGACGATGCCTCTGGACTATATCGCGTTCGGCCCAATCTTTCAGACCCTAACCAAGGAAAATCCGGACCCAGTTGCAGGCTTAGACGCGTTACGAGAAGTTCGTGCGAGCACAGGATCACTGCCGCTCGTAGCTATCGGTGGTGTCAATCTCATCAATGCCGCGGGGGTGTTTGGCGCAGGTGCTGATGCCGTGGCGATGATTTCTGAACTGATCGCTGGCCCCGCCGGGATCGAGGAAAATATACGTAAGATACTGGCCTTGGCCTAATTCTGCGATTCGCGTCAATCGCGGTTGAACATTTTTTTCTTGCGTTTAGCGCTGCTATCAGCGAAAATGGACAAGTCGCGACCCGTCCGCGGCAATGACCGCCACTTCACTTTAACCGCAGATTCGAATTCCCCAACCAGAATGGAGCGCCCCGGGCATGAGTTTCTTCGATCTACCGCCTATTATCGAACGAATGCTGATGGTTTCAGATAAGATCAGCGATCTCAATTTCTCAGTCGGTCAACTGCCCCAGGTCGAAATTAATGGAAAGTTGACGCCGGTTCAGCCGCTCGGTTTGCAGAAACTCACTCCTTATCAGACCGAGGTAATCGCCATGACGCTGCTCCAGGAAAACGCGGAAGCAGCCGAGCGTCTGGTGCACACCGGTACGGCCGATCTTAGCTACTCGCTGCCCTCGCGAGCGCGTTTCCGCTGCAACATCTTTCAGCAGCGCGGTGTTTACTCCATCGTGATGCGCGTAATTCCGACTGACATCCCCACACTCACTTCGCTGAGTTTGCCCCTACAGCTTGCCGATGTAGCCGAATTACGAAATGGGTTAGTGCTGATCACGGGACCTACCGGCTCAGGCAAGAGTTCAACTCTGGCAGCGATCATCGACATCATCAATGAAGCCAAGCACTATCACGTCGTGGCTATCGAAGATCCGATCGAATATCTTCACACCCATAAGAACTCCACGATAAATCAAAGGGAAGTGGGACACGACACCAAAGACTTTCCCTCGGCTTTGCGTGCCGCGTTGCGACAAGCGCCAAAGGTAATTCTGATCGGCGAAATGCGAGACTATGAAACGACCGAGATTGCGCTGGAAGCGGCCGAGACCGGACACCTCGTGCTTTCGACACTCCACACTATCGACGCTTCGAAAACTATTGACCGCATTATCGGTCTCTACCCGAAGAACGAAGAGCCGGTAATTCGCACGCGACTCTCGCAAACTTTTCGCTACATCGTTTCGCAGCGGTTGATTCCCCGGTCTGATTTTGGGGGACGCGTAGCCGCGGTAGAGATTTTGAGGTCTACCCCTCGCACCCGTGAATACATCGAAAACGGTGAAGCGGAAGGCAAATCCCTGCTGGATGCCATGCGCGACGGGAAGCTTGAAGGCATGCAGGATTTTGACACGGTAATTAAGGACTTCATCGAACGAAACGTCATCACCGTTGAAGACGGCCTCGGGTTCGCCACCAACCAGAACAACTTGTTGCTTTCGCTCAAAGGCCTGACCTCAGGAGAAGACTTTATTCGGACGCAGTCCGAAGACGTTCTGTCGCATCAATCATTGCGCCGTCCCAATCAATTCAGTCTTACCGAATAGAACTCAACTCAAGATAAGCGAAGTAAACCATGGTTCTAATTTGCCCAAAATGCGAAGCTCGCCTGCAACTGGACGAAGCCAAAGCTCCGTCACACCCGTTCTCCGTCCGTTGTCCCAAATGCCAGACCAGTGTCAACGTCCATGAGCCGCCGGCATCGAACCTGACCGCAGCGTCTGACGACATCGTGGAGATGCCGGCGACGCCAACTCAAACATCTCCGTTTGAACCTCCGATTACAGCACCTCCGTTCAAAGCTGACGGGGATAAGTCAAACCCGGCTTTGAGGACTGACAGCACACCGGCGGGATTGGATGGGATCGCGAAAATTTTGGCTGAGGCTCTGCGTCAAGCCGACAGCGGACCTACCGCTAATCGTGGCCGCAAGAGGCCCGTCTGGGATCGCCGTAAGGCTTTAGTGTGCGCTAGTCCCGCCTATCGGGAAACAATTGCGCGTTCGCTCTCAAGCAACGAGTATGAAGTATTTGTCGCCGAGAACATGGCCCAGGCATTGGGGCGCATGCGGGAAGAGCGCATGGACATCGTCATTCTTGACGCGAGCTTCGACCCCCTCGAGCAAGGTGTGGCCTTCGTCACGCGCGAAGTGAAATTGTTGCGACCCTCTGAACGACGCCGACTGTTCTTTGTTTACCTGACGACCGGTGTGCGCACAATGGATCTGCACGCTGCGTTCCTGCACAACGTCAACCTGATTGTAAATTCCTCGGATGTTGAGCAACTGCCGGAAGCACTGGAGATTTCCCTTCGCAATTATAACGAACTCTACCGTGACTTTACTCGAGCGCTGGATGTAGCGCCGATATAAACCGTCCCAGCCTACGAACCCAACCTGATTACCCCTGCGCGCAAACGCTCGTGCTTTTGCATTAGCTTGAGGTAAAGCGCTTCATCGCGACTTGCCTTTGCCTGGATAATCCGTGCGACGAGTTGTTTTTCGTCTGGACTCCATCGTTCTATGCCGGGAACTATCGCCAGCACAAACGCAAGCTTGTTGAGGGCGCCTATTTCAGCTTCGCGCCATCGATTCGTTCGTAACATCAGGCTCTTCTTCACGAACTCAACCGACTGGGTCCGAATCTTCTGCGGATCGCCTTTGAATTCGCGGGCCATGCTTCGCTGCCCTGCGATTCCGACGTTGCGGACTTCAAAGCGATCCCACTGGCCGGATTGAGCAGGCTGAACGCGGTTCGGCGTCTCGAACAACATGTGACCGTCAGCGAGCTTGCGCAGCGTCCGCGCTGAGGTGCGTCGGCGTGGGTCTCTCGCCAGCTTGCGTTCTTCCGACCGCGTCAACTTCATCAACTCGGGTCGAACCGGTCTAAATCCGAGCTTGCGATAAAACCAGAACGCGCCGGAATCGATCCCCTCCTCGTTTTCGTGCCCTACCTGATAAGGGTCGATCGAAAAAACAGTGACGCCCAGAAGTTGCCTCATCAGATGCAAGATGCGAGCGTACAACCACGCCGTCTCGCCGTCGCGAAACGTATAGTAAAGATTAAAGCCGCTCTCCATCCGTTCGAACAGTGATAGGCCTTCAAAGTAAGCGACCGGCACGCCGTTCTTGAAAATCAAAGCGGCGTGATAAGCGCGCAGCGGAAGCCTGTGTTCGGGCGGCACGCCCATCACGAATGCTTCCGTGCCACGTCCGAAATCAACCTTCGACACTCGCTTTGGGTCTCCGTAGGTGAAGCCGTGCAACTCACGATAGCGAACGGCGGAAGTTTCCCGGGCCATGTCCAAGATTTTTTCGCCAGCTGATGGCGAGATTCTCTGCACGGGAAGTGGCGGCGAAGCAAGCTCGGCCGCCAGCGAAACGTCGCGGCGCTGTATCAGCGGCCGCTCATGATAAAAACCCGCTCGCCCCGAAAGTTTCATTCCAGTCCGGGACGCGTGCACTCCGAACTTCCAGGTCAAGTGCAGCTTCAGCGAGTCGTAAGGCTCGGCCTTCGCAGTGTTCGGAATATTGAGCGACTCAAACCGTTTCATCAGCCAAACAAGTTCTCTTGCCCGGCCAACCGCAGCACGCAACCAGTCGCGATAGGGCACGTGCGCCTCAACCATCGCGTCCTCTTCCAAAAGTGGCAGAAACCGAGGCATAGTCGCGCCAAATCTTTCTTCTTCCTCGAACCAATCCCAGTCAATGGAAACTTGCGTCGGATATTTCCTGACCAGCCAACGAACCAGGTCATAGCTGAAGTTGCTGGTAACGCTAGTTCCAGTGATGCCCGACACTTCCGGATCGTCCAGTGCGGAAAGATCCGCGTCCGCATCGCGAAGTTTAGAAACTCGCCGCTCGAACGTCTTCAGGATCCTCTCAACTCGATTAAGGACCAACGCGTTCGGTGGGTAAGCTCGGAAAAAAAGCAGCGTTTCGTGAAAGCGGATTAGCTCGTCAGGATCATCAATGTCGCATTCCTGCAGCCCGCGCAACTTCTGCGCAAGCTGACCAGGCGCGAGACCAAAGCGTCGCTTTAGCTCTTCCAGATCAGCAAGCAGCCGAGTGCACTTCTTATTTGTCACGATTTCCTTACCGCAAAGCGGTTTCATAACAAAGCCCAGGTTGGCTGCGCAGCAGCTACCCGGGGTCTGTCAGAGACGAGTAAGACCATTGTGTCAGAAGCCGACCGTAAGGGAGGCCCGCCCCAATTAGAAGCCCTCGCACCGGTCGAACTTCCGACACAGTGCAAGGAAGGTTATAAATGTTTGCGAAAGAACGTCGCGATCTTCCAGGCGTCGATCGCCTTCCAGGGCATTTCCGCGGTGGTGTAATGGCCGCACGGCAGCCAGACGACGTCGAGGTCGATTCCCAACGTTTTCACTCTGGAGATCACCTCGCGCGATAGGTCGACCGGAAAAGTCAGGTCGTAACGCGCGGCGATGAAGCGCATCGGCCGCGGCTTCATCTCGAGTAGTCTCGGGATGAAGGGTACTGGGCTAATGGGTGTCCAGAATTCGCGCAACTCGTCCACCGTCAAGTCCGTCTCGATTCCCTGCCGCACGTGCTGGGTCGAGATTCCCTGCCACACGACATCGGCAACGTATCCCGAGACATGATTGAAAACGCCAACATCGATCGCGGGGTCATGCGCGAAGGCGAGAAATCCGATGCATGAGCCAATGCTGGTTCCCAGCAGGCCGATGCGTTCAAACCCCTGCTGCTGCAACCAGCGCACGGCTGCGCGTGTGTCCAGCACTGCCTGACGCATGGATTGAATCGTCCGACCAATGTTCGAGCCCACCAGATAATCGGCTCGTTCGAGATCAGGAGGCCGCCGCTCTTCGTGATAGGGCACAGTCAGCCGCAGAGCACTGATTCCCAGTCCGTTAAAAATGCGGCAGGCTTCAACGTGACTATCGGGCTGCGCGTTCCATTGCGGCACCACGACGATCGCCGCGCGCGGTTTGTTCCGGCGCTCTCGACGGGGTGTGAAAAGGCGGGCCCGCGCAGTGTTATTTTCTAACGACGGAGTATGGACAGCGCTGGTCCAGGTCAACAGATCGCCAGCAAGTTGCCAATCTTTGATTTCCGGTAGCGCGTAGAAATCGATGCGCCGAGCCATCACCTGCTCAGTGTGTTCGGTGAAGATCGCGCGGGGATCGCCGCCGTTGACATGCTCGCGCACGAACTCAACGCCCCACTCGAAAGGGCGCACTATCCGATTATCATCACGCTTTGTATGCGCGATCTCGCGGGCACGCATCCATCTTCCGAACAAGTTGGCCTCCACTATTTGAAAATCGCTGAAACGCCTTGCAGTTTCCGAGTCAGCGATCTTAAAGTTGAGTTCCCAGTAAAATCAAGGTAAGGATTGCATCGGCATCGATTTCCCCGCGGATATGGGGCGAATATTTCAAGAAGCCGTCTCTATGCATATCATGTCAAACGTCGCTCACCCCATCCTATCCGGCTTCTTTTCTCTCGCGTTGGCCGAGGGGGCCAGGCTCGCGCATTCATCTGATCACACAACCATGATTTTTATCGCGGAGATTCTGCTGATGCTACTGGTTGGGCGGCTGTTGGGCGAGCTGATGCAGCGCCTCGGCCAACCGGCAGTGATGGGCCAGTTGCTGGCCGGGATACTGATTGGGCCCACCGTGCTGGGAAATCTCTGGCCTGCGGCGCATCAGGCGATCTTTCCGAACATCCCGGAACAGAAGAAGATGATCGATGCCATCTCGCAGCTTGGCATCCTGATGTTGCTGTTGTTGGCGGGAATGGAGACCGATTTTTCGATCGTGAAGCGGATGCGCCGGACGGCGCTCTTCTCATCGCTCTCGGGAATTGTCTTTCCCTTCGCCTGCGGCTTCTTTCTGGGTGAAATCCTGCCTGACTCGATCCTGCCGGAGCCTGAGAAGCGGCTCGTGACCGCACTTTTTCTAGCCACCGCGCTGTCGATATCGTCGGTGAAGGTCGTGGCGATGGTGATCATGGAAGTTGATTTCATGCGCCGCAACATCGGCCAACTGATTCTGGCTTCCGCGATCATCGACGACACCATCGGGTGGATCATCATCGCGATCATTGGCGGTCTTGCCGCGGAAGGCACCCTCAACGTCAGAGGCGTCGGCCTTGCGATTGGCGGGACACTCGTGTTCCTCGCGCTGAGTTTTACCGTTGGCCGCCGACTCGTGGCTCATATTATCCGCTGGACCAACGATAACTTCCGTAGTGAAATGCCCGTCCTTTCGGCCATTCTGGTATTGATGTGTTTTATGGCGATTGTGACAGACCTGATCGGCGTGCACACGGTGCTCGGGGCTTTCGTCATCGGCATCCTCGTCGGCCAATCGCCGATTTTGACGCGGCAGATTCAGGAGCAACTCCGCAGCCTGATCATCACCCTGTTTGCGCCGATCTTCTTCGCGGTAGCCGGCCTGAGCGTCGATCTGACCATCCTGAGGAGCCTGCCTCTGGTCGAGTTGGCAATCGGGCTGATCCTGATAGCGAGCCTGGGCAAGCTGGTGGGTTGCTACGTGGGGGGCAGGCTGGGCGGATTGAGCGCCCAGGAAGCGACGGCGTTGGCGCTTGGCATGAACGCGCGCGGCACAACTGAAGTGATCGTCGCCACGATCGGTCTCTCAATCGGCGTGCTTACGCAAGACATGTACACGCTGATTGTGGTGATGGCCGTGGCGACCACGATGGTCATGCCGCCGATGCTCCGGTGGGCCTTGAGGCGCATTCCGCCGACCGGCGAAGAGCGGGAGCGACTGGAGCGCGAAGCGGCTGAGTCCAAGGATTTCGTGCCTGGGATCGAGAGGTTATTGATCACCGCCGATCAAAGTGAAGACGGCAAACTGGCGTCGATTCTCGGCGGGCTCTTTGCGGGCACTCGCCGGATCATGGCCACTGTGTTGGAGTTGGGAAGCAAGCGTGGACTCGGAGATCTCGAAAAGCCGACAAGCTTCGCCAAGATGTCGCTGGAGTTTGCCGCGCAGTCGAGTGCCGTCGAGAAAAGAGCCGTCAGCGCGGCCGCGGGCTTGGGAACTCCGGCTGCGGCAACCTCTACTACGGTCCCTTCGATCAACACGCAGACATCCAGCGAAGAGCCCTCCATCGCCGTCATGAAGGAGGTCAAAAAGGGCTACGACCTGCTTTTCATTGGCCTTGATCACGCGTCCGGCAACGGTGGGCGACCGGTCGGATTCAACCCAGCGGTTGAAAAGATAGTGCATGAATTCAAAGGAGCCATGACGATCGTGATTGCAAAAGACGATCTGCCGCCAAAGCTGCGCCTGCGCACGATGAATATCCTGGTCCCTACGACTGGCGCTGATTATTCACGGCGCGCCGCCGAGGTGGCGATCGCTATCGCCAAAGCTTGCCACTGCGGTGTTACTGCCTTGCACGTATACCCTCCAGAGGGCGAAGGTTTGTTGATGCGGCGGTTGCGCGAGCATCTGAAGCCCGCGCGCGCCCTAGTTCGCGATATTCAGGCGCTGGGGGAACGCGAAGGCGTCTCCGTCAAGACAATAGTGAAAGTACGACGCGTCACAGAGACCGCGATTTTGCGTCAGATCAAGAAAGGCAAGCACAATCTGGTTGTAGTGGGCGCCAAGGTGCGGCCGAGTGAAGAACTATTCTTTGGCCATAGCATCAAAGTGCTTCTCGAACGCACCCCCAGTTCGCTGTTGGTGGTGAGTTCGTAAATTTGTCCTTGTTCCCCACTCCGTTTGGAAGAGGGGCAGGGGAGGAGTTGCGAATCGTGAAGAGAAGGAGAAACGACGGGCCGCGTGCTGTGCTCGTTAGGGACCCAACCTTATGCCCAATGGCGCAAACTGTTAGTTTGCGGCGCGATCTAACAGCTTGCGTTGCGCTGGTGATCTTTGTCTTGCTCGCCGGTAGTTGCCTGCCAAAACCTCCATTTGAAAATGGCGGGGGAATCACCATCACTCTCTACGGCTTCTCGATCATGAAAGAGCCGCTCGAGAAAGCCATCTTTCCCGCTTTTGCGGCGAAATGGAAATCGGAGCACGGCGTGGACGTGCGCTTCACTTCGTCATTCGCCGGATCAGAAATGGTTACTAATCTGATCATTCAGGGCGTCGAAGCACAGGTTGCAATCCTGTCGATCGAACGCGACGCGCAGCGGCTGAAACAACATGGCGTTATCACTTCAGACTGGCACACATTGCCGCAGAAGGGCATCGTCAACAAGACTCCTTTCGTAATTTTGGTGCGGAAGGACAATCCAAAAGGCATTCACGACTTTGCCGATCTGGCAAAACCTGGAGTCAAAGTGATTCACCCGGATCCGAATAGCTCCGGAGGCGCACAATGGTCAATCCTGGCGATCTATGGTTCGGAACTTGTGAAGTCGGAAAAGCAATTGGGCGAGCCTGACCACGCGCGAGCGCTGGAAATGCTGCAGGCGATTTGGCGCAACGTGATCTCAGGCGGCGCGACACCGGGCTCTGCGCGCGAGGCGCGCACGACATTCGAAAGCGGCTACGGCGACGCACTGATCACCTACGAGCTCGAAGGGCTTTTGCTGAAGCAAGCCGGTTCGCCGATTGAGATTGTGGTTCCGGAAGCAACGATCTTCAGCGAACATCCCGCGGTGGTTATTGATCGCAAAGTCTCGGCCGCAGACCGGCCGGTAATCGATGCTTTCATGCAGTATCTCTGGGGGGAGGATGCGCAGCGGGCGTTCGTCAAATTCCATTTTCGCTCCAGCACGAGCGAAGCGCTGAATCAAGAAAACAAGGAACTCGCAACCATCAAGTACCCCTTCACAGTGGACTATTTCGGGGGCTGGGACAAAGCCTATCCCGAAGTAATCGAGGGAGTCTTTCGAGATTCAGTGCAAAGGAGAAAGTAGAGAACTCGATGGTGAAGATTTCTGCACTCCGGCATGTTCGTGGTTTCGATGTGGCGCGGCCAGTGAGTATCGGTGTGATGCTGGGCATCATGCTGCCGCTCGTAATTCTGCCTTTGCTTTCGATTTTCGTTGTTGGAACCAGGAAGGGCCTTGGTTTCTTTTGGGCAGCGTTAGTGGCGCCCGAAGCAGTCTATGCTCTGAAGTTGTCGATGGTGACAAGTTTTTGGGCGACGCTATTCAATGTGATCTTCGGTCTGCTCGCTGCATATGTTCTTTCGCGTTACGACTTCTGGGGACGCAATGCCGTCATCGTAACTATTTCTTTACCGACTGCGATACCTACTGCCGTCGCTGGTTTCGCCTTGCTGGCTCTTTGGGGACCTCAGGGAACGTTGGGGCGGTTTCTTTTCCCTCCCGAAGGTAAGCAGCAGTTGATGTTT
>Ga0207646_10002662_pt1 | contig 20943 bp, 23 predicted proteins | sample KBSK5502metaG_FD_184343 | JGI IMG/M metagenome (GOLD analysis project Ga0207646, IMG submission 184343) | Corn, switchgrass and miscanthus rhizosphere microbial communities from Kellogg Biological Station, Michigan, USA - KBS K5-50-2 metaG... | ecosystem: Host-associated > Plants > Roots >...
GCTCGAGCGCTGGTGGGGGCCGCCGACCTACCCTGCCACCTTCACCAAACACGATCTGGCGCCCGGCAGTCGCGTCGAGTACCACATGACCGGGCCCGCGGGCGACCAGCCGCACGGCTACTGGGAAGTCCTCGAGGCCGAGCCGGCGCGTCGCATTCTCTTCCGCAGCGGCGGCTGTGCCACCGCCGGCGGTACGCCCAACACGGACATGCCGTTTAGCACGATCCGCGTCGAGATTGAGGAGGTCGCCCAAGGACGCACACGCATGTCGATCGAGAGCGTGTTCCCCAGCACGGAGGCCATGGAGCATGCCCTGGCCATGGGCACGGACGAGGGAATGAGCCAGGCCGTCGGCCAGATCGATGCCATCCTCGCGGAAGAAACTATCCAGCGCTAGATCCAGAGGAGAGCCGTTGTGACCGCGTCAACCAGCCAACCAACGACAAACTCAACGACAAGGGAGCTGCGACCATGAAACTGACGACTATCACGATGGTAACCGTCGACGGAGTGATGCAGGGACTGGGCGGGGCGGACGAGGACCGCAGGGGCGGATTCGAGCGCGGCGGTTGGGTCGGGCCGCTGTTCGACGACGAGGCCTCGGCGTCTCTCAACCAGGTCTACCAGCGCGCCGACGCGTTCCTGTTCGGCCGGCGGACCTACGAGATCTTCGCCCGCTCCTGGGGCTCGGTGGACTGGCGCGCAAGTGTAGGGATAGATCTTGGCAGCCACGCCATCGCAGGGGCCTTGAACTCGCAGCCCAAGTACGTCGCATCGACCACGCTCACCGAAGCGAGCTGGGCGGACACGACGGTCCTCTCCGGTGACGTCGCGGGCGCCATCGGCGAGCTGAAAGCCAAGCGGGAGGGTGAGCTGCAGGTGCACGGCAGCGGCGCTCTGATTCGCTGGCTGTTCGACAACCAGCTTGTCGACGAGATCACCCTGTTCGTCTGCCCAGTCGTCATCGGCCAGGGCACGCGGCTGTTCCCCGACACCGGCCCGGACACAGGGCTCGACCTGGTCGACTCGCGGTCCACCCCAAAGGGGGTAACGATCCAGATCTACCGGCCCACCGGGCGCCCGCAGTATGCAACCGCCTCCGCGACCTGAAGCACGGTGACACAGGTGCCGCAGTCAGTGAGAGTCGCCTGGTGACCTCGAATACGCACTTCGAGATCTGCGAAATTTGTTAGAAAGTACGTCATGACCGAGATACTGCTATTTCACCACGCACAGGGACAGACACCCGGATTCCTTGCGTTCGCCGACGAACTCCGCGCAGCCGGTCACACGGTCCATGCCCCGGATCTCTACGACGGCAAGACGTTCGCTACGCTCGACGAGGGCGTCGGCTACGCCAAGCAAGTGGGCTTCGGCACGATCGGCGAGCGGTGTCGGCTCGCCGCTGAGAGCTTGCCTAACGAGCTTGTCTATGCCGGCTTCTCTCTCGGGGTAATGGGAGCGCAGGAGCTTGCCCAGAGGCGTCCCGGTGCGAAAGGCGCCTTGCTGTTTAGCGCCGCTTTCCCGGCCTCCGAGTTCGGCGGCTCGTGGCCGCCAGGAGTTCCGCTCCAGATCCACATGATGGCGGCCGACGTGTGGGCGATCGAGGACCTCCCCGCCGCGCGCGAACTCGTTGAGACGATCGAGGGCGCGAAGTTGTTCCTGTACCCCGGCGATCGACACCTGTTCGCCGACAACAGCCTGCCCGACTACGACGAAGGTGCCGCGAAGCTGCTCAAGCAGCGCGTGCTTATCTTCCTCGATGACATCGAGTAGCTGCGACAAAGTCGCCGATCGAGTTCGCGGTTAGTTTCTAACAGATACCCTTATTAGCTGTGACACCTTGAACGGGTCATTGCTCTCTCCTCACTGGCCGTTCGGTAAGCCGAGGCGCTACTCGGCAGTAAAGCACCTCAGGGCCGGGACCAGCTGGCGTCGACGGCGATGCGACGTCCCGTCACCCCGACGGCCGGTCTGCTTGGTAACGCGGCATTAGAGACAACACCGCCCTCCAACTCAGGAGAGCACGCGGTAGGTCACGTGCGTAACCGAGGTCGCGGCTCGCGACTTCACCTGCTCGAGTTTCAGCGGCGGGACCCCCTCGAACAGCCGCGTGCCGACGCCGAGCGTGAGCGGCACAATGTGCAGCCGCAGCTCCTCGATCAGGCCGGCGGCGAGGTACTGGTTGATGGTTGTCGCGCCGCCCTGGATCGAGACATCGCCGTCGCCGGCCGACTCGCGCGCCTGTGCCAGCGCCGACTCGATTCCGTCGGTGACGAAGCAGTACGTGGTGCCGCCGTCCATCGGCTGCGGCGCGCGGGGGTGGTGGGTGAGCACGAAGACCGGGGCGTGGAACGGCGGATCGTCGCCCCACCAGCCGTTCCACTGCCGATGCCAATCGCCACGCACTGGGCCGAACATGTTGCGCCCCATGATGAATGCTTTGGCGGCGGTTCTCTGGTCGAACTCGGCCTGGTTCTCGTCGGGAGTGTCGAACATCCAGGCGTGCAGCTTGTCGCCCCAGCCGTCGCCGCCGTCGTCGCCGAACGGGCGTTCCTCGGTCTGGTTGAGCCCGGCCGAGTACCCGTCGGCCGAGATCGTGAGGTCGCAGGTCACCCTGCCTATACGTTTGGTCATTGCTCTCTTCTCCTCGTAGCGACCTCCGTCGCCTTCGCGGTGAGCTTCCTGTCAACCATCAACATGAAACAGGTGCAGCATGACGTCCAAGATGTAACACCCCAGAGTGGTTGGTGTCCCCAGCCATACAAGTTATGAACTTCATCTGCCGCTCGAGCTCGGCGGGAACTCGATTAATGCGTTGTGAATTGTCGCCTTGATGCGACTCGTGCGCGTGGGCTAGTCGCACTCGTAGCTGGGGGCGTACCGGTCCCGTCACGAGTTCGGGTTGGATGCCGGCCGGTAGATCAGGATGAGGACGCCGTCCCCAACGGTCTTTGACTCCGCCAGCTTCAGCGTCTTGGGGTCCTTCGGATCACCGAAGAGGCGCTTGCCGCTCCCCAGGATGACCGGAAAGACCATCAGGTTTAGTTGGTCGACTAGGTCATTCGCGATCAGCGCCTGGACGAGCTGGGCGCTACCGCTGACCAGGATGTCTCCCTTCAGGCGCTGCCTCAGCTTTTTGACTTCGTCGAGCACCTTGCCTTTGAGGATCGTCGAGTTGTTCCAGTCCGCTTTCTTCAGCGTCTGGGAAATGACGTACTTGGGCATACTGTTGAACTTGCCCGAGAACGGGTCGCCACTTCTCGTTGGCCAGGCCGAGGCAAAACCCTCGTAGGTCACCCGGCCCAGCAGCTGCGCCTCGGCGTTGAGGGTCTCGTCGAGCTTGAACTTGTCGCCCTCATCTCCGCGGTTGAACTTGAAAGTCCAGGCACCATGCTTGGAGTTCTCGCTTCCGCCAGGATCCTCCATAACGCCGTCGAGCGAGACGAATTCGGTGACAACGATCCTTCCCATCTGAGGCTCCTTCTCGTTGTGGTTCGCTAATCGAGCTCAAGCGGACGGTCGGCGCATGTACCGCGTACAGGATCTAGGCACGGGCTACGTCGCCGCGATGATGCGTCGCATCTGGCCAAGCTCGGTCTGATAAATGTGGGCGGATTTCACCGTCATTGTCAGCGTGCCGACCCCGACGCCGAGGTCCCTAGCCACGCGAGTTTGTAGCGTTGCGAGCTCCACGAGGTTGGCATAGCCCTTCGTACCGAAGTCGATGGCGTGAGCGTAGATGGCGAGCTGCAGCTCACCCTTGACGAGCCAGAAGTCGAGCAGGCTAACGCACGGGATGTAGCTGGTGTCGGTTAGTGGCTGGAACGTCGTGATCGTCGCGTCGCGCGTCCATAGATTGGCGGCCAGTCGGTCGATCACCCAGCGGATCTGGTCTCGGCCTGCGTGGGTGTAGTCGTACAGGCGTGTCGCGTAGCTGTCGGCGTCACCGATTTCTGCCACTCGGGAGTGGTCGGTAAAGTTCGCGTGCATCCAGGCCAGGCGTTCGGGATCGCCGTGCTGGGCAATGATGGGGTCATCCACGTTCGGTGAATACACGTCGAGCGTCGCGCGGAAAACCTCGACGATTGGCAATCCCTCCCAGCTCCCGGCGACGCCGCCTGTTAGGATCGCCGACGCGATCGCTATCCACGCATCGCCCAGCGTCATTACTTCGATCCGCACCGGCACGAAGACCTCAGTCATGCGGGCGTCACGCGCGAGCAGCGCGGTCGTAGCGCGCCAGGACTGCCTCACCCACTTTCTCGATCGACGTGAGTTGCAGGTTCACAGGCGCGACGAACAGTCGCTCGCCCGCTCCGAGCGCGGTCGGGATCATGAGCAGCCGGTACTCGTCGACGGCATCAGCGGCGGCGAGCGCGTGCACAACACTCGTGCTCCCGAACACGACCACGTCCTGCTCGCGTCTGAGATCGGCCACCCCGGCCACGAGCTCGCCCTCGAGCAGCGACGAGTTGCTCCAAGCGTCGAGGGCCGGCGCGGACCGCGACACGACGACCTTCCGAATACGGTTCATCACGTTGGCGAAGCCGTCCGACCGGTTCGGCCAGCGGCGGGAGAATACCTCCCACGTCCTGCGACCCAGCAGGAGCACACCCGTATCGAGGATCGAACCGAGCTTGAAGTCGTCACCAGCAACTCTTTTGGGCCCGGAGCGGAAAGCCCATCGATCCGGGCCCTCCACGACCCCATCCACCGTGACGAACTGACTGATGATGACCTTGCCCTTGCCCACAGCGGTGCCTCCGGTTCGTGGTTGGTAGGAATGTCGCCAAGCCCGGTTCAAAACCTATTTTGAGTGGTGTCCCCGACAGGATTTGAACCTGTGCACCCGGCTCCGGAGGCCGGTGCTCTATCCGGGCTGAGCTACGGGGACACAGCGGAACCCCGATTATAGAGACGGCGCCACGAGGGGGTTCGCAACTCGCGACCGAGGTTACGGAATCCGTTACAGCCGTGACCCTGCTGAGTGACGCGGCTCCATAAGCTGGCACCAGGACAGGCCGACTGGGAGCGAGCTGCCTGTGCTGGAGGTGGGACCGTGCGGCGCTTATTCAACCCATGGGTTCTGATTGCGATCGCGGCGGCCGTCCTCGCCTGCGCCGAAGTCTGGCCGAACCCCACGTAAGCTGGGGCTATCGCTGTCAAGTCGAGAGCGCTAGACTGTAGGTCGTGCTTACTAAGCGGCGCGCGGGGCGTCCCGCTGCGGACGACCCCGCGACGCCGAGCCCGCTCGGACGACGGATTCGCCAGGCTCGGCAAGAGCTGGGCCTCAGCCTGGCGGCGGTCGCCGGCGACGATTTCAGCCGGGCCTTTCTCAACCAGATCGAGTTGGGTCGCGCCCAGCCCTCGACCCAGACACTCCGCATTATCGCTCGCCGGCTGCAACGACCGATCGATTATTTCCTCGAGGACCCTGGGGATTCGACCGCCGCCCTCGAGTTGGCGCTGGCCGAAGCGGAGATGGGCCTCCATCGTGGCGATGCGGCGCGTGCCGAGTCGCTGATGACGCGCTTGCTCGCCCGCCCCATCCCCGTCGACCTCCGCACCCGGGCGCAACTCATGCTGGCCGCGGCCCAGTTGAAGCTGGGCCGGCCGCAGGATGCCAGGCCCGTGCTCGAGGAAGCGATCTCGGTCGCCGAGCGCGCGCAGGCCAATCCGGTCCTGGTCGAGCTCTATGACCGAATGGGCAGCGTCCACTACCTGCTACGCCGGCCACATGCCGCCGGCCAGTGGTTCGATCGGGCCTTCGAACGCTACCAGTCAGCCGGCCTCCAGGATCCCATCCTCAAGGCCCGCATCCTGGGCCATCGCGCGAACCTCCATTACGTGGCCGGCCAGCCGATCGAGGCGATCGGCGCATACGAATCGGCGATCGCCGCCGCCGAGCAGGTCCTCGATATGCCGGCGCTGGCCGGAATCTACGAGGGCCTTGCCCTGTCGTTGCGCCAGACCGGCCAGTACCCGCGGGCGCTGTCCTACGCGCAGAAGGGCCTGCGCATCTTCGAGACCCTGCGCGACGTTCGCATGGCTGGCCAGTTACGGCTGAACATGGGTGACATGCTGCTCGAGCAGGGCCGCGCCGCCGAGGCGGAGCGCCTGTTCACCGAGGGCGCCGAGCATTTGCGCCGAATCGGCGATCGCGAGTTGCTGCCGCACCTGGTCGCCGGTATGGCTGAGTCCGCTCTCGAACGGAAGGAGCTGGAGCGCGCCAGCGACATCGTGGACGAGGCCATCGAACTGCTAACCCGTGCTAGCGATCCGCTGGCAGCGGTGGCTGTCCACCGGGCGGCCGGCCGGATCGCTCATGCCGTCGGCCGCCGGGATGCCGCCCATCGCCACTTCGAGCGCGCCCTCAAGGTGGCCGTGACCATCGATAATCCCGACCTACGCGCCCGGGTGACCTACGACTTCGCGCGCACCCTGGAAGCCGAAGGTGACGTCGCCCAAGCGGCCCTTCATTTTCGCCAGGCTTATGAGGCGGGCCGGGCGTCCGGCGGCCCGACTGGCGCGTTAAGCGACCTCGGTGCCTAAGTAAGTAGGACTTGACAGAGGGTGACCCGACGATCCATAATGCGGCCACGGAAGGTGGTGTCGTTCGCCGAGAACGATCCCCCCGCCACTCTCCGGCTCCAATTCGTCAAAAACTGCTTTCGGCGTGGCATTCTGAGCTAGACTGGTCACACTCAGTCAAGGGGGACTCAATGGACGGTTACTCGCGAAAAGTGGGGGCCAGGCTGCGCAGCCTTCGAAAGCAGCGCGGCCTGACGCTGCAACAGGTCGAGGTCTTATCGAACAAGCGTCTGAAGGGCTCGCTGCTCGCCGCCTACGAGCGCGGCGATCGGAATATTTCGGTCACCCGGCTGCACCAGATCGCGACGCTCTACAGCGTCCCCGTCAATCAACTGCTGCCGGAAGAGATCGAGGGCGGGGGCGAGCCGGCACTGCCACCAAAGCTGGCGATCGATCTGACCCAGCTACAGGGGCTGCCCGAGCGCCAGGGATCGATCCTCGCCCGGCACGTGGCCCGGCTGCAACAGCAGCGCCAGGACTTCAACACCCCGGTCGTCACGTTTCGCAGTGACGACCTCGAGCAGCTCGCGGCGGCGTACAAGACCACACCGGAAATGCTCCGCCGCTCCCTCAACGAATGGGGCGTGTTCCGGTCCGGTCAGGGCGAGCGGCCCGAAGTCGAGCGCGAGGCACCGCCCGAACCCGAAGCGAAGCCTTAGAACGGGATCTCGCCCTGGGGCAGATCCGCCGCACGTCCGCGCTCCGCGCGCAGCTCGGCAACCGTTGCCGGGTGCGGCGCGTCTTCTTCGGGCAGCGGCTCCTCCCGCACGGGGAGGCTCTCGATCCGCTGCCGCGCCTCTTCCAGCTTGCGCTCGCAGAGCTGGAGATATTCGCGGCCCCGCGCGACCGCCGCAATCGCATCTTCCAGGCTGAGCTTGCCTTCTTCCAGGGCACGGAGGGTCGCATCCAGCTGGGCCAGCGCCTGCTCGTAGGTGAGCGAGGAGTCCAGGCTCATTCAACTGCCTCATCGACGGTGGCGTGGAGTCGGCCCGCCGACAGCAGGACCTTCACCGGCTGGCCTCGGCGTGACTGAGCGGCCTCACGAATGATGCTGCCGGTCACCATATCGACGCAGATGCTGTAACCACGCTTCAGGGTCTGCTCTGGAGCAAGCGAGCCCAGCCGTACCGACCTGCTCTGTAGCGCGCCGACGCGCTCGCGCAGGCCGCGCCCGGCCAGCCCAACCAACCGCTCGCGCAGCCCCTCCGTCTGGACGCGGCTGGTCGCAATCCGCTGCGCCGTCGCATCCTTGGCTTGCGTCAAGCGGCGGCGGCAGTCCAGCAGCGAACGCTCGCGGTGACGCAGCACCTCGCGCGGGTCCCGTTGGCGAAGCATGCCCTCGAGATACGCCGTCCGCTCACGCCGGCGCTGGTGCACCTCGCGCGCCATCCGGGTCAGCGACTGTCGCCGCAGCGCAACTTCGTGCGCCGGCGCGATCAGCGCCGTCAGCCCCGCCCGCTGGAGCCGCTGCCCGCGCTCGTCGAGCTGCGTCAGCAGATCCAATTTCTTCGGCACCACGATCTCGGCGGCGGCGGTGGGGGTGCGCGCCTCTCGGTCGGCCACCAGGTCGGCGAGGGTGCGATCGGATGTGTGGCCCAACGCCGTGACCACCGGAATGCGCATGGCCTGGATGGCGCGCACCACGGCTTCCTGGTTGAAGGCCATCAGCTCCTCGAAGCTGCCGCCCCCGCGGGCGACGATGACGACGTCGGCGAGCCGGTCCTGGTCACACTGGTGCAGCGCCGCCACCAGGCTCCGCTGCGATGCGGTGCCCTGCACCAGCGCTGGGTAGAGCACCAACCGCATGTTGGGAAACCGCTCCCATACCGTTTGCTGCAGGTCGTGGATCACGGCGCCGCTGGGCGAGGTGATGAGAGCGATGCAGCGCGGGAGGAACGGGAGCGCTCGCTTCCCTTCAGGCGCAAACGCGCCCTCGGCCTCGAGCCGGCGCTTGAGCTGCTCGATCGCCGCCCGCAGCTTTCCCGCACCGTCATAATCCAGCCGGCTCACGACCAGGTTGACGCGGCCGTACTGCGCGTGGTAGTCGACCTGGCAGGTCACGACCAGTTCCTGTCCGTTTTCGGGCAGGAATGGCAGTCGCCGCGCGGTGCCGCTGAAGATCACAGCGCCGACCATCGCCGACGCATCCTTGAGCGTGAACCACACGTGTCCGCCGCGAAGCGTGACGCCGCTCACCTCTCCCTTCACCACTACGCTCTGGAAACGGGCGGCCAGAAGGTCGTGGATCCGGGTGTTGAGTTCCGCGACCGTCAGCGGCTTGATCGCCTCCTGCGGCTGGATCGCCATCAGGGCACCGCTTCTTTCAGCCTGGCATCGCGCCGGTACAGCGCGTGCTCGACTGCCTGCCGCAGCGCATCGGCGTGATCGGTCTCCTGGGTGAAGACTCGCACCAGGGTGGTACGGATGGGCAGTCGGCGGAACAGGTCCGCCACAGCACTGCGTTCGACCGACCGGCTTACCGGGTTGTAGATGTTAACCGGGAAGGGATCGTTGAAGGGGTTCTGCGGTCTCGGATCGACCGAGGCGAGGTCGACTTCGAAGGACGCCTGGGCGAGCGACGCCGGGAGGGCTTCGCGGATGCGGCTGATGTAGTCCGATGGCTCCGGATCGAGGAAGGCTTCCTCGAGGTTGGAAAATTCGTAGTAATCCTCGAAGATCAGTCGCCATTTCAGCTCGCGGCGGACGATCCGGCTCCACTCCCGGGAGAGCTCAGCGGCGCGGCCGCCCTGGTGGCGCCAGCCGTCCACGGTGTCGATCAGCGACCAGTCGGTCAGCTCCTGGTACTGGTCGAGGTGGTCGAGCGGATTGCCTGGGAGGATGCGCTCGATCGTTTCCCGGAAGATCTCCCGCATATGCAGGTCGATCCGGCGCACCGTGCGGTGGTAATAGATGTTGTTGTAGAGATAGAGGCGAGCGTTCAAGAAGAGCAACAGCGCCTGGGCGCCATGCTGGTGCAGCAGCATCCCCTCCAGGTCGAGGAACGAGTAGTGCAGCAACCGCTCGATATCGACCGGTCCGACCTTGACGCCGCACATGTAAGCATCGCGCGGCACGTAATCGAGGTTGTCCGCCGTGTACATGCCGTTGAGGATTGGTTTCAGCGCTCGGACCCAACCCGGAACGGGCGCCGGGAGAGCTGGTTCGGCGATCAAGTCGGCGATCCAGCGCGGATCGATCTGCTCACCAGGTCCGAACGGTCCGCTAGGGCTGGCACGCAGCGCCGCGATGGTCGACGCCAGCTTGCCTTCGATCAGGGCCCGACCGATGACCTCATGGTCGATCGCGTAGCGGTCGAGGTAGTTCTGGTCGAAGAAATGGCCGAAGGGCCCATGACCGATGTCGTGCAGCAGGCCGGCAACCCGGAGTGTCTCCTCGACGCAGGCCGCCGACGGCACATTCGGGTGCAGCGCCGACAGGTTGGGATAGAGCTGCATGGCCCACTCGCCGCTGATGTGCATGGCCCCCAGCGCGTGCTGGAACCGCGAATGCTCGCCCCCCGGGAAGACCCACCAGGCCGACTGCAGCTGGTGGATTCGCCGCAGCCGCTGTAGCCATTGATGGTCGAGCAGGTCCTGCTCGGCGGCCTCGCTATCACCGCGCACGCGCTTGGTGATCTTGATGTAGCCGTGCAGTGGATCCGCCACCAGATTCACCGCGTCGTAGCGACGGGCTAAATCGCTCATGAGTTCGGCACTGATTTTAATGACGTTCAGGGTCGCGGGATTCCCCATCCATCCTGGTTAGGGGGTTGCGGGGATTCCCCGCATGTAGCATGAACTCGATGGAAACTGCCGTGATCATCGATGCGCTTCGAACGCCGATCGGGCGCTACGCCGGTGCGCTGAAGGACATCAGGCCGGACGATCTCGCCGCTCTTGCCGTGACGGAGGCGGTGCGGCGCAACCAGCTCGATCCGGCCGGCATCGAGGATGTCTACTTCGGCGATGCGAACCAGGCCGGTGAGGACAACCGCAATGTCGCACGCATGGCGGTCTTGCTGGCCGGACTCCCGGTCGACATCCCGGCGGCGACCATGAACCGCCTCTGCGGCTCCGGGATGCAGGCCGTCGTTACCGCAACCCGAGAGATCGAGACCGGGAACGGCGCGTGTTTTCTTGCCGGCGGGGTCGAGAGCATGACGCGCGCCCCCTACATCCTGGAGAAACCCCAACGAGAGTTCGCCCGCGGCACGCAAACGCTGTACGACAGCACGCTCGGGTGGCGGATGGTCAATCCGCGCCTGGCCGAGAAGTATCCCCCGATCAGCCTGGGGCAGACGGCCGAAGTGGTGGCCCGCCGCTACGCGATCAGCCGCGAGGAGCAGGATCGGTGGGCGCTGGGCAGTCATCAAAAGGCGATCGCGGCACAGGCAGCCTGCCACTTCCGGAGCGAGCTGGTGCCGGTCGCGCTCGCGGACGGCAGCAAGTTCGAGAAAGACGAAGGACCACGCGCCGACACCAGCCTCGAGAAGCTGGCGGCTCTCAGGCCCGCGTTCGAAAAGGATGGAACGGTGACCGCCGGCAACTCTTCACCATTGAATGACGGCGCCGCCTGCCTCGTGATGATGTCGGAATCGCAGGCCGTCCGGGTGAAGGCCCGGCCGATCGCGCGGGTCGTCGCCGCGGCCAGCGCCGGCGTCGATCCATCGTGCATGGGTCTGGGACCGATTCCCGCCAGCCGCAAAGCGCTGGCGCGCGCCGGGCTCAAGGCCGGCGATCTCGACGTCATCGAGCTCAACGAAGCCTTCGCCTCGCAGGTGATCGCCTGCATCCGCGATCTCGAGCTCGATCCGAAGGGGGTGAACCCGAACGGCGGCGCCATCGCGCTGGGGCATCCGCTGGGGGCCAGCGGTGTGCGGATCATCGCCACGCTGGTGCACGAACTCGCCCGTCGCAAGGCGCGCTACGGCCTGGCCACCATGTGCATCGGGGTCGGCCAGGGGATCGCCACCGTCGTGGAGAACCTGATTCGCTGATTACCCTCCCGCTCTGATCTGTCAACGCGACGCTGCCGAGCTGTCAGCATCCTGCGACCGAGCCTTTCCCCACTCGCCATCGATGCTGCTGGATCATCAGGAGCGAAGCCGTCATGCTCCCTCTGCGTCGTGCCATGCAACGCCCCCTGCTCGCGGCGGCCATCGCTTTCGTGATGGCGCTCGTGCCGCTCATGGCGGGCGCCTCCGCGAACTTGGTCGATGCCCTGTGGAACCAGCCCGACGGCATCAGCGTCGACAGCGGCTGGTACGTTCTGCAATCCTGGTGGAACGGGCTGAATGGCGCCGTCCCGGACGATCCGACACTGCGCGGGCTGGATGAGCTCGCCCAGGCGAACGCGGACCTACAAAACGCTTACAACCTCCTGCACGAGCAGCGAACCAATCCAGGGCCGCAGCCGGTCGCGGTCATCGATCCGCTCGTCTCCGGCGTCTACAACGCCGTCACGGGTTCGAACGTCAGCGCGCCGATCGGCTCGTTCTTCAACTGGGTCAACCAGGGCATGCTCAAGCTCGAAGGTCGAGGCTCGAGCACGGACATCGCGCGCCAGCTGCTCCAGGACTACCGGCTGAAGCAGGCCGTCGGCTTGCGCGACCTGCGACGAGCCGCTGGCGCCGACACCGAGGCCCTGCTTTCGATGAACACGCAGCGCGAGCGGGCGCTCCTGCTCAAGATCAACGCCGTTTCCCCGCCCGGCCGAGAGCTGAAAACCGTCATCACCGAGGCCGATCAATCCACAAGCGCGCTGGCAGCCAGGCATCCCGACGCGGATGGCCGCGGCCAGGGCAAAGGCAACTCGTCAAAGGGCCCGTCGGGGAGCTCGTCGGGTAGCGTCCAGCCCCAGCCGAAGCACTAGCCGGCAGCGGCCATCGGACTAGGGCTCTTCCTCGTCCTGGACCCCTTCGAGGGTCAGCATCAGCCCATCCTGCAAGTCGTATAGCGCATCCATGGACTCGCCGATCGTCAGGTCCTCGGGCGCCCGGTTGCCCAGCGGATGCTCCATCTCGGCGGCCAGCCGCTGCACCCGTAACGCCAGGTCGGCCGGGAGTTGCGTCTCCTCGGCAATATTCAGCATCTCGAGCTCGTCCAGTAACCGGTCGATATGACGGATCCGGTTCCGCCGGGCATAGCGGAGCTCGCGTTCCGCGTGCCACCGCTCGCGAAGCGCCGAGATCTGGACCGAGGTTTGCTCGATCATGCGCCCGCTTCCGAGGGTCCGAGCCATGCTTCCCGAACGACTACATTACTTTCAAAGCTCGAATTGGTCAAGAACTCACCGCCCGACTGAGAACGCCCCGCCCGGGCTACCTGCTGGTAGTCCTCTCCGCCTTCCTGTTCGCGGCAGGCGGCAACGTCGTCAAGGCCCTCTTCAAGCTCGGCTACTCCCCGCTGGTCCTGGCGCAGCTTCGCATCTGGTCGGCCTTCGCCTGGCTATTCCTGTCACTCCTGCTGATCCGGCCGAGCCTGCTGCGCGTCAGCCGCCGGGAGCTGCGGGCGCTGGCGATGTTCGGTGGCGTCGGTCTGGCTGGTGTCCAGCTCAGCTATTACCTGACGATCGCCCGAATCAACATCGCCGTCGCGCTCCTCGTGCAGTACCTGGGGCTGGTCGCGGTCACCGCATTCGAGCGGTATCACCGCCGCCAGGTCGTCGGCGCCCAGGTATGGGGCGCGTTGGCGATGGTACTCATCGGCGCGTTCTTTGCCGTCGGCGCGTATCAGCCCGCGCTCTTTCGGGTCAACCTTCCGGGTGTCATGCTGGGCCTCGTGTCGGCCGCCTTCTTTGCCTTCTACATCCTTCGAGCCTCGTCGCTCGCGCGGCGGCTCGACGCCTGGACCATACTGGTCTACGGCTTCGGGACTGGCAGCGTTTTATGGGTCGCCTTCGACGCGGCGACCGGCAGGGCGCTGCCGACGGATTGGCGGATCTGGGTCGTCATGGCCCTGGTGGGGCTGGTCGGGACCCTGGTCGCCCATGCCTTCTTCGTGATGGCACTGCGGACCATCCGTCCGTCATCGGCCGGCATCGTCGCCACCGCCGAGCCGGTCTTCGCCGGGCTGATCGCCTTCCTGGTCCTGGGCGACCGGTTGCAACCGCTGCAGGTCGCCGGCGCCGCGCTGATCGTGGTCGGGATCATCACCGTGCAGGCGGCAAGCCGCGATGAAACGCGCACCACTCCGGTGCTTCAGTGAGCAGCTTCGAACTGGACCGGGTCCGCGGCCGGCTCATCACTGGCGAAATCCCCTGGTCGCTGCAGTACGAGCCGACCTGCGATAGCACGCAGGACTTGGCTCGGATGGCGGCGGCGCAAGGGGCCGACCAGGGTTGGACAATCGTCACCGATTTCCAGCGAGGGGGCCGCGGCCGCCTGGGCCGAGCCTGGGTCGCACCGGCGGGTCAGGCGCTGCTGTTTTCAACGATCTTGTGGCCACCGATCGACGTCTTTCCGCTGCTGCCATTGCTGGCGGCCGTGACGGTTGCCGGCGGCATCGAGGTCTCGACCGCCGCCGCGCCGGACCTCAAATGGCCGAACGACGTTCTCCTCAACGGCGGGAAGCTCGCCGGTATTTTGCTGGAGCGCCCGGCGGGGCCAGCCGTAATCCTGGGCGTCGGGGTCAACGTCAACCAGTCGGCCGCAGACCTCCCCGATGGCGCCACCTCGCTTCGCGCCGAGCTCGGGCACCCGCTCGACCGCGAGGCGTTGCTCGCGGCGATCCTCAATGACCTGGCCAACGCGTATGACCGGGCCGACCGCGAAGGCGTCGATTGGATTGTGCCCGCCTGGCGCAGCCGCAGTTCGATGCTGGGCAGGCCGATCACGTTTCATCGCGATGGCGCGCCGATCCGCGGGCTGGCGGAGGACATCGGCGACGACGGGGCGCTCCGCGTCCGGACAGTGGACGGAACCCGAATCACCCTCGTCGCCGGTGAAGTCGAACAGGTCCGTCTCGCCTGATCCCGATCCTGCCGGGCGCTGTTACGCATGGCCTCAGTCGTACGTCGTGCCGTTGTCCTCGATATAGCCGCCCTCGTGGGTGCCTTGCGGATCGTGATGGGTGAAATGGATCAGGCCGCCCTCCGGGTTCCAGACGTACTCCCCGTGCACGATGACGTGGTCACCCTCGGCGACCGGAACGTGGGCCGCGATGCTGATGTTGTGCTCGACCTCGACCGTCAGGTTTTGCGAGCTCAGCTTGATGATGAATTGTTCGTGGGTGCCGCTGCTGCTCGTTCGATCAGGTAGCAGCCGCACCACGGTTCCGTCGGCCGTGACCTCGACGTTCGATTGATGGTTACGGAAGTCCGCTGCAATCGCCGCATCGTCGGGTTGCGCCGAACCGCCGCAGCTGGCCAGCCAGAGCGTGCTGACCAGAGCGGCGACCCGCCATCGGGATCTAGCCGACTGTCACGTCCCCGACCATCTGAGCGTGAATGGTGCAGTGATACTTGAAGTCGCCCGCCTTGCTGAAAGTGACGACGAACTTTGCGCCCGAGCTCTGCAAGCAGGAATCGAAACTGCTGTCGTCGGCTGTCACGGAGTGCTGTGACGAGCTGTCCTGGAAATCCCATTCGACGGTGTCGCCGGTCTTGACGTTGATCGTAGGTGGATCGAATTTGCCAACCGTGTTGGGATCGGGGACTACCTTGACGGTCTGTGTCGCGGTGGCGCCGCTGCTGCTGCCGCCGGTCTGGTTGCAGCCATTGTTGCCAGAGCTGCCCGTGCTACTACCGCCGCCGCACGCGGCCAACGTCAGGGCGCTTCCGGCGACGACGACAGCCATCTTCCAAACGATCACGATTGCCTCCTTGAGAAACGGATTTCCCGGGTTGAGTTTACGTGGCGATCGGGCCGCGCCGCAACGCAAACCGCCTGCCGCGGGCGAGAATCAGGTGTCTACCGTACACACGCGGGAGAACCCGCGACCCCGTACACACGCGGGAGAACCCGCGACCCCGTACACACGCGGGAGAACCCGCGACCCTGTTACTCGGGCAGCTCTTTGAATTCGCGCCGCGCGTCGCGCACCCAGAGCGCAACCGCCACCACCCCGAGGATGATGCCGACCACCAGGAGAACCCGGGTGACAACGAGCCCGGTCAAGATGAACGCAACCCCAAGGGCGAGCACCGGTGGCCAGATGCTGGGCGGCGGGAGGTGAAAGGCCGCGTGCCCTTCCGCCGCTGACGGGGACTCAGGCTCCGCCATCAGCCGAAGTTGTTGTAGATCAGCGCCCACGCGAAGGAGAGCCCGAGCATGATCACCGCGGTGACAAACAGCAGCAACCCCAACCGGACATTTCGCCGAGCCTCATCTCTATGCAATGCCAACCATCCTATCCGACCATGCGATCGGCAACCATGACGCCGAACAACAACGCGAGGTATGCAATCGAGTAGTCGAATAGCCATCGTGACCAGCGCTGACGCCGACCACGCCAGTTGATGATCGCGAGTCCCAGGAAGCCGCCGCCGAGCAGCGCGGCCCCGACCAGGTATAGCCGGCCCAGGGCGCCGCTCAGCACGATCGCGAGGCTCAGCGCCACGAGCACGACGGTGTAGACGACGATCTGGCGCCTGGCGGCGAGGTCGCCGCGCACCACCGGAAGCATCGGCACCCGCGCCCGCGCGTAGTCGTGGCGGAGCCGGAGCGCCAGCGCCCAGAAATGCGGCGGCGTCCACAAGAAGATGATCGCGAAGAGATAGAGTGCCGTCAGGTCGAGACCGTTCGTCACGGCGGCCCACCCGACGAGCGGGGGCACCGCCCCGGCCGCCCCGCCGATCACGATGTTCTGGGCGGTCGAGCGCTTGAGCCAGAGGGTGTAGACGAAGACATAGAACAGCAGTCCGCTGATTGCCAGCGTGGCGGCCAGCACGTTGACCCAGAAGGCCAGCGTAAGGAAGGCGGCCAGCCCCAGCCCAATGCCGAAGAGCAGCGCATGACTGGGGGCGATCCGACCGTCCGGGAGGGGTCGGTGCCGGGTTCGGGTCATGGCGCGATCGAGATCGCGGTCGATCCAGCAGTTGATGGCGGCCGCGCCGGCGGCCGCCATAGCTCCGCCGAGCAATGTGAGCACGACGAGCCCGGTCGATGGCCAGCCCCGGCGCGCCATCATCATGCCTCCCAGCGCCGTGATCAGGAGCAGCGGAATGATGCGCGGCTTGGCGAGGCTGACGTAGTCGAGGGCGACCTCGCGAGCGGACCGGCGGGCGGCACGAACGTCGCGCGGCAAATCGACCGGCTTGCCGACCGGCGGTAACCGGTCGGCGATCACGGCGAGCACGACCGTCCCCACCCAGACCGCGCCGGCCAGCGCCAGGTGCAGGCCGCGCAGCGCCGCCGGCAGGTGGAGGGTGACGACCGCGGCGCCCACCGCGACCTGAAACGTAAGCGCCGCCAGGGTCAGCGCCACGGTGGCACGCACCGCCGGCTCATTACGATGGCGGCGAAGCACCGTCAACATGCTGAAAACGATCAGCAAGCCGATGATCCCCGCGATCCCGCGATGGAGCAGCTGGATCGACGGCGAGCCGTCGAAGGCGAAGCTGAAGCCACCCCCGCACAGGGGCCAGGCGTTGCAGGCGCCGCTCGCACCGCTTCCGACCACAAGCGAGCCGCTCAGGATCAACAGGAACGTGCCGACGGCGGCCCCGCGCGCTCGCCGGCGCGCAATCACGTCGGTCGCGGCGCCGGGCGCCGGGAGCATGGCGGCGACGGCGGTCACGCAGACCGCCCCCAGCAGCGCCATGGCGGTCGCGAGATGCGCCAGGACGATCATCGGCGGGAGTTCCAGCCGCACCGTGATCGCACCGAGCGCCACCTGGACCACCAGTAGTCCGAGAGCGGCCGTCGCCGGGACCAGGATGTCACGGCGGCGCCGCCAGGCGACCCACGCGACCACCGCGGTGAGGACCACCAGCGCGCCGGTCAGCGAAGCCGTGGAGCGGTGCGAGTACTCGATGATGGCGTGCAGGTTGAGCGGAGGCAGCAGGCGTCCGTGGCATAGCGGCCAATCCGGGCACCCGAGGCCGGAGCCGGAGACCCGCACCACGCCGCCCAGCACCACGAGCGCGTAGGTCACGAGCGCGGTCGCGACGCTCAGTGCGCGGAACGCCTTCATGCCGGCCGCGGAATCAAGCGTGCTCGGCGGCCGCCGTCACGCTCCGACGCAGGTCGCGGACCGGGCGCCCGCTGCGGACCGGCGGGATCGTGTCGAAGTTGTAGGCCGGGGGCGGCGAGGTGGTCGCCCACTCGAGCGTGTTGCCCTGCCAGGGATCGGCCGCGGCTCGCCGCCCGCCTCGGACGCTGATGGCGAAGTTGATGATGAAGATCAGCACCGCGATCGCGATCACGAACGCTCCGATGCTCGCCATCAGGTTCCAGGGAGCCCAGTCGGTGCGGTTGGGCAGCCAGATCGCGATCCGGCGCGGCATGCCTTCGAGCCCGAGGAAGTGCATCGGCATGAAGGTGACGTTGAAGCCGACCAGCTGCAGCCAGAACTGGAGCTTGCCGAGCGTTTCGTTCAGATAGCGACCGGTCATCTTTGGGAACCAGTAAAAGAGGCCGGCGAAAACCCCGAAGACGCTGCCGCCGAAGAGGACGTAGTGGATGTGCGAGACGACCCAGTAGGTGGCGTGGATCTGGTAATCCGTCGCCAGCGAGGCCATGAAGACACCGTCGACGCCCCCCACCAGGAACATCAGGACGAAGGCCACGGCAAACAGCATGGCCGCCGTGTACTTGATCGACCCTCCCCACAACGTGGCCAGCCAGTTCAGCACTTTCACGCCGGACGGGACCGCGATCAGCGCGGTGGTTCCCATGAAGAATTCCTGGAGCGCTAGCGGGAGGCCGGTTGTGAACATGTGGTGCGCGAAGACCATGAACCCGAGGACCCCGATGGCCGCCATGGAGAAGGCCATCGCGCGGTAGCCGAAGATCGGTTTGCGGCTGAACACCGGGATGACCTCCGACACGATCCCAAACGCCGGCAGGATCATGATGTAGACCGCTGGGTGCGAGTAAAACCAGAAGATGAACTGGTACAGGAGCGGGTCACTCCCGTGGTTGAAGAAGTGGGTGCCGAGCTGACGGTCCAACAGCACCATGGCCAGCACGCCGGCGAGAAAGGGGCTGGCGAGCAAGGTGAGGCCGGCCGTGATCTCGATTGACCAGACGAAGAGGGGCAGGCGGAACCAGGTCATCCCCGGGGTGCGCATGTTGTGGATTGTCACCAGGAAGTTGATCGCCCCCATGATCGACGAGATGCCGAGGATGTGTAGGCCGAGGATCCATAGGTCCTGGCCCAGACCCACGGCGTAGGCCCTTTCGGTCAGCGGCACGTAGCCGGTCCACCCGCCGGCGGCGGCACCGGTCTGGGTCAAAAGACCGCTGTACATGGTCAGGCCACCGAGCGGGATCAGCCAGAACGAGAAGGCATTGATCCGTGGAAACGCCATGTCACGTGCGCCGATCATCAGCGGGACGAAATAGTTGCCGAAGCCGGAGAAGACCGGGATGATCCACAAGAAGATCATGGTGGTGCCGTGCAGGGTCATGATCTGGTTGTAGAGCTTGGGAGTCAGGAAGTCGTTGCCGCCGACCGCCAGCTGCGTCCGCATCAGGAGCGCCATGATGCCGCCCACCAGGAAGAAGAAGAAGGTCGTGTAGAGGTAGAGGATGCCGATCTTCTTGTGGTCGACCGTGGTCAGCCACTGGATCACGACGTTGCGGCGTGCGGCCGCCGGCCGCGGCAGCGCGATGCTAGCCATTGCTTCTTATCTCCTTCATCCTCCGCTCACGGTGATCGTGCCTTTCATCCCGGAGGTGACGTGGTAGGTGCAGATGTAGTGGTAGGTTCCGGGCTGCAGGAATTTGACCTCGAACGTCTCGCCCCCATTTTGCGTGTCCAGGCTCGGCACCTGCTGATTATCGAAGGTCACGCTGTGGACGGCGGTGCCGTTGTTCGTCCATTGCACCACGTCGCCCACTTTCACCGTTGTGCTCGACGGCTGGAATTTCAAATCATCTGTCTCAGCGACGTTGGCGGCCGCGGTAACGCCGTTGACTTTCTCGGCCGGCGACGGCCCGGCGCCTGGCGGTGGGGCGCCACTGAGGAAGGCCTGATACTGTGCCGGGGAGACCGCGTCCACCTCGAGCGTCATTGAATAGTGGTCGAGGCCGCAGAACTCGTTGCACTGTCCAAAATACTGGCCCGGATGGCTGGCCTCGATCCAGCCGTGGTTCATCTGGCCCGGGAGAGCGTAGACCTGACCCCCCAGGCGCGGCACCCAGAAGGAATGCAGAACGTCCCGGCTGGTCACCTCCAGCCTGACGACCTGACCGGCAGGGATGGTCATCTTTGTGAAGCTCGTCTTGCCGTTCGAATATTTAAAGCCCCAGGCCCATTGGATGCCGGTGACCTGGATTGTCACCTGGGGTGGCGGGCCGTTTCGGACGTAGTCCATCCGAAGCGTCGTTTGGACGAACAGGAAGGCCACGATCACCAGGGGGATGGCCGTCCACAAGACCTCGATGCGGGGGTTGCCATGGACCTGGGATGGCTCGCGGTCGTCCTTTCGCCGGAAGTGTAGCGCCGCATAGACGATCAGGCCGCCGACGATGACCATCACCACCATCGCGATCCAGAAGATGCTGGTGTAAAGATTGACGATGTCGCAGGCGTTTGGTCCGGCGCAGTCGAGTGGGCTGACGTCGATCGCTCCTGCGGGCAGCGGGTAGAGAGCCGCGACGGCGCCGAGCGCGGGGAGCATGCCAAGCAGGAGTCGACGAGGCATCACGCTCATGACAGTGTACTTACCGAGGTCGCGGTCATCGGTGAAACAGCCACCACCGGCCGCTGGGGTTCCTCATGCCATTGATCTCCTGCGCCGTGCGGCGCGCGTCGTGCATCGCGTCGTACCAAACGATCAAGGCCAGCAGAAAGGTCGACATGAAGAGGAGTAGCGAAAGCATCTCGACCAGCAACGAGAGCAGCACCATCGCACTGCCGCGCGGCCTCCAGAGAGCCAGCAGCTCCGCCGTGGCGCCCGGGATGTTGAGGGTTGCAAGAAAGAGCACGACGACACCGAGCAGGAACGCGGCCGCTCGCTGCGGCTGCCGGTTGTACAGCTGACCCAGGCCGGGAATCACCGAAAGCCAGGTCGCCAGGCGCACGCTGGTGCGCGGCCTCGGCGGCGTCAGGACGGGAGGTGGATGGGGTTCGACCACGGCGCTGAAGCGGATTACCGCTGGAACATCCGAAAGCAGTAATAGGCGACCAGCAACAGGCTGCACACGGCCCAGACGAGCACGAAAAAGAAATCGCCGGCGCCCGG
>Ga0207646_10002667_pt1 | contig 20906 bp, 18 predicted proteins | sample KBSK5502metaG_FD_184343 | JGI IMG/M metagenome (GOLD analysis project Ga0207646, IMG submission 184343) | Corn, switchgrass and miscanthus rhizosphere microbial communities from Kellogg Biological Station, Michigan, USA - KBS K5-50-2 metaG... | ecosystem: Host-associated > Plants > Roots >...
TGACGTGGCGGGAGTACGAGCAGGACCTGGCAGCTAATCTGCGGGACCTGCACGAGCGGGTGCAGTCAGGGCGCTACCGGGCGTCGCCGGGCAGGCGGGCGTACATCCCGAAGGCGGACGGGCGGCTGCGGCCGCTGGGCATCGCGACGGTCACGGCATAGTGCCGCATCGTCCAGTGGTCCCTTGGGTTTCGTCATTGTCACCCATCCGTTCCATCCGCTGAACGGGCAGCGGCTGGAGATCTTGTATGCCAGGCGCCGCGGGGCGGACACGGTATTCGTCTGCGCGGGCGGGGTCAGCGGGCAGATCACGCTGCCGCAGGCATGGACCGACCGGGGCGAGCCGCCCGGGACTGGCCGGCTGTCGGCCGAAGGGCTCGCCGCACTCGGCGCCGCGACACGCGCACTGCAGGGTCGTTGATTGTCATGCCTGGCAGCGGCATACTCTTTTGTGATGAGAGAGCAAAAGAACGAGGACGAGACCGGCCTGGCGGGCATGCCGACGCGGCGGCTGCTGTCGCGGCGGCGCGCCCTGGCCGCCCGGCTCGGGGGCGCCGAGCAGGTGCTGTCCGGCTCGCTGACCGAGCAGACACGGCGGTGCGGCAAGCCCGGCTGCCGGTGCGCCGGCGGCGAGCCGCACGGCCCGTATGCCTTCTTCGCCCCGAAGACGGCGGCCCGGGGCCGGCTCAGGTACGTCCCGGCGCCCCTGGCCGGGGTGGTGCGCCGGTACCTGCGCAACGGCGAGGAGATCGAGCAGCTGCTCGCGGAGATCTCGGCGATCAACGCCGAGCTGCTGGCCCGGCGAGAACTGTCCTAGCCGGTGAGCGCCGCCGTCCTGTCCGGGCCCGCGCGGGCCGAGGCGGTGGCGGCGGTGGCCAACATGACGGCCGCGGCACTGCGGTCCGGGGCGGGAGGTTGCGGTGAACGGCGAGCACAAGATCACGAGTTTCCACCGGGAGCGGGCGGCGCTAATCTACCTGCGGCAATCCTCGATGGCCCAGCTCCGCCAGCACACCGAGTCGACCAGGAGCCAGTACGGCCTGGCGGAGACGGCGGCCGGGCTGGGCTGGCCGCGCACCTTGATCGAGGTAATCGACACCGACCTGGGGATCTCCGGCAAGTGGGGAGTGGCCCGGGAGGGGTTCACCGAGCTGGTGACCAGGATGTGCCGGGGCGATGTGGGGGCGATCTTCGGGATCGAGATCACCCGGCTGGCCCGGTCCAACGCCGACGTGGCGCGGCTGGCGGAGTTCGCGCGGATCACCGGCACGCTGCTGATCGACCCGGACGGGGTCTACGACCCCGCCGACGTGAACGACCGCGTCCTGCTGGGATTCAAGGGCACCATGGGAGAGATGGAACTGCACGTGATGGCGCAGCGGCTGCAGGCCAACAAGCGGGCCGCGGCCGAGCGCGGCGAGCTGCGCACCCCGCTGCCGGTCGGGTACGTCCACGACGACGCCGGGGATGTCGTGATCGACCCCGATGCCGAGGTTCAGGCCGCCATCCGGGACGTGTTCGCCGCGTTCGCTGCGTGCGGGTCGGCCTACGGCGTGGTCGCAGCGTTCAAGGACCGCCGGTTCCCGCTGCGCGCCTACGGCGGCGCATGGGCCGGGCAGCTGCGGTGGGGGCGGCTCGCCCACGCCCGGGTCCTGGGAATCTTGAAGAATCCCGGCTACGCCGGGGCGTACGTGTTCGGCCGCTACACCTCCCGCCGCACCGTCGACCCGTCCGGCACGGTGCACACCGCGATCGCCGAACGGCCCCGCGCCGAATGGCCGGTGCTGATCAAAGACCACCACGACGGCTACATCACCTGGGCGGAGTACCTGGCCGGCGAGGCCAGGCTGGCGGCCAACCACACCGCCGCCGGCGCCCGGCCGCCGCGGGAGGGCACCGCGCTGTGCCAGGGGATCATCAGCTGCGGCAGCTGCGGCAAGCCGATGATGACCAACTACCACACCGATCAGCGGCCCTCCTATGACTGCAGCTCGCGCCGGGACCAGCTGACCACACCATCGTGCAGGTCGGTCGCCGCGGCCTGCGTGGACGCCGCCGTCGCGGGCGCGCTGCTGAACGCGCTCACCCCCGGCCAGGTCGCCCTGGCGCTGTCGGCCGCCGGCGAGGTCGCGGGCCGCCACCAGCGGGCCAGCCGGGCCGCCGAGCTCGCCGTCGAGCGCGCCCGCTACGACGCCGGCCGGGCCGAGCGGGCGTTCTGCGCCGTCGAGCCGGAAAACCGGCTAGTCGCCCGCTCCCTGGAAGCCCGCTGGGAGGCCAGGCTCGCCGCCCTGGCCGAAGCCGAGCAGGCACTGCAGGCCGCCCAGGACACGCTGCCGCCGCTGCCCAGCCGGGACGACCTGGAGAAACTCGCCGCTGACCTGCCCGGGCTCTGGAACGCGCCCACCACCAGCGCCAGGGACCGCAAACGCCTGCTGCGCACCCTGATCGCCGACGTCACCGTGCTGCCCGGCCCCGACCGCGGCAAGGCACGGATCGGGATCCGCTGGCACACCGGCGCCACCGACGAGCTCACCATCGACAGGCCCGCCCACTCCGGCACCGCCAGGCGAACCCCGGCGGCCGCGGTCGAGCTCGTCAAACGGCTCGGGCCGGCCACCAGCAACGACGAGCTGGTCACCCGGCTCAATGCCGCCGGGCACCGCACCGGCCACGGCCGGCCCGCGTTCTTGTCGACGCCGGCAGTCGGTCCTACTTTGCGGCGCATGCCGCGGAGTTCCTGACTGATGATGGGGCGGTTACCTGTACCGGCGCACAGGGTGTCAGCGACGTCAGTCAGGCAGCCTCTGAGCTGGGATAACTTCCGTGAATGACACCCGGGGCTGATGGTGTTCGTGAGACGGTTCCCCTGCCTCCTTCGGAGGTTTCGGGAAGGAATCGGATGCACGTACGGCAGGTCCTGGGGTCCGGGGCACGGCGGGAGACCTACACCCTCGTCGACGATGACGGGCGGGTCGTCGAGCTGGTGGACGACTACCTGGCGCTGTGCACCGACCGCGAGCACTCCCCGAACACCTTGCGGGCCCGCGCCTACGACCTGAAGGAGTGGCTGACGTTCCTGCGGCTGCTGGACATCGCGCCGCTTGCCGCGGTGCCTGAGCACGTCGACCAGTTCGCGGGCTGGCTGCGCCGGCCGGTCGGGCCCGGCCAGCTGCGGTCCGTGAATGCCGATGACGGGCCTAGCCGGGAGGCGACCTCGGCCAACCGCATCCTGAACAGCGTCTACATGTTCTATGAGTTCCTCGCTCGACGCGGCGTGGGCATGGGTGCCCAGCTGGAACGGCGCCGGCCGGCACGTCCTGGCGATCACGCCGGCTTCCTGGCTGGTATCGCCGAGCGATCGGTGAGGGAACGGCCGACCCGGCTGAAGGAGAAGAAGCGACGGCCGGAGACGCTGTCCGATGCCGAGGTCCAGCAGATCCTGGACGCCTGCGACCGGTTGCGGGATCGCCTCCTGATGTCGGTGATGTTCGAGACCGGCTGCCGGATCGGCCAGGCCCTGGGCATGCGCCACGAGGACATCAGCACCGACCGGCTCACCATCACGCTGCAGCCACGGGAGAACAACGCCAACCGGGCTCGCGGGAAGAGCCGGGATCCCAGGCGGATCCCGGTCCGGCAGGCTCTGCTCGACCTCTACGCCGACTACCTGTTCGGTGAGTATGGCGAGCTGAGCTGCGATTACGTGTTCGTGACCTTGTGGAACGGGCCGGCCGGAACGCCGATGACGTACTGGGCGGTGATGAGCCTGGTCAAGCGGCTCCGCCGACGGACGGGCATTGATTTTCACCCTCATCTTTTCCGGCACTCCCACGCGACCGCGTTGCTGCGGGCCGGGGTGCGGCTGGAGGTGGTCAGCGAGCTCCTCACCCACGTCTCGGTCCAGACCACCGCCGGCACCTACGCTCACCTGGACGCCGACGACCTGGCCGACGAACTGGCCCGCGCCGGCTTCCGGGCCGCCCGATGACAGCCGGTGAACGCCTGGCGGCGGTGCTTCCGCTGCACGCCGACCCGCGGGCGGCCGCGTTGCTCGGTGTCGTGCGGCCTGAGTTCCGGGTCGGGCGGTTCGTCCCGCCGCCTGGGCACTACCTCGCGCCGACCCCGTGCCGGCTGCCGATCTGCCCGCGCGCGAACGCGTCCAGGGGACTGTGCGGGGTTCACGACACGGCCTGGCACAAGGCCGGGCAGCCCGAACGCGAGGCCTGGATCGCCGACCCTGTGAACGGGCCTGCGGGGCTGAGCCCGGAAGTCGGGCCGTGCCTGGTGCCAGGCTGCTCCTATTCGGGCGGGATGTCGCGGCTCTGCGATCTTCATATCGCGCAATGGAACGGCCTGCGCTCGCGGGGGCAGCACGTGGCTGCTGCCGAGTTCACCGGCGCGGCGGTGCCGCTGCCCCGGCCAGCCGCGGGAGCGTGCGCGTTCCCCGGCTGCAGCTACGAGATCAGCGACGATGGCCTGTGTGACGGTCATCGTTACCGCTGGTCCAGGGTCGGCCGGCCGCCGCTGGATCGGCTCCCGGCCGAGCTTGCCAGCCGCACGGTCCCCGGTTTCTCCGTCAGTGGCATGGGGCGGCTGGCCGCCCTGGAGTTCCAGTACCTGCTCCAGCTCCGCACGGACCAGCGCAGAAGCAAGATCTACCCGAGCGCATGGACTCGCGCCGTTATCACCTTCCTGCAGGAGGGCGTGTCATCGGTCCGGGACCGGCCGGTCGGATACTGGCGAGGGCTGTCGCCTAACCACAGCCTGGTCCCATCGATCTTCACGACCTTGTCCGAGGCCCTGGCTGACCTCGATGAACCGGCCGAAGAGTGGGAACGGCTCGTCTGGCGGCCCGAGCGCCTGGGCTTCAGCGTCGAGGAACGGCAACGGGTGGCTCCGCTGGATTTCGCCGTCATCACCCAGCCGTGGCTGCGCGAGAAGGTCATGCGCTACGCGCGGTTGCGCCTGGCCCGGCTGGAGCTCCGCTCGGTGGCCCGGAACCTGGTCAGCTTCAAGCTCTTCTCTGGCTTCCTCGCCGAGGCCTGCCCCGGCCGGCAGCACGACCCGGCAGTGCTGGACCGGCAGCTACTGGAGACGTTCATCGGCTGGCTCGGCCGCAGGACCGTGGGAAAGAAGGGCCGCTACTACGGACTGCCGGTCAGCCCCGGAAGCCGCAGCAGCTCACTGTCCACGGTGTCCTTGCTGCTGGAGACGTGGCGTCGCTACGACTGGGCACCAGCCCTGCCCGCCGACGCCCGGATCCACCGCGACGAGTATCCCCGCCCCCGCGGCCTGAACGCCAACTTCATCGACGAGTACCTGATGGAGCAGATCGAGTCCGAGGAGAACCTGGCGCTGCTGGACCCCGAGACCCGGACGCTGCTCCTGATCTGCCGGGACGAGGGCCTGCGCATCAGCGAGGTGCTCACCCTGAACACCGGCTGCCTGAAGAAGACCCCCGCCGGGCGGTGGGCCCTGGTCCACTACAAGAGCAAGGACAAGAGCTATCGGGCTATCCCGGCCTCCCGGGTGGTCGTGGACGAGATCCGCGGGCAGATCGGTCGTGTCAGGCAGCGGTACGGCGGTGCCTGCCGATGGCTGTTCCCCAAGGTCATGGCCAACCCGGACGGCAAGTACCCGATGCCTTACGGGACCGTCGACACCCGCCTGAACGCCTGGATGAGCCGCATCGACCTCATCGACGCCAGCGGTGCCCCGGCTACCGTGAGCTGGCATCAATTCCGTCACACGCTCGGCACCCGGATGGCGAACGCGGGTGTCTCCGGCCGCACCATTCGCGAGGTCCTCGGGCATACCTCCTGGAGGATGCAGGAGCACTATTCCCGGATCTCCGATGACACGCTGCGCCGTGAGTACGAGGAGAAGTACGAGGTCCGCTTCAATCTCAAGGGCCAGGCCGTCCGCCTCCAGCCTGACGGTGACCTGTCGGGTGTCGAGTGGCTGGCCGAGAAGATCGGCCGCCGCCTGCACGCAGTGGCCGCTGGCTGGTGCGGCCGGCACATCGCCCGCCCGTGCCCCAAGACCGCTGCGGACGGCTGCTACGTTTGCGGAGACTTCCAGAGCGCTCCGCAGTTCCTGCCGGTCCACCTCGACACCCTCGCCCGGACCCGTGAACTCCAGACTGCCGCGGAGGTCGCGGGCCGCACGCGAGCTGCCGAAGTCAACGCCCGGCTCGCCACCGGCGTCGAGCACCTGATCGCCCGCATCACCGCCACCGACCGTGACGAGCTCCAACCGCCGCCGCGCGGGGACGACAGTACCGCCGGCCACCCGACCGGAAACGCAGCCGATGCGGGCTGACAACTCTTCCCACTTGATCGAAGCTGCCCAGCAGCGTCGGCTCCAGTGCATCGCCCGTGTCCGCACCGCCCTGGATGACATGGAACGCGACGGCGGCCCCGTGACCATCGCCGGCGTCGCCGCCCGGGCCAAGGTCTCCCGGACCTTCCTCTACGACGACGCCCAGGCGCCGCTGCTGGAGCGGCTACGCGCCGTCGCCAGTGCCCAGCCCGGCTCAGGCCGTCCGGCCCTGCCGGAGAACCAGCGGGTCAGCACCAAGTCGCACGAAACCATCGTGCGAACCCTGCGCGCTGCCAACCAGAAGCTCCGCCAGGACAACGACCGGCTCGCCAACGAGCTCGCCGTCGCGCTCGGGCAGCTCCGCGACCTCCGCCGAGGACTCCCCGGAACGCCCCGTGGCTGACACTGTCAGCAACACAAAACACGCAGGTCAACACCATGATCAAACGATCAAGGTCCAGATAAAGGTGGCGGCCTACGGCCGGTACGCCGGGGTGCCGTCGCGTGCGGACCTGGAGAGGGCCTTCTTTCTGGACGAGGACCGGGCGCTGATCGAGCGCCGTCGTGGTGAGCACATGAAGCTCGGGTTGAGTCTCCAACTCATTACCGTGCGTCGGGATCGTTGATCCGTCGTGTGAAGAAGTACACCGGGGTCCTAGGGGTCCCTGTAGTCCTGGGGAAACTTTGGTCGGATATCGGGTGCAGCCAAGGTAAGTCCAGAACCCGCCATGGGATCCTGGGTGGGGGCTGATTCCGGTCGGCCAGGGTAGGTCAGCCGGTGCCCGGCGTTAGGTTACAGACAGTGACTAATAGGCGTTCGCGCCGCGTGCGATATCCGCCGTTAGGCGCTGCGATCAGGGGGGAGTTGTCTAGCGTCGTGGACGCGCATATCCGGTTATTTTGCCGGGTTGGCGGGGTGGCGAAGGCGCCGGTGACGGCGGCCGTTCAGCGGTGATCAAGCGCGAGCGCCAAGGACAGGGCGGCAGGTCAGGCCCGCACGCGGGATTGTGGTACGGCGCACGTCTAGAGATTGACAGCTGGCAGCGGGCCATGTGGGCTGGCGTGGTGCGATGATCGGAACTATGGGGTCCGGTGCCGGAGCGGGCGCCGTTGCCGGCGGCGCCGCTGGTCGTGGTGCGGGTGTCGTTTCGCGTCCCCGGCTGTTCGGGCGGCTCGCGGCGCAGGCCCGGGTGAGTGTGGTGTCGGCGCCGCCGGGCAGCGGCAAGACGGTGCTGCTGCGGTCCTGGATCAGCTGGGCGGGTGTGGCGGGCAGCGCCGCGTGGGTGCCGGCCGGGCGCGGCGAACGTGATCCGCAGCGGTTCTGGCTGTTGGTCCTGGCCGCGCTGCGGCAGACCGCGGCGGGATCGGCGCTGGTCCGCGAACTGACGGCGGCGCCGGACCTGGACGGCTGGGTGATCACCGAGCGGCTGCTGGCGGATCTGGCGCCGCTGGCTGACCCGTTGTGGCTGGTGGTCGACGACGTGCACGAGCTGAGCCCGGAGGCGCTGCGGCAGCTGGAGCTGCTGATCCTGCGGGCCCCGCCGGGGCTGCGGTTCGTGCTGGCCGCCCGGCATGACGTGCGGCTGGGGCTGCACCGGCTGCGCCTGGAGGGCGAGCTGGCCGAGGTCCGCGAGCCGGATCTTCGGTTCACCGTGGCCGAGGCGGCCGAGCTGTTCGACGCGGCCGGGGTGGACCTGCCGGAGGTGGCGCCGCTGGTGGAGCGGACCGAGGGGTGGGCGGCCGGGCTGCGGCTGGCGGCGCTGTCGCTGGCCGGGCACCCGGACCCGGGGCGGCTGGCGGCCGAGTTCTCCGGCACCGAGCGGACGGTGGCCGAATACCTTTTGGCCGAGGTGCTGGACCGGCAAAACGAGCAGGTGCGGCGGCTGCTGCTGCGCACCTCCATCCTGGAGCGGATCAACGGCGAGCTGGCCCGCCTGCTAACCGGCGACAGCGGCAGCGAGCGGGTGCTGCAGGACCTGGAGGCCGCGAACGCGTTCGTGGTGGCGCTGGACGCAGGGCGGTCGTGGTTCCGCTACCACCACCTGTTCGCCGACCTGCTGCAGCTGGAGCTGCGCCGCACCGAGCCGGACCAGGTCGCCGGGCTGCACCGGGCCGCCGCGAGGTGGTTCGCCGGGCACGGGTACCCGGTGGAGGCGGTCCGGCACGCCCAGGCGGCGCAGGACTGGGGGCTGGCCGCCGAGCAGCTCGCCGACCACTGGCCCGGGCTGTATCTGGACGGCCAGGCCGCCGTCATCCACGAGCTGATCGCCGGGTTCCCCGCCGAGCAGCTCGTCGCGGATGCGGAGCTGGCGGCGGTGGCCGCAGGGGATGAGCTGGCCCGCGGGTCGCTGGAGGCGGCCGAGCGATACCTGGCACGGGCAGAACGGGCGCCGACGCTGCCCGGCCGGCAGGGGCAGGCGCAGCTGCTAGTGGGGATCGTCCGGCTGCTGCTGGCCCGCCAGCGTGGGGATCGGTTGGTGGCGGCCGAGGAGGCGCAGCGGCTGCACGCCGCGGCCGAGGCGACGCAGGCGACGCGGCCTGGCCTGGGCGACGAGCTGCGTGCGTTGGCGCTGATCAGCCTGGGCAGCATCGAGTTGTGGGTCGCCCGGGTCGTGGAGGCCGAGCGGAACCTGGAGCAGGGCGTGGCGTTGGCCCGCCGGATCGGGCGGCCCTACCTCGAGTTCACCGGACTCGCCTATCAGGCGGCGATAGAGACTTTCCGGTCGTATGCCCTGGCGGTGGAACGCGGCAGACAGGCGGCCGAGCTGGCCCGGCGGCACGGCTGGACCGACGAACCGGCCGCCGGCCTGGCGAGCCTGCTAGTCGGAGGCGTGCTGACCTGGCAGGGACGGCTGGAGGAGGCCGAACCCTGGATCCAGCGCGCCGAACGCACCCTCAGAGCCGAAGCCGAGCCGACAGTGGGACTGGCGATCCACCACGCCCGTGGAGAGCTGGAGCTGGCGCGCGGGCGGGACGCGGACGCGCTCGCCGCCTTCCAGGCCGCCGACCGGCTGGCGGGGCGCCTCGCCGAACCGAACCTGATGGTCGATGGGAACCGGTCATTTCTCGTGCGCACCCTGGTCCGCCTCGGTGAGAGCGAACGCGCCGAGCAGGCCCTGGCCGCACTCGGCGAGCAGGACCGCGACGGCGCCGAGATACGCATTGGCGTGGCGACGCTGCGGCTCGCCCAGGACGACCCCCACGCGGCGATCGCCGCGCTCGCGCCGGTCCTGGACGGCTCCGCGCCGATACCCTGGCCGGCCTGGCTGGCTCAGGCGTTCCTGCTCGAGGCGATCGCCCGGGACGCGCTCGGTGATTCCCCCGCCGCCGCAAGCGCCCTGGAGCGTGTGCTCGACCTGGCCGAACCCGACGGGATGCTGACCGTGTTCTTGCTGCACCCGGCGCCGGGCCTGCTGCAGCGCCAGGCCCGGCAGCGCACCGCGCACGCCGCCCTGATCGCCGACATCCTCAGCTTGCTCGCCGGGCGCAAGCTCGCCCCGCCGCCGGCCGGGCCGCCGCCGCCGCTGGAGCCGCTGAGCGACAGCGAGATCCGGGTGCTGCGCTACCTGCCGACCAACCTGTCGGGGCCGGAGATCGCCAGCGAGCTGTACGTCTCGCACAACACGGTCAGGACCCACATCACCCACCTGTACGGCAAGCTCGGCACGCACACCCGGGCCGAGGCCGTCGCCCGCGCCCGGGCCCTCGGCCTGCTGGCCCCCTCCCCGCTGCCGGCCAAGGCCACGCGTCCTGGCTGACGGCGGGCAGGGTCTGGACGGCGGGATTTCCGGGCCTCACGCCAGGTTGCCGTTAACGGATGTGTCACGAGCCCCGGCGCCGGCTTCTGACTGCAGAAGTCAAGGCGGAACTTCGCCGAGAGGAAAGCGCCTCGCCTGCCCAGACGGTGTCCGTTGCGGAAAGTGAACACCCGCCGAGCGGGCCGGACGGGACATTCGGCGCTGCCGAGTATGCGGGCCGGGGCGGGTGAGTTGGTCTGTATTCTGTGGGCTCCCGAACCGTTTCTGAGCAGGTGCCTCAGCGGTATCGCTTTCTCAGGAAGTTATGAGCGCTGTGCACAGTGACAGGATGGCCAGCATCTGCAGCCCGGAACGTGGGGTGATGACGCTGTCCCATCGCCGTTGAAGTAGCCGGGCGTCAGCCGGAGTTTCGTCTCGTTGAGATGCTGCCGTAAGGCGGGAGTTGATCGGCGCGCTGATCCGAGCGTAAATGATGAGCCAGCACGCCAATGCGACCACCGCGATGGCGCCAGCGACAGTCGCGGCCAGGTGCCCGGCCCACGCGACCACCACAGTTCCCAGTATGGTGGCGACGAGTCCGGCGACGCCTGGCACGCGCAGCCTCCGGTCCCCGAAGTCGTGTACTCGGCCCATGATGGACACAAGGGTCCGGTCGTCCACGAGGGCCAGTGCAGGACGCAGAACGATCGCCGAGAATACGTCTGTGCCGTAAATGATCCCGCAGGCAAGCACGGACGTCGCGATGAGCACCTGGCCGAGCGCTGTCACGTCGTGCTCTCGGTATCTCCGAGGTTGAACGCGGGAATCACGCCGATCTGCTGGAAGAGTTCGAGGTAGTTGAGCTCGTCCCAGTGTTCTACGAACTCGCCGTTCTCGGTTCGCCAGATGTCGATGGAACGCATCTCGATCGGGTTCCCGGTCGGAGGTATTCCGTAGAGAGGACCAGAGTGAGTGCCTCGGTAGGTGAATCGTCCGACGACGCGATCTCCGGCCACCACTAGATCGTCCATTGTCGCTTTGATGTCTGGAAATGCCGTGAAGAAGCTCGACCAGAAGGCGCGGTTGGCTTCTCGTCCGTCTTCCACGAATGCGTTGTGGTTGATGTAGTTGACAGCCAGATAGCCGTCGGCGGCATCGGGATCGTGGTCGTTCAACCCCTTTAGGTAACGCGCTGCAAGCGTGCGTCCATCAGTTTGGGTGTCTGTCATGGTGGTTCTCCTTTTGATTGTCGGAGATCGAGGCCCGACCGTTACCAGGGCCTCTCCGATGGTTGTTGGCGTCATGGGCTTGCCGGGCAGCAGGCCGCGCGTGTGGTGTTCCAGCGGTGACGACGATCTCCTCCTCCGGTGCTGGCTGGCCGGCCTGGGGCCAGGCTGCCGCCCGGCTGCGTGAGCGGGCATCACGCAACCGATGCGATTGAGGCCGCTTGCGGGATGGGCGACGACGCGGTGTTGCACGGCAGGCCGGTGCGCACCTGGGCTGCTGGCCCGAGGGCGGCTACCCGGTACTGGCAAGGCGGCATCCGGCCCGGCGAACCAGCCCACCGGCATCGTTGCTGCGGTGGAGCTCACCAGCTACAAGGTGCCCGGCAGGCGTGAGCGCGGTGCCGGGATCCGCGGTCGGCACCACGACGGCCTGCGCTCGCTGAGGACGGACGGCCAGTGGCCCGGGGCGGGGGCGTCAGACCGGTGGCAGGCGGCGGACTTCGAGCAGCTCGAGCCCGAGCGCCTCGATCTGCGCGAGCACGCCATACAGCGCGGCGCGGTCGGGGAGCGGCCCGGTCAGCACGGTGTCGCCACCGCTGGCCTGAGCCTGCAGGGCAGGGAACGCGGAGCATATCGTCTCGCCCAGGCGGCCGCGGACACGGATGCGGTACCGGTACGACGGCCGATCAGCGCGGGCACCGGTCACGTTCTCACCACGCACGCGGTGAACCGGCCTGCCGGCGGTTCCACGGTTATAGGGACCTGCACGGGTGCCCCCTCCTGCTTAAGCGGATCCTCACCGCGAGCCGCGGCGCCGGCCGGTGAGCGGCCGGCGCACGATCGAGGTGATCTCCTGCACGATCAGCGCCCCTCGCTGGAAGACATGACCAGGCCCAGAGCGCGGCGGGTAGCGCCGCGTGGATGCGCTCCACAGCAGGCAGGCCGTACACGGCCGTTGCCATGCCGTAGCCGGTCAGCCCGCCGTCCTCGCGCATCGGACTGCTTCTCCGGCTTGCGTTGAACTCCTTGCCCTCTCCTCGTGGCTGCTGGCTGCGAGCCTCGCCCCGGTCTGCGTGAAATGCCATCACGCAAGCTGCGTGATTGCCTGCCGCATCCGCGCGTCGGCCGGCGCCATCCTCGCCGCTGCCCTGATCGCAAGCGACAGCCTCCGGCCCTCACCCGCAGCACGCTGCGTTACGGCCATCCGGGCCGTCGGCTGACGCATCACCGACCAGGAACCAAGAAAGGAGCCACATGACGATCGGCACCACCAGCCGGACGGCACACCTGCTCGCGTTCATGAAGAAGGGCGCGACGTACATCCGGGTCCTCCGGGCACCCGCAAGGCGCCCGGGGCCCTTATCGCGGCTGCTGTCGCGCTCCTTGGCCGTCTGCGCGGATCACGCAGCATGCGTGACGCCAGCTCACCCCGTCAGGCAAGAAGCTCAGGAAGGCGCACAGCGCAACCGAGCACATCAGCCGAGGAGGCTGACATGACCGAGTTTCTCGATGTTCCGGGCGGGCGGATCGCCTACGACGTGGACGGCAGCGGCCCGCTGATGGTGCTCTCGCACGGCATCGGCGACCGCCGGCAGGCCTACCAGCTCCTGGCCCCGATGCTGGCCCAGGCCGGCTACCGGGTGGCGAACGCGGATCTGCGCGGGCACGGCGAGTCCAGCCTGGGCTGGGCGTCCATCACCCGCACCGACGTCGCCGGCGACCTGGCCGCGCTGATCGGCCATCTGGGCGGGCCCGCGGTCATCGTCGGGCACTCCATCTCGGGCGGGGCCGCGACCATCGCCGCGGCGACGCGGCCGGAGCAGGTCAGCGGGGTCGTCGAGATCAACCCATTCACCAGGAAATCAAAGCCCGACCTGGGCGGGCTGCTGCGGGTCCGCCGCTACCGCCGGTGCGCCTTCCTGCTGACCGGGACGCAGGTGTTCCGCAGCCTGCGTCTGTGGCTGCGCTACCTCGACCTGGCCTACCCGGCCAGGCCCGCCGACTACGCCGGCTACGTGGCCGCGCTGGCCGCCAGGCTGCGTGAGCCCGGCCGGATGGCGGAGTTCATGAAGACCTTCAGGTCCACGCCCGCCGACGCCGGCGCTCAGCTGCCCAACGTCAGGTGCCCGGCCCTGGTCATCATGGGCACGCTGGACCCCGACTTCGCCAACGCTAGGGCCGAGGGCGAGGCGATCGTGGCGGCCATGCCGGCCGGGGTGGGCACGGGCGCGATGGTCGACGGCGCCGGGCACTACCCGCACGCGCAGTGCCCCGAGGCGGTGGCCGAACTGGTGATTCCGTTCCTCAAGGAGCACGCCGGTGCCTAGAGGGGGGCTGACCCGCCATGACGTCGCGCGGGCCGCAGCCAGCTTGCCCGGCGAAACCGGCTACCTCGCTGTCACGATCGACCTGCTCGCCGAGCGCTCGGCGTCCGCGCCCCGTCCCTCCCAGCCGGCGCCGTCAGATCCCACAACCCGAACAGGTCAGTGCCCCCGACGCCACGCTCAGCCAGCGGGATGCCCCGCTCGGCCAGCAACCTGCCAGCCGCCCGCTGTTCCCACGGCGACCGGCACCTGCGGAACACCATCCCCGCTGCCTCGGGCGGCAGGGCTCGGGTCATCGCGGCTCCCACGGTCAGATCTTTCCCCGCATCCTGCCCCGCCGGCTTGGCGCCGGCTTGGCAGCGCGGCACCGCACCCGCGCCAAGCCGACGCCGAGCGTCCGCCAAGTCCCCCGCAGGCTGGCAGTGTCCCGCCCGTATCCCCAAGTCGGCGCTGCGAAGGAAAGAAAGAAGGAAACAATGAACGCTACGGACATCACTGCCGGCCGCGGCCTGGAAGCCCTGCGGACGGCTATCGCGGGCCAGGTTTTCGTCCCGGGCGAGGACGGCTATGACCAGGCGCGCCAGGCGTGGAACCTGGCTGTCGACCAGCGGCCCGCCGTGGTCGTGGAGGCCGGGTCGGCCGCCGACGTGGCCCAGGCGGTCCGGTACGCCCGCGGCCACGGGATCCGGATCGCCCCGCAAGGCACCGGCCACGGCGCCGGACCGCTCGAACCGCTGGACGGCGCGATGCTGCTCCGGACGACGCGGATGCGCCGGGTCAGCATTGACCCGGCCGCCCGCACCGCCCGTGCCGAGGCCGGCGCGGTGTGGCAGGACGTGACCGTCCCGGCCGCCCAGCACGGCCTGGCCGCGCTCGCGGGCTCCTCCCCGACCGTGGGCGTGACCGGGTACACCCTCGGCGGCGGGCTCGGCTGGCTGGCCCGCCGCTACGGGCTGGCCGCCAGCAGCGTCACCGCGGCCGAGCTGGTCACCCCGGACGGCGACCTGGTCCGCGCCGACGCCGACCATGAGCCGGACCTGTTCTGGGCCGTGCGCGGCGGCGGCGGCATCGGCGTAGTGACCGCGCTGGAGATGCGGCTTTACCCGGTCGGCGAGCTGTACGCCGGGGACCTGTTCTTCCCGATCCAGCGCGCCGCGGAGGTGCTGCACGCCTGGCGCGCGTGGACCGACACGGTGCCGGACGAGGTCTCCTCCCAGGGCCGCCTGGTGCGGCTGCCGCCGGCGCCGCAGCTCCCCGGACCGCTGCGCGGCCGGGCCTTCGTCAAGGTCGAGGCCGCCTACCTCGGCGACGCGGGCACCGGCGCGGAGCTGACCCAGCCGCTGCGCCGGCTCGGCCCGGAACTCGACACCTTCGCGACCATCCCGCCCCCCGCGCTCAGCCAGCTCCACATGGACCCCGACCAGCCGGTGCCCTTTCAAGGGGCCGGCGCGTTCCTGTCCGACTTCCCCGCCGCCGCGATCGACGCCCTGGTCGGGCTGGCCGGCCCGGACGCCGGCACGCTGCTGGCCTCCGTCGAGGTCGGGCACCTGGGCGGCGCGCTGGCCCGCCCCGCCCCCAGCGGTGGCGCCCAGCCCGGCATCGACGCGAACTACCTGCTGACCGCCGTGGGCGCCATCCCGGCACCCGGCCTGGCCGGCCCGGTCCGCGCGCACGTACAAGCGGTCAAGGACGCTCTCGCCCCCTGGCACGCCGGCTACGACTACTACAACTTCGCAGAGACCCCGGCCGCGGCCAGCGCGGTCCTTCCGCCCGCCTCCTACCGCCGCCTGCAACAGATCAAAGCCGCCCACGACCCCGGCCAGGCCATCATCTCCGCGCACCCCGTCCAGCCGGCCCGGCCCTGACATGACGCACCGAAACGCCGACCGCCATGAGCCGCGGAACCCGGGCGACGCGACGATCATCCGCCTGCTCGCCCGGCGAGCCATGGCCGCCCCGCGACGACACCGGCCACCTGGAGGCCACCTGACTTCCAGCCCTGGGTGCCTGCGAGGGCATGGCGGCGGGCAGGGCCTAGTGGTCGGGGTCGATGGCGCGGATGATGCGCCGGCCGATCTCGCGCAGCTGCCGGGACTGGGTCTTGGTCAGCGGGTCGAGGACCAGGCGGCGGACTTCCTGGACGTGGCCGGGCGCGGCCTGGGTCACCTTCGCCTGGCCCTGGCCGGTCAGGGTCGCCAGGGTGTAACGGCCGTCGGCCGGGTCGGGGGTGCGGCGCACCCAGCCGCGCTGTTCCAGCCGGGCAACGACCTGGGACAGGCGCGGCAGCGAGCCCTCGGCCTGCGTCGCCAGCGCGCTCATCCGCAGGGTGCGGCCGGGCGCCTCGGACAGCAGGGCCAGCACCTGGTACTCGAAGTGGCTGATCCCGGCGTCGCGGCGCAGCTGCGCATCGAGCGCGGCCGGCAGCCTGATCAGCGTGTTGGCCAGGGCGCGCCAGGCCTGCGTTTCCTCGGGGTCGAGCCAGCGGGGCTCCTCGGTGGCGTCCATGAGGACAGCATAACTTAACGGTTGAAGTAACCCGGCAGCCTGATGACTTGCATCATGAAGTGATGCGGAGATACCGTCAGTTAACGCTTTAAGTCAGTAGCACCCGAAGGAGAGGCATAGCCATGACCCAGCACCAGCGCGAGGTGATGACCCAAGAAGCCGGCACGTCTGAGCCGGCCGCAGGACCGGATGCGCCCGGCGGCACGCCCTATCCGGACATCGCCGACACCTCGCACGCGACCGCCGCGGCCGCCGCGTTCTTCCGCTCGTTCTTCACCGCGAAGACCCGCAAGGACATCGAGGCCACGCACGCGCACTTCCATCCCGGCAAGACCGTCTACTTCGACGCTACCCTGGGCTGGGCCCTGCCGGCCAACGCCGACGTGCGGAAAATGTGGGAGCAGTACATGCCCCAGTGGCCAGCCGGGGCGAAGTCCTACCCGACCCGGATTCTCGGCGACATGACCAGCGCCGTGGTGTTCACGACCGACACGCCGGAACTGTTCGGCGGGGAGATCCGCACGATCAGCATCGCCGACCTGGAGGACGGCAGGATTGTCCGCTTGGTGGACTACTGGGACGGCCGCGGGTTCGGCGCCGAGCTCGCCGGGTCGCTGCGCGTGCCCGCGGATTCCTACCCGCACGACCTCGGCGCGAGCACGGTGACCAGCCGCCCAGGGCCGATCGCGACAGCAGCCGCCGAGCTGTCTGCCGCGTTCGCGGCCGGCGACCCCGACCGCGCCGGGCAGCTGTTCAGCTACGACGCGGTCTTTGAGGACATGGCGCTGCGGGCCCAGCTGCGCGGCCAGGCGGCCATCGTGCGCTACCTGCGGCGCTCCCTGCCCGGCCTGCCCTACGCCCGGGCATCGGTCCGGCACGTGGCCGGCGCCGGCCAAGGCGGCGGATACGAATGGCGCGCAGACGGCCAGCCCGTCGCCGTCGGCGCGGCCGCGCTCGAGCTCAGCCAGGACGGCACGATCACCAAGTTCACCATCATCTGGGACGGCTCCCTGCTCGACGACCGGGCCATCACCGCGCTCGCCGCCGACGCGGTCGACAGGTGACCCTCCGCGCTCAACCGGACGGCGCTTAGACAGTCAGGTGGCGCTCGCCGGAGACGGTTCCATCGAGCGCGGTCGTCCATCAATGAACTCACCGGAAGGAAGCAAAATGACCACCACCGTCAATCTGAGTTTCGCAGCCCTGACCATCGACTCCGCCGATCCCGCCGCTCTGGCGGACTTCTGGGGGAAGGTCCTCGGCCGCCCGGTCAGCCCGGGCGCGGTCGCCGGGGACATGGCGGTCGACGCCACCGGCGCCGACAGCGGCCCTCGGATGATTCTCCACCATCCCCCCGAGCCCGGGACGGCCAGGAACAGCGTTCATCCGGTCCTGGTCACCGACCACCACGACGAGGAGACCGAGCGGCTCACCGGCCTGGGCGCCAGGCCGCTCAACGAGATCAAGCTCCCGCCTGCGGCGCTTCCACCTGGCGTGGCGGCGGTCCGCCAGACCACGTTCGCCGACCCGGAGGGCAACGAGTTCGACCTGGTCACCTGGCAGCCCGAGTAGTTGCCAAGCCCGGGCACTCGCTGAGGCCCCATCGATGATCTTGGATCGGCGGCTACCTCCGGCGGTGACCTCCGGTCCAAGACCATCAACTGGCCGAAGGAAGCAGCCGTGAATTACCGGTGCTTGCTCTGCCCGGGACCCGGAGTAAGTGAAATCCGGCCAGGACCCGCGGCGGGCCGGCGACCCGGTGACGTGCGGCGGTGCTTTCCGCTAACTCGACGGGGCGGGCGCCGCAACTGCTGCCCGTCGCGCTCGCACGCCATCCAGGCCGGTCCGGCTGGCGGTCCGCCCCGGGAATCGCCTGCCGGCCTTCCTTGCCACGACGGCGCTGACCGGCCTGGCCGGACCCTGCCATATACGGCCCGCCGCCGATGACCCCGTCCGTCTGCTATTCCTGAAAACGAAAGGGCAAATGTCATGTCAACGCTCAAAAAAAATGCGCTCGGCGGCCGGGCAGAACGCCGCCCGGCACACACCGGCTTCACCGGCGGCCCACCGCTGGAAGGGGTCCCTGCAGTCCTGGGGAAACTTTGGCCGGATATCGGTGCAGCCAAGGTAAGTCCAGAACCCGCCATAGGATCCTGGGTGGGGGCTGATTCCGGTCGGCCAGGGTAGGTCAGCCGGTGCCCGGCGTTAGGTTACAGACAGTGACTAATAGGCGTTCGCGCCGCGTGCGATATCCGCCCAATATGAGCGGCAGCGGGAATCTCGGTGTCCATCCGCTGAGGCGCGCAGACCAGGATGATCTGCAGTCCTGGACATGGCTACCGGAAATACACGGTAATGCCGCACCTCCAGGGGCAACTGAAGTTTCGCACTTTGAGGGTCGGGCCCGTGGTCGTCTGCTCGCGGGCCGGGTTCGCCGCGGTGCGTGACATCCGGGCCCGCAGTTCTGGAGACCCGCGACGAGATCGGCGCGTTCGGGCAGGTTCTGCTCGCGGAGTTCATGCTGGCCGGTGCGTCGGCGGGGATCACCGACGTGACGATCCGCGCTGACGTCGCGGCAGTGGTGGGACTGCGGGGAGTGGCTGACCACGAGAACTTCTGAGCTGGCCGCTGTTCCATTGAGCGCGTTGTGCGGGCGCATGACCCTGTGCGCGGTCGTGCGGTCGCAGCGGTCATCTTCCGTGTCGCGGGTGGCTTACGTAGTGACGTTCCAGAGATCCTGGGTAGAGCCGTCCGCGAGGTGCTGCTCGTAGATGCCGACCTTCCTGGTGATGATCCGGAGGCACTCTTGGAGTTCGGTGAGCTGGTTCTCGACGCGGGCTTGCTGCTCTCGCAGCAGGTCCAGGCGCTCGTGCTCGTTGCCCGGCCCCTCGCGCACGAGGCATGCGTACCGTCGGACCTGCGCCAGCGGCATCCCGGATGCCCGCAGCTTGATGCAGAGCACCAGCCACTTCACGTCCATCGGCGTGTAACGGCGATGGCCGCCCGTTCCGCGGGCAACGTGCCGGGAGAGCATCAGGCCCTCGCGCTCGTAGAACCGCAGCGCGTGCACGCTCAGTCCCGTTCGCTCCGCGACGTCGCCGATGCTCAGCTCCGCTTCGAGACTCGTCATGCCTCTCACGATACCAACTTGACCTAGATCGCACTCTAGGTCCTACGGTGCGGCTCATGAACACCGTGAGCACCCTGACAGGAGCGTCCCAGGCCGCGCCCGGCCGCCGCCGGCGCCTGCTCGTCCTCGCGATCTGCTCGGTGAGCCTGCTGATCGTCGGCCTGGACGTCACCATCGTCAACGTCGCCCTGCCGTCCATCGGCCGTTCCTTCCGCTCGGCGCTGTCCGGCTTGCAGTGGACCGTCGACGCCTACACGCTCGTGCTGGCCAGCCTGCTCATGCTGTCGGGCTCGGCCGCAGACCGGTTCGGGCGCCGCCGCGTCTTCCTCACCGGGCTGGTCCTGTTCTCGGCGGGGTCGCTGGCGTGCGCGCTGGCTCCCAGCCTCGGGCTGCTGGTCGCCTTCCGGGCGCTCCAGGCGATCGGCGGCGCGATGCTCAGCCCGTCCACCATGGCGATCGTGCGCAACACGTTCACCGACCCCCGCGAGCGGGCGCAGGCCATCGGCGTGTTCGCGGCGATGTTCGGTATCTCGATGGCACTCGGGCCGGTGCTGGGCGGGTTCCTGGTCTCGGCGGTCTCCTGGCGGGCCGTGTTCGTGGTCAACCTCCCGGTCGGGCTGGCCGCGATCGTGCTCGCGGCCAGGTTCGTGCCCGAGTCCCTGGCCCCGCGGCCCCGGCGTCTCGACCCGGCCGGCCAGGTCCTGGTGATCGCGGCGCTGGCCGCCCTTACCTACGCGGTCATCGAGGGAGGGCGGGCCGGCTTCGGCACCGCCCGGATCGTGATCCTGCTGGCCGTCGCGGCCGGGTGCCTCGCCGGGCTGGTGCCCTGTGAGCTGCGCCGGGGTGACCCGCTGCTGGAGGTGCGCTTCTTCGCCAGCGCCCCGTTCGCCGGGGCCAGCGCCATCGCCGTCTGCCTGTCCGCGGCGCTCGGCGGCTTCCTGCTCATGAACACGCTTTACCTTCAGGACGTCCGCGGCCTGCCGGCGCTGCACGCGGGCCTGTGCATGCTGCCCACCGCGGCGATGATGATCGTCTTCGCGCCCGTCTCCGGGCACCTGACCGGCCGCTTCGGCACCCGCCCGGCCATGTGCGGCGGCGGCCTGGCCGTGATGGCCAGCGGCCTGATGCTGACCGGCCTCGCCCCCCAGACCCCGCTGCCGTACCTCCTCGGCGCTTACGCGGTATTCGGCCTCGGCTTCGCGCTCGTCAGCCCGCCGATCGCCAGCACCGCAGTGTCCGGGATGCCGTCGGCGCAGGCGGGCGTGGCCTCCGCAGTGGCGACGACCAGCCGCCAGGTCGGCCTCACGCTGGGCGTGGCCGTGTTCGGCGTCGTGGCCGGCGACAGCCCCGGCGGACAGATCAGCATCGGGTTCGCGCACGCCACGCGCCCCGGATGGTGGATCGTGGCCGCGCTGGGGCTCACGGTCGCAGCGCTCGGCTACCTGACGACCACTGGCTGGGCCCGCGGCACGGCCCGCCGCACCGCGGAGCACCTGGAAGACCCAGGCCCGTCAACCCAGGGACGGGGATGGCAGTGCCCGCCGACGGCCGGTAGGACAAGGCACAGGGACGGCTGGCCGCCCCCTCGCCAATTCCCGGACGCCTGCGGAAGATATCGAGGGTCGGCGGTGTCTCCCCGCTCCCAGGCCCAAACGCCAACCCGC
>Ga0207646_10002668_pt1 | contig 20905 bp, 23 predicted proteins | sample KBSK5502metaG_FD_184343 | JGI IMG/M metagenome (GOLD analysis project Ga0207646, IMG submission 184343) | Corn, switchgrass and miscanthus rhizosphere microbial communities from Kellogg Biological Station, Michigan, USA - KBS K5-50-2 metaG... | ecosystem: Host-associated > Plants > Roots >...
GGTTGCCTGCCTCGGCCCAGCTCGCTGCCCGTGCGGGCGAGGACGCGCGGGTGCTCGCCGCAGGGCGGGTGCTCGAGTCGCTCCTAGCCGGCCGCGGCTAGCACGGCGGCTTCGTACACCGGATCCGGTGTGAAGCGCTCGAGCTCGTCGGAGAGGACGTCGCTCGGAGTCGGCGGGTCGCCCGGCGGTAGGGGCACGTCCTCGCCGTCGAGCGCAACACCCTCGAGCCTGTCCGCCGGGTCGTGTTCGAGCTCGATCTCTGCTCGCTCGAGCCGCGAGCGCAGCCAGCCGCACAGGAGCCACGCTTGCGCCGCCGTCCCGCGAACGTGCACTGTCCGCACGTCGGCGAGGCCCGGCCAGAGCGTCGCGAGATGCGTGCGCCACCGCGACGTTCGCGCCCACGCGATGTCCGAGGCTGCGCACAGCGGAAAGAGCTCCGCCAGTCGCCGGTAGGACGCGGGCACGTCGTCCCACTCGGTCGAGTCGACGATCAGCCGGTCCGCAATGTCCACCAGCTGCTCGAGCTCGGGCGCGTCCCATGGTGGCTCGCCGCGCCAGCGTAGGAAGACGGGGAGGTCGGAGATGAGGAGCGGCTCGACGATGCTCGCCGGAGCCTTCGTGCGTGCGCCGCGCAGCGTCAACTCGACGACCTCGGTCACGAGCCCTCGGTCGGTGTCCGGCACCTCCCACCGCTCGACCTCGGCACGCGCGTCGATCCGGTTGTCGGATGCGTCCGGCTCCGGGAAGAGGATGATCGTGCGCGACGGATGCAGCTCGGACATCCCGCTGAGCGCCGCGCGCGCCTGCTCGACCCACGCGGCCGGCACCCAGGCGAGGTGCGTCATCACGGAAGTGCGCATGCTCGCCGTCTCGGCTGCCGCCTGCGCACGCAGCCGCGCCAGCGCGGTGTCCACCTCCGCGAGGCGGACGTCTTCGCCTAACCAGCACAGTTCTTTCAGGGCCGTCGCCATGCCCGTCCGTCCCGGTTGAGGAGTTCGTCGGAGCTCGGCGGACCCCAGGAGCCCGCGGAATAGTTCGGGAACGCAGGCTTGTCGCGCTGCCACGCGGCGACGATCGAGTCGACGAGCAGCCACTGCTCCTCGACCTCGTCGGCGCGCGTGAACAGTGTCGAATCGCCGAGCATCGTGTCGAGGATGAGCCGTTCGTAGGCCTCGGGCATTCCGGTGCGGAACGCTCCGCCGTAAAGAAAGTCCATGTGGACGGTGCGGATCGTCATTCCCTGTCCCGGCACCTTCGCGCCGATCGCAAGCGAGACGCCCTCGTCCGGCTGCACGTGGACGACCAGGACGTTCGGGCGGAGCCCCTCGGCGGCGGCCTCCTCGAACGGCGGGTGCGGCGCTGCCTTGAACTGGATCGCGATCGTCGTCTCGTGCCGCGCGAGCCGCTTTCCCATCCGCACGTAGAACGGCGTGTCCGCCCAGCGCCAGTTGTCGATGTAGAGCTTCGCTGCAACGTATGTCTCGGTCATCGAGTCGGGTGCGACGCCCGCTTCCTCGCGATACGCGAAGACCTCCTCGCCCTCGACGAAGCCGCGGCCGTACTGCCCACGCACGACCGATCTGGGCGCAGGCGTGTGCAGCGCACGCAGCACCTTGACCTTCTCGTTGTGCACCGAGTCGGAGGTGAAGTCGATCGGCGGCTCCATGGCCGTGATCGCAAGCAGTTGCAGGAGGTGGTTCTGGAAGATGTCGCGGATCGCGCCGGCGTGCTCGTAGTAGCCCGCCCGGGCCTCGATCCCGATCGCCTCGGCCACGGTGATCTGGACGTGGTCGACGAACTGGCGGTTCCAGATCGGCTCGAAGATCCCGTTCGCGAAGCGAAGCGCGAGCATGTTCTGGACCGTCTCCTTGCCGAGGTAGTGATCGATCCGGAAGATCTCGTCCTCGGTGAAGTATTCGAGCAGCGTCGCCGTCAGATGCTTCGCCGACTCGAGGTCGTGGCCGAACGGCTTCTCGACGACGAGCCGTGTCCAGCCCCGCTCGTCGCGCCGCTTGCCGAGCGCCTCGACGATTGTGGGGAAGGCGGGCGGCGGCACGGCGAGGTAGAAGACGCGGTTGCCGCCGAGCTGTTCGTCCTCGTCGAGTTTCGCGAGCACGTCGTGCACCTTGTCCTCGCCACCGGCGTCGGCGAAGTCGGTTGCGACGTAGTGGAGCTGCGGGGCGAGCTCGTCCCAGGTCTCCTGCCGGAACGGGTCGCGCGCGTGCTGCTTGACCGCGTTCTCCATGTCCTGGCGGAATGAGTCGTCGTCGCCGTCGGTGCGTGCGACGCCGACGATCGCGAAGCGCTGTGGCAGGAGGCGCCGGACTGCGAGCGCGTAGAGCGCGGGCATGAGCTTCTTGTGGGTCAGGTCGCCGGATGCGCCGAACATCACGAGCGCGCAGGCATCGGGAGTCCGTCGGAGAGCGAGGCCCTCCGCGAGCGGGTTCTCCTGCTCCGCAGCCTGCTCGGCAGTCTCGGTCATTGCTCGGGACTCTTCTCGAGGTGGCCGCCGAACGTGTGCCGCATTGCGGAGAGGACGCGGTTGCCCCATTCGGCTTCGCCGCGCGAGGCGAAGCGGTCGAAGAGCGACGCGGCGAGCACGGGCGCCGGGACGCCCTCCTCGACTGCGGCCTGAACGGTCCAGCGTCCCTCGCCGGAATCGCTCACATGCCCCGCGTACTCCTCGAGCTCCGGTGCCTCGTGCAGCGCCTGTGCGGTCAGGTCGAGCAGCCACGAGGAGATCACCGACCCACGCCGCCAGAGCTCGGTCACGGCGGCGAGGTCGAGCTCGTATTTGTAGAGGTCGGGGTCGCGCAACGGCGTCGTCTCGGCGTCCGTCTCCTGCACGTGGAGCCCGACGTCGGCGTGCTTGAGGACGTTCAGGCCCTCGGCGTACGCCTGCATCAGCCCGTACTCGATGCCGTTGTGGACCATCTTCACGAAGTGGCCCGCGCCGGAGGGGCCGCAATGGAGCCAGCCCTGCTCCTCGGGCGTCGCGTCGCCCTCGCGTCCGGGCGTGCGGACCGCGGAGTCGACTCCGGGTGCGAGCGCCTCGAGCACCGGCGTGAGCCGGCCGACGGCCTCGTCGTCGCCGCCGACCATCAGGCAGTAGCCACGCTCGCGGCCCCAGACGCCGCCGCTGACTCCGATGTCCACGTAGTGGATGCCTTTCCCGCTGAGCTCCCCCGAGCGGCGGAGGTCGTCCACGTAGTACGAGTTGCCGCCGTCGATGATCGTGTCGCCCTCCGCCAGGAGCGGGGCGAGTTCGCCGACGACGGTGTCGACGATGCCGGCCGGCACCATCAGCCAGACCGACCGCGGCGCGTCGAGCTGCCGCACGAGCTCCTCGAGCGAGCCTGCAGTGCGCGAGTCGACCTGCGGGTCGAACGTCTTGACGTCGTGACCGGCCGAGCGCAGGCGCTCGGTCATGTTCGCGCCCATCCGGCCGAGGCCGACCATTCCCAGTTGCACTAGAGATCCTCCAATCTCACTCTGGCGACCCGGCGGCCGCGCTCCTTCAGCGTCTCTAGGTCGCCGGCCGCCTGCGCGCGGATCAGCCGCCGGAAGCCGAACGGCTTGCCGGGAATCGGCAGCTCGTCGCCCGGATCGTCGATCACCTGCAGGAAGAGGCCGGTGTTCGGGCCGCCCTTGTGCAGCTGGCCCGTGGAGTGCTGGTAGCGCGGGCCGTAGCCGTGCGTGACGACGAGACCGCTCTCGCGGCGCAGCCGCTCCACGAGCGGGCCGAGGTCGACTTCGGGGTTTACGAATGCCTGCACACAGACGTAGTCGCCCTCCTTCGCCTGCGCGAGGAGCTCCTCGATCGAGCCCTCCGCCTCGAGCTCCGGTTCCTTGCCCGTCGCGAGAACCTCGTTCGTCTTGTCCTTCGCCGCCTGGACGTCGGGTTGGTCGAACGGATTGATCTCGAGATACACGCCGGCGACGGCGATTGCGAACTCCCAGCGGAAGAACTCCGCCCCGAGCGCATACGGATCCGGCAGCTCGGGCTGGGCGGCCTGCCGGTCGGATCCATCCGGGGATTCGCCCGGCGCGGGAACCAGGCCTTTGCCCTGCTTGCCGGTCGATTCCGCTACGAGCTGCTCGGCCCAGAGGCCGAAGTCGCCCGGCGCATCGCCGATGCAGATCTTGTCGCGACCCTCGCTCCAGCCGGCTCCGAACCGGCTCCCGAGCTCGTAGCCGGGATTGCCTTCGCCGGAGCGACACGCCTCGCGCATCTTCTGGGCCTGGTCGAGCAGGCGGGCCGCGTCGACGCCCATCAGCACCGCCGGCACGATCCCGAATGGTGAGAGCGCCGAGTAGCGCCCGCCGATGGAGGGCTCGCCGGCGAAGACCGCGCGGAACCCGCGCTCGCGGGCGAGGCGCTCGAGCTCGGAGCCGGGATCGGTGATCGCCGCGAACATCTCACCGCGCTTGCGGGTCTTCTCCCAGAAATAGTCGGTGTGGGAGCGGGTCTCGAGAGTGGTGCCGGACTTCGAGGACGAGACGAAGAGCGTCCGCTCGAGGTCGAGCTTCTCTTCGAGCGCGCGGATCGCCTGTGGGTGCGTCGTGTCCAGGACGTGGAACCAGTCGACCTCGAAGCTGCGCCGCAGCACCTCGGGCGCGAGCGACGAGCCGCCCATCCCGCACAGCACGACGGCATCGACCTCCTCATGCACTGACTCGGCGAAGCGCCGGATGGCGTCGAGCCCTTCCTGGACGTGCAGCGGCTCGTCGAGCCAGCCGAGCCACTGCGCCTCGTCGCTGCCGGTCCAGGTGGTCGCGTCGCGCTCCCAGATCCCTTCGATGAGCCGGTCCCGGTTCACGCGCTAGGCGGCGACGGTCTCGCGCTTGGCGCGCACGCCGTCGAGCAACTCGGTGAACGAGTCGGAGAACTTCTGCACGCCCTCCTTCTCGAGCGTCGCCACGACGTCGTCGTAGTCGATGCCGACCGCGGGAAGCTGCTCCTGTAGCAGCGTCCAGGCCTCGTCGAGATCGTCCTCGACGGTGTCGCCGCGCACCACGCCGTGATCCTGGAAGGCCTGGATCGTCTCCTCCGGCATCGTGTTCACCGTGTTCGGGCCGATCAGGTCATCGACGTAGAGCACGTCGCGGTACTCCGGGTTCTTGGTGGAGGTAGAGGCCCACAAACAGCGCTGTGGCAGGGCGCCCTTGGCCTCGAGCGCCTCCCAGCGATCGCCGCTGAACATCTGCTTGTAGTTCTGGTACGCGATGCGGGCGTTCGCCACCGCGAGCTTGCCGCGGAGTGCCAGCGCTTCCTCGGAGCCGATCGCCTCGAGCCGCTTGTCCGTCTCGGTGTCGACGCGCGAGACGAAGAAGCTCGCGACCGAGCGCACCTTCGTCGCGTCGCCGCCGCCCTCGACGAAGCGCTCGAGGCCGCTGACGTAGGCCTCCATCGACTTCTTGTGCATTTCGAGCGAGAAGAGCAGCGTGACGTTGATGCTCCGGCCGTCCGCGATGCAATCGTGGATCGCCTTGAGGCCGGGCTCGGTGCCCGGGATCTTCACGTAGAGGTTCGGCCGGGCGATCCACTCGTGCAGACGAATCGCCTCCTCGTAGGTCGCCTTCGCGTCGTAGGCGAGGGTCGGGTCGACCTCGATCGAGACGTAGCCGTCCTGCGCGTTCCGCTCGTGCACGGGCCAAAGGAGGTCGAGCGCGTTCTCGACATCGCGCACGGCGAGGTGGAGGAAGATCTCCTTCGCGTCGTCCTCCTGTTCCAGCAGCTCTTTGACCTGCTTGTCGTACGCGCTTCCGTGCGAGAGCGCCTTCTGGAAGATGGTCGGGTTCGAGGTCACGCCGACCACGGCGTCCTCTTCCATCATCCGCTTCAGCTCGCCGGTTTCGAGCAGGTCGCGCGACAGGTAGTCGATCCAGACCGACTGCCCGCGCGCGCTCAGCTCGTGAAGTCTCGATTCAGCCATTGCGCATCCCTTCTTCCATGCGTCGGATCTTCTCCAGTCTGGCGACGTAACGCTGTCCTCCGTCGAACCGTGCCGCGAGAAACGTGCGTACGAGGTCCGCGGCGAGGCTCGGGCCGACAACCTCCGAGCCGAGGCAGAGAACGTTCATGTCGTCGTGCTCGACGCCCTGGTGTGCGGAGTAGACGTCGTGACAGATTGCTGCCCGGATCCCGACGATCTTGCACGCGGCCACCGAAGCGCCCACGCCGGAGCCGCAGACGAGGACTCCGCGTTCGGCCTCTCCGTCCTTGATCGCGGCCCCGAGCTCGGCGGCCTTGTCCGGGTAGTCGATCCGCACCGCATCGGTGTCGGTGCCGAGATCGACGACGTCGTGCCCGCCCTCCCGCAGCGCTTCGAGGATCGTCTCGCGCAGGTGGACTCCGCGATGGTCGAACGCCACGGCAACTTTCACGTGCAGGACCGTACATAGAATCGGCTTCGGTTTCCGTCTCCGGCGAAGGGAGAGGTCGTAGCGATGAGCGACGTCGAGCTCTGGCGCGAACTTGGGCAGCAGCTGCGGGTCGATGCAATCCGCCCGGCCGCCAAGGCAGGCTCGGGCCATCCCACCTCGGGCATGTCCGCGGCCGACCTGATGGCCGTGCTGCTCGCGAAGTACCTGCGCTACGACTTCGAGAATCCGCGCGACCCGCACAACGACCGGCTCGTCTTCTCGAAGGGACACGCCTCGACGCTGATGTACGCGATGTTCCGCGCCGCCGGGGCCATCTCGGAGGAGGAGCTGCTGACCTACCGGCAGTTCGACTCGATCTTCGAGGGCCACCCGACGCCGCGGATCCCGTGGGTCGACGTCGCGACCGGCTCGCTTGGACAGGGCCTGCCGTATGCGGTCGGGATGGCGCTTGCCGGCAAGCAGCTCGACCGGCTCCCGTTCCGCGTGTGGACGCTCTGCGGCGACAGCGAGATCGCCGAGGGCTCGCAGTGGGAGGCGCTCGAACATGCGGCCCACTTCGAACTCGACAACCTCATCGCTGTCATCGACGTGAACCGGCTGGGGCAGCGCGGCGAGACGATGCACGGCTGGGATCTCGACTCCTACGCAAATCGCGCCCGCGCTTTCGGTTGCCACACGATCGAGATCGACGGCCACGACGTCGAGGCGATCGATCATGCGTACGCCGAGGCGATCGACACGGCCGGCCAACCCGTCGTGATCGTTGCGAAGACGATCAAGGGCAAGGGCGATCCCGAGGTGGAAGACAAGAACGGCTTCCACGGCAAGGCGCTCGACCACTCCGACGAAGTGATCGCCACGCTCGGCGGCGTTCGCAACCTCAAGATCGAGGTGGCCAAGCCGGAAACCGGAGCCTCGAAGCACGAGTTCCCGGGCGGCACGCTCGAGCTCCCGCGCTACGAGGTCGGGTCTGAGGTGGCGACGCGGAAGGCGTACGGCGACGCGCTCACGGCGCTCGGCAAGGCGCGCGGCGACGTCGTCGCGCTCGACGGCGAGGTCTCGAACTCGACGTTCGCCGAGGAGTTCCGCGACGCGATCCCCGAGCGGTACTTCGAGATGTACATCGCCGAGCAGCAGATGGTCGCAACCGCGGTCGGCATGCAGGTGCTCGGGTGGCGTCCGTTCGCCTCGACCTTCGCCGCGTTCCTGTCCCGCGCCTACGACTTCATCCGCATGTCGGCGATCAGCCGCGCCAGCTACTGCCTCTGCGGCTCACACGCCGGCATCTCGATCGGGGAAGACGGGCCGTCGCAGATGGCGCTCGAGGACATCGCCTCGCTGCGCGCGGTGCACGGTTCGACCGTGCTGCACCCGTGCGACGCAAACCAGACCGCGAAGCTTGTTGAGTTGATGGCCGACGTCGAGGGGATCTCGTATCTCCGCACGCTGCGGCCCGCGACTCCCGTGCTTTACGGCGCGGACGAGCAGTTCGAGATCGGCGGCTCGCGGACGGTGCGCCAGGGCGACGACGTTGCCATCGTCGGTGCGGGGATCACCGTCCACGAGGCGCTCAAGGCTGCCGACGCCCTCGCGCAGGAGGGGATCGAGGCGCGTGTCATCGACCTCTACTCGATCAAGCCGCTCGACGCGGAGACGCTGCGCGCCCTCACGTGCCCGATCGTCACGGCCGAGGATCACTGGGCGGAAGGCGGGCTCGGCGAGGCAGTGTTGTCAGCGCTCGGCGATGCCGACGACCGGCCTCCCGTCGTCCGGCTGGCGGTGCACGAGATGCCGCACTCCGGGAAGCCTGCCGAGCTGCTCGCCGAGGCCGGCATCGACGCCGACGGCATCGCGGCCGCCGCGCGCAGCCTGGCGCGGGCTCACGCCGGCGCGTCGTAGAGCTCGTCGTACAGGCGCTGCTGTTCCTCGCGCGCGGCGCGGTACGCCTCGGCCCGGCCCTCACGCGGCTCGACCACGCCGGCGATTGGCGCCTCCGCTGCTTCGTGGCCGGCGCGCTCAAGAGCGAGGACGGCGGCACCGCGGAGCGACCCCTCCGGCACGCCTGAGACGTGGACCGGCCGCGCGAGGGCGTCGGCCATGATCTGGAGCCAGTCACGGTCGCGGAGGAGCCCACCGCCGGTGGCGACGACCTCGCTCACCTCGGGCAGCAGGTCGGCGATCGCTGCGAAACGGAACGCGACACCCTCGTAGGCGGCCTGGCGGAGATCGAGCGGTGTGGTCTCGAAGGTGAGCCCGTGGACGACGCCCCGTGCTTCCGGGTTCCAGCCGGTGGAGCGCTCGCCGCCGAGAAACGGCAGGAAGACGAGCCCGTGGTCGCGTGGGTCGCGCTCCGCGAGTGATCCCGACGCGTCGCCGAGCGTCCGCTCGAGCCACTCGTAGAGATTGCCGCCGTCCGAAAGCGCGCCACCCTCGACGACCCGCTGCGCATCTGCGAGGTAGAGGAAGAGGCCGGGCTTGGGCTGCGGTCGCTCGCTCTGATAGAGCACGCGCAGCGCGCCCGAGGTGCCGACCATGAGCGCAGCGCGCGTTCTTCCGACACATCCGGCGCCCGCGTTGGAGCACGCAGCGTCGGGCCAGAGCGGCACATCGGAGAGCCGCGGCAGCCGCTCCGCATCAACACCGAGGACGGCCAGCAGCTCTTCGTCCCAGTCGAGGGTCGTGAGGTCGAGGAGGCCGCTCGTGGACGCCATCCCGAGACTCGTCTCCGGCGCGCCGCGGAGGAAGTCGCCGAAGGAGATGAACCACGCTGCGCGACGGAAGATCTCGGGCTCGGTCTCGGCCAGCCACGCGAGCTTGGCCGGCCAGAACGACGGGTGGAGGAACGCGCCCGTCCGCGCGTGGATTGCCTCTGCGTCGAGCCTGCGCGCGAGCCACTCCGCTGCACCGGCGCTGCGAGTGTCGCGCCACCCGAGGATCGGCGTGAGCGCGTTCCAGTCCCTGTCGACGGCGACGAGGCTGTGTGCGAAGCACGAGGTCGCGTCTGGCTCCTCCGTTCCGAGGACGTGCCGGACGGCCTCTGTGACCTCCGCGGCGTCGGCGGTTTCGTACTCCTCCTGCCGCAGCTCGCCGGCCACCTCTCCACGCTCGTCGAACAGCTGTGCTCGGACGGACGAGGAGCCGACGTCGAGGGCGAGGACGGTCACCGGCTGACCAGCTGGAGCCGGTCGAGCGGCGGCAACGGGGTGATCGGGTCGGAGATCGAGAAGATCTCCAGGGTGGAGAGGTAGCCGTCTTCGGTGAAGACGATCACGCCGCCGATGTACTCGCCGTCGGCGTCGACCACGTGCGCCTCGTTCGGGATCGGGCGGTACGTCCTGCCGGCAGATGGAGCAGCCGGATCCACGATCAGGTTGACGGTCGCGCAACCGCAACCGCAACCCCCGTTCACGCGCGCCGCGTCCACCTGCTCGACGAGCGCGTCGCGGCCCTCGAAGTCCGCATGGTTCAGCAAAGCGAGCAATGTGGCCCGCTCATCCCGCTGCAGCGGCCGTGGGTTCAGCGGAGCACCTCGATTCCTGCCGCCAGCCACGTGCGCGCCCGGTCGACGTTCGGGCCGCTCGGCGCGAGCCGCACGGCGTCGAGCTGGAGCCCGGTCATCGCCAGCAATGCGAGCCGAGGATCCTGCTCGCCGAGTGCTCCCTCGATCCGCTCGGCGAGACGCTCGGGCTTGAGCGCGAGCGACTCCACGCGGGCGGCGAGCCGCTTCGCCGTCGGCTGGTGAACGCGATTGAGCGCGAAGACGATCGCGAGGACGCGCTGCGCCGAGTCGACGAGCCACTCCATGCGTGCGAGTGCGCAGTCGGGCCTGACGATCGTCAGCAGGCCCGCAGGCGCGAAGCCGCCCCACCGCTCAGCGGCTTTCTCGATCCGCTCGGCGAAGAATGCATCGGGATAGCCGGCGAGCCGTTCCTGCCACCGCGCGAGCAGGCCGCTCGTCCGCAGGGCCGCGCCGTTCGCGAGCGCTTCTGCCGAGCCGCCGCTTGCGAACAATTCTTCGGCGAGCTCCCGCGACCACCAGATCGTCTCGACGGGTCGCCCCTCGAGATAGCCGAAGACGCGCCGCGTCGGCGTCGACCGATCGCCCCAACTGTCCAGCTCCTCCAGACCGGAGCGGCGCGCGAGCTCGAACGCCTCTTCGAGGGAAAGCGGATCCTCGGTGACGATGAGCATCTCGATGTCCGAGACGTCGTCGGCGACACCGCGCGAGACGCTGCCCGTCAGGACGACCTCGATCGCTTCGGACGGGAGAGCGTCGGCGACGCGTTGTGCAAGCGCCCGCAACGCGTCAGAGCGGGTCGCGTCCATCAGCCGGAGTAGGCGAAGGTCGCGGCGTAGCCGCAGGTGCCGCTGTAGTCGAAAGCGATCGGCCCGTCGTCCACCCGAAGCTCCTCGGCGACGAGTTCCTCACCGCCCCGGTCGTGACCCGGGATCACGCAGGTGACGGTTTCTCCGCCCGCGTAGCGATCGCGGATTCGGACCGTGACGTGGTCGCGGATGCGGAGCCACTGGCGGCGCGGCGTGTGGTCGAGCTCGATCCCGGCTGGCCGGACGACCACCAGCTCGCTCGCCTTCCAGGCCCACGGAAAGTGCTCCAGCGCATCGCCCCCGAGGCGACCCGTGAAGATCGACTCGAGCGCCGCCTGCTGCTCTGCGCTCGCGCGCTCGTCGAGGTAGAGGATCCACGTCCACGGCGAGCCAGGCTCGTCGTCGTCGTAGCGAACGGCCAGCGCGACGGTTGTTCCGGCCAGATCCGTTCCGCCGGCGTCCCCTTCCTCGACCAGCCACGACAGCACCCCGGTGCAGATGCCATGGGTGGAGCGGCCGCCCGGCACGCCGTCGATGCGGCGGCACGGGCAGATCGGGTCGCAGTTGCACGACTCGAAGTAGCTGCCGTGAATGTGCCACGCCGTGGCCACCGCCATGCGCCGAATCTACAGTGGCTCCGCCATGGCAGTCGTCATCGCATCCAACCTCCGCAAGGAGCTCGCGGGCACCGTGCTGTTCGACGGCGTCTCGTTCTCGGTCGAGCGCCGGGACCGCGTCGCGCTCTCCGGGCCGAACGGCGCCGGCAAGACGACGCTGCTGCGAATCCTCGCCGGCGAGACCGAGAAGCACGGCGGTGAGCTCGCCTTCGCCAAGGGGACGCGGATGGCGCTGCACGACCAGCGGCCGCCGCTCGAGCAGGAGCTGACGCTGCGCGAGTACGTGCTCGCGGGCGCGCGCGATCTCGTTGCGTTGGAGGAAGGGCTGCAGCGCCTCGAACAGGCGATGGCGAATGGCGACCACGCGCAGCCGACGTTGAACCGCTACGCCGAGGCGCAGGCGCGACTCGAGCACGCCGGCGGCTACGGGTGGCGCGACCACGCAGCCTCGGTCGTACGGGGCCTTGGCTTCGCGGAGGACCACCTCGACCGCCCCTTGCGCACGTTCTCGGGCGGCGAGCTGACGCGCGCTTCGCTCGCCCGCGCGCTTGGTGGCGATCCTGACCTGCTTCTCCTCGACGAGCCCACCAACCATCTCGACGTTGCGAACCTCGAGTGGCTCGAGCGCGAGCTCGCCTCGCTCGACGCGGCAGTGATCCTCGTGGCGCACGACCGCTGGTTCCTCGAAGCCGTGACGACGGCGACGCTCGAGCTCGAGGCCGGTCGCGGGACGTTCTTCCCCGGTCCGTGGCACGCCTGGCGGCGCGAGAAGGCAGCGCGGATGCTGCACGCGCAGAAGGAAGTCGTTCGCGTCCAGGCGGACATCGCACGGCTCGAGCGCTTCGTCGAACGGTTTCGCTACAAGAAGGACAAGGCGAAGCAGGCACAGGCGAAGCTGACGCACATCGAGCGCCTTCAGCAGGAGAAGTCCGCCCACAACGACCAGATCGCCCTCCTCTCTCGTCGCACACGCGGTCTCGGCTTCGAGTTCCTCAAGCCTGCGCGCAGCGGTCGGACCGTCGTGGAGGCGGACGGACTCGAGGTAGGGATCGGCGGCCGCGTCCTTCTCGACGATGCGACCTTCGCCGTCGAGCGCGGCGAGCACGTCGCCCTCGTCGGGCCGAACGGCTCGGGCAAGACGACGCTGCTCGAGCGGCTCGTGCACGGAGACGGCATCAGGATCGGACACGGCGTCGAGGTCGGCTACTTCTCGCAGCAGGAGATGGAGCTCGACGCGCGCGGCTCCGTGCTCCAGTGCGTCCAGGCGATGACCGGTCTCGCACGGCCCGACGCTCAGAACCTTCTCGGCCGCTTCCTCTTCTCCGGCTGGGACGCCCACGAGAAGGCCGTTGCCGTGCTCTCGGGCGGCGAGCGGCGACGTCTGGCGCTCGCGGTCACGGTCGCGTCAGGCGCGAACTTTCTCGTGCTCGACGAGCCCACGAACCACCTCGATCTCGAGAGCCGCGAGGCCCTCGAGGCGGCACTCGACGCGTTCCCCGGGACGGTGCTGCTCGTCTCGCACGACCGCGCACTCCTCGACGCGATCGCCGAGCGGACCCTGGCGATCGAGGACGGCGAGCTGCGTGCCTACGACGGCGGCTGGGCCGAGCTCCTGCGTGCGCGCGAGGAGCGCGAAGCCCGCGCAAAGCCGGAACCGCGGGCGGAGCGCGCCAAGCCGGCTCCGAAGCCGCAGACGCAGAAGGCGAAGGCGCGGCGCCCCTCCGAGCTCGAGCGGATCGAGGCCGAGATCGCCGTCCGGGAGTCAGAGGTGGCCGAGCTCGAGACGAAGCTCGCCGAGGACTGGACCGACGTCGACGTGCTCGCCGCCCACAAGCGCAGCCGCGACGCGCTCACCGCGCTCCTCGAGCGCTGGGAGCAGCTGTTCGATCAAGCGCAGGCGTAGTAGCACACACAGTTACCGAGTACGCTGACGGCGTGGGCCGCGTGGGGGTGCTGATGCTGGTTGTGGCGACGGCTGCCGTCGCGGCGGTGGCCGCGGACGCGGCACAGTCGCCGAAGGCGCTTCGCGCATCGATTCTCGCCGCCGCGAAGGCGCAGCATTCCGTCCACTACAAGACGGGCGAGGTAGTTGGGAACGCGGTTCTGACCATCACCGCCGATGTGGCTGCCACCGAGGGCACTCAGCACGTCAACTTCAAGGCGGGCAAGCAAACCGGCCACATCACCATCCTCGTGCTCGATCAGACGGCCTACGTCGAGGGTGACACCAACGGCTTGGAGCTGCTCCAAGGTCTGACGACGTCGCAGGCGACGAAGTACAACGGCCAATGGATCTCGATCCCGAAGGGGGACAAGAGCTACAACCGCACGGCTGACGCGGTCACGCTTGGGTCGTTCCTCCACGAGATAACTCCTCGCGGCCGACTCTCTGTCTCCAGGGCCAAGCTGCACGGCGTGCGAGTCATTGGCGTTCGCGCGATCTCCGGCACGGGGAAGAAGAAGAAGGTTCAGGTTCTCGTCGCCCGCGCGCACGGGAAGCCGCTGCCGCTCGAGGAGGACGAGCTTGCGCCCGGGCGGGGGTACATCTCCCATACCCCGCTGAGCAAGTGGAACGAGTCGGTGCAGGTCCAGGCACCGGCGAGCTCTACCCCGATCGCCACCGTCCGCGCCGGCTAGCTCTCGTATCGTCCCCGGCGGAACTGTCGTCGGGAAAGGAGCGTGGCGGTGTTTAGCGGCTTCAAGAACTTCCTCATGCAGGGCCAGCTCGTCGTCGTGGCCGTCGGACTGTCGATCGCGCTTGCTTTCAGCACCCTTGTCAGCACGTTCGCCGGCGCCGTGATCACTCCGCTCGTCAGGGCAGCCGGCGGCGGTGGCGTGAACGGTCTCGGCTTCACCGTCCGGGGCCAACTCATTGACCTGAACCAGCTGGTCTCGGCCATCGTCTACTTCATCGTCTTCGTGGCGGTCGTGTACTTCGTGATCGTCGTGCCGTACCGCAGCTACCAACGCAAGCGCGGAGTGGCCGTCTTCACCGAGCCGCCGCCGACGAAGGCGTGTCCAGCCTGCCTCTCAGACGGACTCCCGCTCGAGGCTACGAAGTGCCGCTACTGTGCGACGGAGCTGACCGTGGAGGACAGCGGAGGCCTTGCCGAGCCGGCCTAGAAGGCCGGCACACGCACGCTAACGCGTTAGCTCGCTGCTGAGCCGCGTCCTCGTTCGTTCGCGGTCACATAGAGGTAGCGGCTCGGGTGACCGCCCGAGCCGCCCATTCGCGGGAAGGAGCGCCGCGCGAATCCGGGATGTTAAACCCGCCGCGCGATGGCATCCGCCGGCCCTGCTTCGCTGTGACTGCCTGTGACCGCAGGCGATGACACAACGAGGGAAGGAGCCGGAGCCCTTTCGGATCGCGACGATCGCTAGGCCCAGAACCGCTCGAAGGCCGAGTCGAGTGGGGCGGCGGTCACGTCCTGCCAGCGACCGTCCTCGATTCGGATCACGAGCGCCTGGTCGACGTCGAGCTCGACTCCGTTGCGGATCCCCGTTGCGCGGTAGAGCGCGACGGCCCAGTCGTCGTCCGCAAGGACGGTGTGGAGGTGGCTCTTGTAGGTGCCGCCGGTCTCGAGCCCGGTGCGGCGGAGGAACGCCACGACTTCGCGTGGGCCGCGGTACTCGCCGCTCATCACCGTCTGGCCGGGAACCCGCCAGACGATGTCCCGTCCGAGGGCGGCGGCCACGGCCATCGGGTCCTTGCCGAAGGCAGCGAAGACACGGCGGACGAGCGCAGCATTCGGGTGCTCGGCCTTGCTCACGCGTCTCCCGTGAGCGTCTCGACGACTGCTTCCGCGATCACCCTGAGCGGGCGGCCCGACGCCTGGCTCGCCTTGCGCAGCCGTCCGAACGCTTCCTGCTCGCTGAGCTGTTCCTTCTCCATGAGCAGCCCTTTTGCCCGCTCGATCACCTTTCGCGCGGCGAGCGCGTCGGAGAGTGACTCCGCTTCGGCGCGCAGGGCCTGCAGCTCGTCGTGCCTCGCGCGCGCGGCGGCGATCGCGGGCAGCAGATCCTGTTCGCGGAACGGTTTCACGAGGTAGCCGAAGACGCCGGCCTCGATCGCGCGGGAGACGAGTTCATCCTGGCCGTACGCGGTCAGCATCACGATCGGAATCGGCCGCTCCTCGAGGATCCGCCGCGCGGCCTCGATCCCGTCGAGCTTTGGCATCTTCACGTCGAGCACCGCGAGATCCGGCTCCTCGGAGCGTGCCAGCTCGATGGCCTCCTCGCCGTCCTTGGCCTCGGCGCACACCTCGAAGCCTGCACTCTCGAGCAGCGCTCGCAAATCGAGCCGGATGATCGTCTCGTCTTCGGCGATGAGGATTCGCATCGACGGCGGGACCTTACGCACCGCCCGCTCGGCGTCAGCTTGTTCCGTCGGCGTGGCGGTCGTGGTTGACCGAGAGGAGGACGCCTTCACTCGTGGCCATGATGTAGAGCGTTGCGGGTTCCTTGAGGAAGGTGCCCTCACCAGACCCCGACATGACGTGCGTCCAGCCTGCGCCGCGGAGGCTGTGGTCGTAAAACCGGAGCACGTGCGCCGCGTCCCATCCGGGAGGTGTCGAGAATTCGTAGTGGGTGACGTAGGCGGTGAACTGGCCGCCGTGGTCGGGCGACTCCTCGACTCCGTTTCGGTCTCATCGTGTAGCGGCCCACGAGCTGCGAACCGGGCATGCGAGGGACGGAGCGCAGCACTCGCTGGTTGGCGCGAACGTAGGCCGATGCGTCGACGCTGTGCGATGCGCAGCCTGCAACAACGGCGGCTCTACCTCACAGCGTTTCGCAGACGGATCCCACTGAAGTCGAGCGAGGATTCGACGACTCTGTCCCAGAGCGGGTAGAAGGCGGGCGCGATGCGCAGCTCGTTTCCCGCCTCGGCATGGCGTGTGAGCAGGTCGCCGAGCTCGACGAGCTCGAGCGGACCGACCGTCGCGCGCGAGACGTAGAACTTGTCCCACGGCTCGAAGCCCTCGTGCGGCAGCCGGTACGCGTAGACGCGCGCGGAGCGGAACCGCTCGAGCCAGCCGGCCTCGATAACGCTGACGCAGCGTGTCCGGTCACCGTCGAGCCAGCGCTCGACGTCTTTGTCCGTCGTGTCCTCCTTGGCGTTGAAGCAGGCGCGCGGGCAGTCGCGCGGGAACCAGTACAGCCATGAGTAGCGCGTGTCGACGGCCCAGACGAGCGGCTCGTCGAGCGCGTGTAGCTCGTTGTGGTGGGGGTGGAAGACCTCGATCGTCGGGTCCTCGCTCACGTGCCAGAGCTCGGTCAGGGCAGGCTCCGCAACAGAGCTGCTGGTTCCGGCCAGAAGATGAGCTCGGCGGCTTCGTCGCGCCGCAGCCAGCGGTACTCGACGTGCTCCTCGTTCAGGTCGGGCTCCCAGCCCGGCTCGACGTCGACCAGGAACGCCTCGACGTGCACGTTGCGCCCGGGCTCCTCCTCCCACGACTCCATCGTGTACGCGAACGCGCTGAGCGGCTGCAGCTCTCCGGCCTCGAGTCCGGTCTCCTCGCGCAGCTCACGGAGTGCCGCTGCGTGGAACTCCTCGCCGGCCTCGACGGCGCCTGCAATCGGGTGCCAGTAGCCGCCGCTCTCCGGGGAGCGGTGCGCCACGAGGAACTCGTCGCCGCGCCGGACGTGGATCAGCACCTCGCTCCACTCGCTCATCGGACGGAGATCCGATACGGCCTGATCTCGGCGGTCATGATCCCGCCCGTCACCGCGGGGTCTGCGGCGACGATCGCCTCGACCTCGGCCCTGTCGTCCTGGTCGAAGATCCCGAGCCCGAACGTGTCCCCCGATAGCGCCGACGGCCCGGCGAGGACGAGGCGTCCTTCCGCTCGCAGCTGCTTGAGGTACGCGTAATGCTCCGAAACGATCCGCAGCTCCTCCTTCGTCGGCTCGAACGGCATCTCTTCCCGGACCGGCCTGAGGACGACGAGCCAGCTCATGCCGGAAAGATCACCTCGGCCCGAGCTCCCGCGAAGGCGAAGCTGCCGTGCAGCTCGTCCGCGACGAGCGCGCGGACGATCGACAGTCCCGTGCCGCTCGGCGCACCGTCGACGCCGGACCCTTCGTCGGCGATCGCGAGGACGACGTCACCGTTGCGGCGTGCGAGCTCGATCCGCACCGTTCCCTCGCCGTGCTCGAGGGCGTTCTGGAGCAGCTCGGAAAAGACGAGGGCGAGCGCGGTCGCGCGGCTGCCCGCGAGGGACACGGGTTCGAGCTCGGCGTGGACGTCGCGACCGGCGCCGATCCCCTGCACGAGCATCGCGCGCAGCCGGTCGATGAGCTCTGCGAGCTCGACGTCCTCCTCCCGCTGCTCGGTGAGCGACTCGTGCACCGCGGCGATCGCGAGGATCCGGTTGACCGAGTGCTCGAGCGCCTCGCGCGGGTCGACGCCTTCCGCGCGCGCCTGCAGACGCAGGAGCGAGGCAACGGTCTGGAGGTTGTTCTTCACGCGGTGATGAATCTCCTGAGCGAGGACACCGCGCATCACCGCCCGACCGTGTTCGAGCGCGACGGCGGCGTGGTGGGCGATTGCCTCGAGCAGCGCCCGCTCCTCGTCGGTGAACGGCGTGTCGCGGTCGGCCACGAGCTGGCCGATCTCGCGCCGCTTCCAGCGCAGCGGCGTGCGGACGGCGTGGGAGCCCGCGCGGCCTTCGGGCCATGCGATCCTGCCGTCCTCGAGCACGAGCGCCGCGCCGGTCGCGTGCACCGCGTCCATCGTCGTCTTCACGATTGCCTCGAGCGACTCCTCGAGATAGAGGGACTCCGAGACGGCCTCGGAGATGCGCGCGAGCGCCTCGAGCTCGGCAACACGCTGCTGTGCCTCGGCGTACAGCTGTGCGTGGACGATCGACTGTGCAACCTGGCCGGCGATCGCCTGCAGCAGCTCGATCTCGTCGGAGCGGAACTCACGCGCCTCGCGGGTGCGGACGTTGAGCGCACCCGCCAATTGCTCTCGGGCAAGGATCGGCACGGCGAGGATCGACTCGTACTCCGACTCCGGCAGATTCGGGAACTCCTTCCAGCGCGGGTCGAGGTCGGCGTTTACGGCGATCGCAACGGGCCGGAGCTCGGCCGCAGCCGCACCGGTGATCCCTTCCCCCGGGCGCAGGCGGGGACGGCGCGTCATCTCGTCGAGCGGCGTGCCGTGTGTGGCGCGCAGGACGAGCTCGCCGGCGGCTTCGTCGTAGAGGTAGACGAAGCACGCGTCGGCCTCGAGGGCGGCGGCGACCTCGTTTGCGACGAGGTGCAGCACCTCTTCGAGGTCGAGCGTTGAGTTGACGGCGGCGATCGTCTCGGTGAGCAGACGCAGGTGGCGGTCGGTCGTCTCCACCCTGTAATCGTAGGAGCGTCGCGGCTTCCTCTAGGGCGGGACGAAGAACAGCCCGGCGATGCCGAGGCCGAACACCGCCAGCGCGAGGAGCGAGTCCGGCCCGAGCCGCGCGCGGCAGTGCATCGGGCGGCTGATCACGCCGAACCCGTAGACCGCGGTCAGCGCGACTCCGAGTGCGCCGAGCCACGCGTTGAGGTTCCCCGCCGACTCGAGCACCGGCTTCCCGGCGACGAGATCGGCAACGAGGAAGAGGCAGACCTGGAAGGCGTTGCCGCCGAGGATGTCGCCCATAGCGAGGGCGTTGTCCCCGAGCCGCACGGCTGCGATCCCGGAGCTGATCTCGGGCAACGCCGTAGCGGTCGCGAGGACCGTCGCGCCGAAGATGACCCCGTTGATGCCAGCGCGGTTTGCGAGATCGTTGCCGGTCACCTCGAGAACAACGCCGGCGCCCAGCGTGACGAGACAGGCGAGCCCGAAGATCGCGGCGACCCGGGCCGTGGGTGAGCCAGCATACGGATGGGGCTCGTCCGGCTTCGCGCGCTCGCGGCGGCGGCGTCCCGGCCTGCTGCCCGGCATCTCGATCTTCCAGCGTGGATCCTTGGCGGCCCGCTGGATGACGTAGAGACCGACGATCCAGACGATCACGATTCCGAGGGACGCCGGGTTGACCACGCCGCCGATCGCCGTCGAGGTCTTGAGCAACGAGCCCATCTCGACCCCGGCCATGAGGATGATCACGAGGAGCCCTTCGAGCACCGGCGTCAGCCGCCCGACGAGGTAGGTGAGCGGCCGCTCCGGCCCGACCACGAAGTCGCAGATCAGGAGCACCATCGTCTGGATCGCGATGCCGCCGATCAGGTTCCCGGCAGCGAGCTGGAGATTTCCCTGCGCCGCCGCCGAGATCGTGATGGCGAGCTCCGGCAGGGTCCCCGCGACGGCGAGCAGGATCAGCCCGCCGAGCTCGTCGCCGAGACCGAGCCGCGCGTCGAGCGCATCCGTCGACTTCGAAAGCACCACGCCGGCAGCCCACGTCGCGCCGGCAGCGGCGAGGAAGATCAGCACAAGGAGGGGCGAGCCGAGCTCGGCCACGCCGCAACGATGCGGGCAGCGGCGGACGGAACAGTCCGCCCGCCCCAGCCCTACCTCAGATCGAGCCGGCTCAGCCCTCGCGCTGCCGGTCGGCCGCGAGTGCCACGAGCTCACCCTGGCCGACGAGCTCCGACGCGATCACCGCCACGCGACACGGCGTGAGCGCGCGCAGCGTCGCGGTGCGGACGCCGCTCTCGAGCGAAGCCCGCTCGCCCAGCATCGTCCCGGGCCCCATCTCGGCGATCTGCTCACCGTCGACCTCGACTCCGAGCACGCCGTCGAGGAGGAGGTAGAGGTCGTCTCCCGGCGCACCTTGCTCGACCAGCGTCTCTCCTTCGTCGAGCTTGCGCCGCGGGAGCTTCGCGTCGCCGGAGAGGAGCGTGGCCGACAGCTCGCGCTCGAGTGCGCTCTCCGCCACCGCGACGACCGCCTCCGACTCCGAGTCGCCCCACGGCGTGTTGTCGCCGTGCGACTCCCGGTACCACGTCTTGAAGTCGACGACGCCGCTCTTCTGAGCCAGGGCGCCTTCGCTGTCGTAGATCCAGTGCCGCGGGAACGGACTGGCTCCCACGACCTCGTGCTCGACGCGGCCGTCCGCGCGCAGCGTGAGCGCGAGCGTCGTCCACGCCGTCGCCGACTGGATACGGAACAACGGCCCGCCCTTCACCCGGCGTGGCTGCGGGAAACCCGCTCGCCCGCCGACCGTCTGCACGAAGCGGGCGCTGTCTCCGGAAATCTCCGGTCCGGTGCGCAGGACCTCGAACGGAACACCCGGCACGACGATCGCTTTCGGCCCGAGGCGGAACGTCGTCGAGCCGACGAGGCCGCCTCCCTGGAAGCCGGCGTCGACGATGGCACCGTCTTCGACCTCGATCCACGCCCGCAGATCGTTCGCCTCGCGGAAGCGGTCGGCGTCGCGGAGCTTTCCCAGATCGCCGGGTTCGAGACGGTCCGGCGGCGGCTCGTCGTAATGGCCGATGCCGATCTCGAACGGCAGCTTCGGCATCCCCTCGATCGCTTCGGACGGAATCCACGAGATCGCGCTGGCAGAGCCTTCGATGCGCATTCTGTTCCTCCCCTATTGGCAGTCCCCACGATCTAAGCGCGGAGATCGCCGAGATTCAAGGAGGGGCAGCGG
>Ga0207646_10002672_pt1 | contig 20894 bp, 22 predicted proteins | sample KBSK5502metaG_FD_184343 | JGI IMG/M metagenome (GOLD analysis project Ga0207646, IMG submission 184343) | Corn, switchgrass and miscanthus rhizosphere microbial communities from Kellogg Biological Station, Michigan, USA - KBS K5-50-2 metaG... | ecosystem: Host-associated > Plants > Roots >...
ATTCTGGCATTGCAAGATCTAATAATACTACATCGAAATGATTCTCTTTTATTGACCGTAATCCTTCCCTTCCTTCATCAACTACCTTAACTGTAATAATCTTGGGTTTCAAGACATAAGCAAACCATATCATTGATGTCCTTGTTATCGTCTAATAACTATACCGTTTAGTATCCTTATTAATAGTGTATTCTTAAGTATTATCTATATGTCGGCACTTCTGCAGCTCAGAGAATACGACGCTTGTACATTATGGCTCGAGAGCATCAAAGCAAAAAGTACGTTGTACGCTTACACTATTCATATCTCATTATTCTGCAAATTCCATAACGTGAATCCAGATCAATTAATCCAATTGAATAACCATGCGGGGCAACTCAAGACTATGATCTTGAACTACATTATACATCTCAAGAGGATATCGAAAAAATCAGCAGGTAAACCAAGGAAGGGAGAATTATCTGTTAACAGTATTAAGCTCTATCTTACTGGTATTAAATCCTTCCTCGAGTTCAATGAGATATCATTGCCTTGGAAGAAAATCGCAAAGTTCTATCCTGATGACGTAACGAACTCCTACAGATCTTATACAAAAGAGGAGATAATTAAATTATTATCCGTAGCTGATCCTAGAGACCGTTGTATTATTTTGTTGATGGCTTCCAGTGGCATCAGAGTTGGAGCCATTCAGACCTTAAAAGTCAAGTCAGTCAAAAGGTTAGATAACGAGGTCGGTATGATAACAGTATATCCTGAAAGTAAAGACTCAATTTACGCTGCCCTCGTTACTCCTGAATTTTTGACCAGTCTTGACGAATACCTAAAATACCGTAAATCGCAGGGGGAAAAGATAACAGCTGAATCTTGGCTTATACGTGACAAATTCGCTACATTTTCAAAGAAAACAAACAAGCCAAAACCTCCGTCAGTTGAATCTATAAACAAACAGATGCGCTTTCTATTAAGAAAAGCTGGAGTATCGTTCGAAGAGTTACAGCCTGATCATAGTTTAAGAAAATTCTTCAATACTGCATTAATGAATTCAGATGTTGCCTATACATTCAAAGAGTTATTGATGGGACATAGTGTGAAATTAGACAATGTTTATTATGATAAGGAGAGTGAGAAATCGCAACAAAAGATATTGTTAGAATATATGAAAGCAATAGATGCATTAACTATTAATGATGAATATAGACTACGAAAACAAATTGTGGAATTCGAAGAGAAATTAAAGGATGTTCCAAGAGTAGAGCAGCTCGAGTCTCATCTGGCTAGTAAAATCCTTGAACAGGAAGCTATAAAGAAACAATTAGACAGACTTAGGACTGATAAAGAAAGGGAAACTCAAATCACACAGCAGAAATATGAACAAGACATGAAGGCGATGCGTGAAGAGATGGAAAATAAGTTTCAACAGATTCTTACAAGGATAGATACAGGGAAGCTAGGGTAATTGATGAAGTTTCTCAACCATCTCTAATAATTCCTTCGTACCTTTCAGCTTAATCAGATGGTCTCTTCCCCTCTTGTCCCTATATCACCATATCTCGCCTCTTGGAAATTTCTGTGTTTTTATTTACTATTTTTTTATATATATTTCAACAAATTGTTATCATATTTTTCCTATTTCTGTTAGGGGAGTCATTCTGACCATCACTAACATCACTAACATCACCAGCCAGCCAGCCAGCCAGCCAGCCAACCTTTCCTCTTGCTAGAACATCTGTCTAGATCATGGCACCAGTATGTGGTATAAGGGAACAAGCGAAGAGCTTATAGAAACATATCATGCTTGGTCTATAGTCTATGATAATTGAAAGATAAGACACTTGGTTGTTGGTTTAACCGCGATTATGTATTACGACGAACAAAAATAAGGCTGCAAATAATAATAAACGACTCCATAGGTCCTTGTTTGTTGTAGACTTCATCGCAACATGTCAGGTTCTATCGCGATAAGCCTAACCTAGCATACTCGACATTTGGCAATACTTCCACCAGCTGCATCAATATCCCATACATTCACGCCTATCTTGGACCTCTCCACTATGATATCCCGTGTTACGGAACCAACCTCGTTCTTGGTTGACAACTCCCTAGAACCTCCATGTTTGTGACAATTACGCCATAAAATGCCATAAAACACGCTCAGATTACACCCCTAAAACACGTATTTGGCATATTAGCGACTTAGAAAATGGCAAACAAATAATCGTTCTTTCTAACATCGGAACAATGCCTGCTACCAATCTTTCGTTAATGTTGACAGCTAATAACAAAATTATTAACAATATTACCAATCTATTTAGCACTGTCGATGTAACGTTAGCGATTCCAGGGCCTCACTCATTATTAGAAATAGATGGTCTTAAGCAAGTCGATGGCTCATTTGTAAAACTACATGTAAAAACCTTTGTCAATGGCGGTGGTTCGACAATTAAACTAGCAGTTGGTGCAAAAGATACGACGTATAAAGACTACACGGTTTATGTGACTTATGATCAAGGAAGCAATAAAAAGAATGGAGGGGAGCCAGGTTCTTTCTTTTCCTCTCCTATCTCTATCGTGATATATCCCTTCGTCGCCTGGGGGTCGTATTACTGTATGGGTTGGCAAGGCTTAGAATACGAATGAGGAAAAGACTGTCTGGTCCAATTACGGGAGAAATGATGTATGTTCGCGAATTACTTGGGCGTAATCCGAGTGATCAGGAAACCATGTATTTCTAGACGTGGGATATGGATATGGACAGGTATGGGAATAGGCCCAGGTATAGGCCTGGGGATATGTGGAAGTATAGCCCATACCTGAGGCCTGATCGCTTTATTTTTAAATATTGCATAATCAGGATAAGGCAAAGTGATTTGATTCACGAAATTAACGACTATCTACGTGTTGAGGACTTTTACTTAAAATTAGCTGAACGGAACTCGTATATCGACAATAAAAAAGCTATTGATGATATTGCATTGTTGAAACTAAACAAGAAGTGTCTTGATTTAGCGGAGGATGCGTTAGCAAAAATTGATTGGAGCAAATATATGTAGACATTAGTACGTGTTACTCTAGGATCTCATTGAGCATTGTTAAGTTTCTAAATCAACTTTATTAAGAATTCATGCTGTTATCATTGTAAGCTAGAATGACGATAAAGTATTACATCTACATATCGGATACAAAAGTCGACATGCTGTTCGCACAGATTCCAATAAATATACTGAAAAAGATTAGTGCTGAATTGAGTATCAATCTTGGGGTTTTCAATGTAACATTAAGAGAAAATCAAAGTGAACAAACTCGTTTCGATAAAGTACACGTAGTTAGCAACTACATAAATCAACATTTAGACGTTGGTGACGTAGACCATCCTCAGACCTACTTCAAAGCATCAGTTGCTATGCAGTGGGGAGCACTTTTTGGGGGATCTGATCAGAATTTCGTATACTTTGCAGGAAAAACAGACCAAACAATTTTTGGCCTAGGAGGTTCCACGCAGCATATGATAGGAGAACAGAAGGGGCAATCGCCAGGAGCAAACTCATTTACACCTTCTATTCTGGCAGCATTGAAGAAGTTAGACATTCATTCAGACTTTCCGGTCTCGTCTCATGATGTTCAAATTTCGGGAGACCCATTACGGCTTGTTGCAACTGCTACAGGATGGCGTGAATTAGGACCAGAGGAACCGTTAGAATTCTTGGCAAAGAAGCTAGTCGAGGGATCATTGGATTCAACACATGTCCTGCTCGGCACTCCTATTTATGTGGCTTATGGAGAATGAGTCATGACGATTCATAGTACTGGTTACTTATCCTTCTTCCACATAATATCCTCATCTTGGAAGATTGAGTCCGTATTACAGCTTGGACATATCTCTTTCATGGTGGTTTTGGACACGTTCGGGCCTGTACTTGCAATTGTCTTAGAAGGAAATTCCGCGCCACATTTGGGACATTTCAAATACGCGTGAAGAGGATCCTGGCACATCCCATTATTCAATACTTTGGCACTGGCGTTCTGTTTTTGGGAATATTCACACTTCCATTTTTTGCCATCCCAACCCGAGGCTTTATGATATCGCTTTCGTCTCATAAGCGGAAGAATTCTCTCTAAAGCCGAACGTAATTTGCGCGCCTCGCCTCGCGTTCCAACATCCTTAGCTAAGGCCGAACGTAATTTGCGCGCCTCGAAAGTTGCAATACCGTTAATGATGTCCTAATCCACGATTTCGTCCTTTTTTTCGCCTTTCAGTACCTCTTTTATTTTCCTTTGAATGGCATCATATCTAGCGCGGCTATTTTGAGAAAAAAATAACCCCCTTTCCCCATGATACCAGTTACTCAGACAATGCGAAAGTTCGATTAGTTGACTGTATGTAACCGGCCGAAAATGTGGGTATCTACTCAACGTCGTCCCAAGACATTACCACAAGTCCTGGTAATACTGCATTCTCACCTTGCGCAACGGTACGTCCTCCTGATACCTCCTATAGGACAGATAAGTTCCGAGAGCAGTTCGGCCTGGCTGCAACAAAACCCAAAAACCATCAGACGCCATACTGGTAGTCCCCGGTTTATATCCGAAGACATTATTGCTGGCAAAAGTCACAGTGAATGGTTGAGATGTTACTCGATACTTTTTTAGCTGTTGAAGGTTTAGGCCGTCTACGGTTGTCTGCATATTGCTTACCGTATCAGTAGCTGTAGCACAAGCGACTAAGCCTGTGTCAGTTTTGATGTTTGGCATTGAGATAAAATCGCATTCCGAGTTGATAACTGGAAATAGAATAGCCTTTCCTGTGGGTATAACACAAGTACGCTCAGCCGAGCCTCCGTTAGTCCCTGCTAGAAACCACACAGGGCCGTTCTGGCCAGGTAAAAGACACTCCTATCTTATTTTTAGAAGAATTTTTTATCTCCTATTTCTTGTAAATATTTCAACAATATTTTTTTTATTTCTGCACCAATGGTGTCAAAATGCATATCACTAATATCAACAATATCACCAAGCAACCAACCCTTTCCTCTTATTAGAACGTCTGTCTAGTTCATGGTACCAGTAAGCGGTATAATTCATTCAAGCTGGATAGCATTGACAAATTGAAGGGTATAATCAGGCTAATGTATCAATTAGTATCTGTTACACTTCGTGAAAAATACGCCCAAAATCAATTAACATGAATAGCCGTACAATCTGGGGAAATACCCTCATCCTCCAGTAGAGAATATAACGGATCATGCTTCTAACGATACTTTAACTGATCCTTATAACAGTACGGAAGACGTTTTGAGTGATAGCTGAGTTACATAAGGGAAATCGATCTGCGATAAAGGAGAAGGACAAAAGGCCAATAATGAGCGTGAATAAACTCCGAAAATGATATGTTGTGCCAGATTTTACGGCATTTTCTACTATTTGCACTTCAGAACATTACCTTACTGCATGACATTATGTGCTTAAACAAATCGGATTCGAAAGCTTGTTTGATAAACAAAGTAGTCTTGATGAACGAACCTATAGACTTCTTTCTTTATTCGCTCAACATGTACGCGTGATCTATTAGGCAATAATGCCATATAATGCCATAAAACTATTATGAAGTATGTAGCTACAGTATTAGGAAAACATCATAGTAACGATCAGAATAATAACTTATTTTCTTCTGGCCTAACAGCCGCATGGAATGTAAACTTGAATCAAACTGTAATGGTACCGAAAGCTGCAACATATCCCCAGACTACATTACAAGACAATCCCTGTATTGGCCCGGGTATTGCTGGACAAGGTAAACTTGAAGACATGGATAAGGAAAAACAAGTCAATCCTAAAATGGCTGCATCTGACGCGTTAGGAATAATTGCTAGTGTAGGTATAGGACATACGATGTATTTATGTGGATTAGAACACTAACTTATTTTTGAGTTCTTTAAGTTCATCAAACAATCTAGGCTTATGTGTCATCTCAAGATAATCCAAAAGAATTTACGGATGTGATACAACCCGCACCGCCTCAGACAGTAGTAAACTCGCGTTGTTTTCCATTTTCTATAGCCTTTCTGCAACACAAATCAACATTAGACCTATTTCCACGATAAAGTCTTACAACATGAACTATAGGGGGACCTAACTCTCTTAGCTTTGAATTAGGCGCTGGATATAAGGAACAGCCTGGCATGTGCCAGGTATTTCAGATGTAGCACCAATTGGAGTAACATAGAGTAGCATATTTACCGATTGTACTACAAATGATCACTTCACTTCGATTGAACGCATAAGCTGCATCGGAGTTGTGACTTTATGTTTTTAGGTATACTTAGATGCTGTAAATACCAACTTAACAGTTGATTCTTTGTGCGATTTTACTTCCTAATCTTCTGCTGATAACTACATCACTAGTCTACCACACTTGGAATTTTCTGCATTAAATGGGTCCTCGAAAAGAACCTTAGGATCACTTATGTAAGAAGGTTTTTCTAGACTTATCAAGCAAATCCGTCTATGAATAAAACATTTGAAGCACTCGTAACTGTACTTACAGCTGTGTCAGTAGTCGTGATTTTGATTGATATTACGGCGTATAAGGGCGTTCACATGGATTCCTACAGGCCATATGGAAATCTAGTAACGAAAGATGCTAAAAATATCTTCCTCAATTTCCTATAAAGCAAAGCATATCAAAGAAATATTGCTGCTATTCAAGACGCATGGATTTGACAAGACACCCCATAAAGGCTCATAAAACAAGCGTGGATAATACCCCTAAAATCCATAAAATACGAATGGTTGTACCATCTCGACCACATAAAGCGTCAATTACGACAATTAGCAGGCCAAATACGCCAATTATTGCCAATTACCGCTCGTCGAAATATCACTAAAATGCAATTAGTATGAATGCTGTCATATATCGGTCATATATCGATCATATGTTTGTCATATAGACGATAATTATGCAAGAAAAGACGGATATATCTATTCGTTAGATAGAAAAAAGAAAGGTAATGGTAACGAATTATTGGAAGATATCAAGCGATTTAGTTCGGCTACTGTAACATCTCCTGGGAAGTCTGGTTTCAAATGTATTGGTTGAGTCATATTTGGTATAACCTCTGCTTTGAATGACGGAAGGACTTTATTCGCAGGAGGCATAACCTTCAACATAGGATTACTTTGCTTCATAACTGACATGACTGTAGTGTAACATGTTTGGAAATTCTTATCCTCAGTCATCGTTGTCTGATTCGATGATGTCGCAAACGACAGAGGCACTAACATTAAAGTCAGAATAATCGTCTTCTAACAAAATCATTGCCCAATTCGTAGAATAGATGATTTGTATGATGAAATAAGTGATCAATTAGCTCGAAGGAATTGGTGTGATCATCTGTCTAAAGCTGTTTGCCAAAAGCGAAAGATTGTTTTCGTTAATGCTACACAATCCCAGCTCTTGGTCGATTTGCGGTGTTTATTGAAGAACAGGGCATCCAGCGAGATATTAAAAAAGTAGTATGTAAGGCTCTGGATTTTATGGATAAAAGCGATGTGATCCCTGTAATCATCGCAATTGAGGCAATGCATACCCGACATGTTCTTTCATCGCTACTTTTTCTCGCTCCAATAACATGCTTAAGTGGGAGTGCCGACATAGACAAGAAAAGATATAATAGAAATTACATTAAAGAAAATATTTTTCTTTAAATACAAACATAGGAGATCCAGCAGAGGTAGACCGAGGAGACGATACGACCAAAGCATGAATGATATTATAGTCGGACAATACGCCTCCTCTTATTATATCCTCATTAGAACGTTGCAGCTACGTTAGTTTTCCAACCTTTACTCACTGTTGCATCCAAAAAAATTATTGGTGTGAGTCTAGGTTTGCTTTCAATATTTATGTATGCCTTTATGTATGCCTTCAGGAACGCTTGATATAAGGACTATGACTTTCTTTAAACTGCGGAGTTACATCCTCAGCTTTCATCCCATGCACTTTTATGACGTGCTCTGTACCATCTCTCCAAAGTTCTTCTTCCGTCTCTCCTTTAGCAACATAATCACAGTCCTTCACGCCTGCATCTCTACACGCTAATGATAACATTAATTATTTTACCCCAAGAGTTGCGTATAAAGTACTTGTTTTTGATCTTACTCTTTCTTGTCAATGTGAGCCCTGCTGCAGGTGAAGTACTTAATGACTTTTTCCAATGGCAATCCGGATCTCGTCCAAATTGAATGCAGTTAATGCAGCCAAGTCATAAACACAAACTTTTTAGTCTTAACGACATAAATACGGACATGAGCGATTCAAAGGATAAATTAGCAGATAAATTAATCAATCTCTTAAATGAAACTGCAGAAGCTCATCACAAGGCTTTCGCTGCTACCAAAGTAGAAGATCCCGAATGGCCTATCTGGTATGCTCATTACTTACTAGATAAATTGAGAAGTATACTTAACTCTAAATTCACAAAAAGTGAGCTGATTTACATCTTGGTGTCAGCTGATAAAGAGGATGCACGCACAACTCCCGGTGCGTATTGGCCTAGACTCTACGCTAATTTCATTATGAGTAGATACACATAGTTAGTCTTTTTGATTTTCGGGTTACATTGTGGATTACGTCAATTGTTTAGTACAAGAAAGCTGATTGCTGTAGCTGCAATCAACAATCCTACCTAGTAGTGTGAAGTCAATATTAGTTGAAGAATCATAAATGCAATAATTCCGCCTGCCGTATATTGAGCCATTACTAATGTTCTGTAGAGCCAATCAAAGTGTGATTATGGAACTCGTTAAGCTATATCGTGGAGTCTGATTCAGACCCTGCATTAGACAATGCAAGACATGAGGTTGAATTTTGTTTTAAACAGCTGCAAGAGACGGAACCATACGCAAAAGCTCTAGCGAGTAGGAAACTTCTAGATACGAGTAAAGATAATTTGGTCCAAAACATGCTCTATATTGCGGAGAAGGCAGATTGGGATAACATACTTGGAGATTTAATGACTCAAATAGTGTATGCACAAGCGAACTATATCAGACACCTCGAAGAAAGGATTGGTAAATGAAATTAAGCTAGCAGATAATTTATTTGGTTCTAGGACTATGTGCTACTATCTAACACCAATCAAATGATTAATAATAAATTGCAAATTGGCCATGAACGCAAGCCCAGCCAATTTGCAAGTCGTGGATATCCAACACATCTTAGTCTATACGTGATGTGAGGATAATGATATATCGTAAAAGTAGCAAATAAAGATTATTCCGTAACATTAATTTATGCTATTTTGTTAGCCACATCAGGCAAAGTAAGTGATGCAACATGGCCGTGTTTTTATATTCGATCAGTCCAATATTGAATAGTTTGTCCGATTATGTAGGCACGATTGCAGCAAAGCGATATCGTCTTTATCTGAAAGAAGAAGAAAGAAAGAAAAGATATTCAGAGTGGACGCAATATGTTATTGCTTCTATACTTTGGCTGGTAAAATTGATAACTAATAGTTTGGAAAAAGTCAACCTAAAAAGCAAGCGTGTTATTGAAAAGGTAACTGTAGAATAAGTAACTTGTGTCTAATTTCCACCAGACGCTAGTTCGTTCTCTATTTTGTTGACTAGGTAGCTCATGTCAAAGAGGTTACTAATCAAACAGCCCAAATTTAGTTTTGGAAATTCCTTTTTTAGTGATTCATAATACAAATCGCATGCCGTGACAAAAAATGCTTTTACGTTCTTGTCCTTTTTCTGTATCTCCTGAAATAGTTCAAAGCCGGATATGAAAGCTATGCGTGAAGAAATGGAAAATAAGTTTCAACAGATACTATCAAGAATAGATACGGGCAAGTTAGGATGAGTTTAATCTTCTCAAATATTCTGTATAGGCAGCTATCAAGATCTTGCTATTCTTGTACCTTGGATGGTAATCATACGACTCCAGTTTTGCAAGCACATCGGGATCCGGAAGGACAGGCTTTATGTTTAGGCCTTCTCTAAGCCTTTTCAATTCTTCTGTTATTTCTTCCTTTGAAATACCCAAAATATAAAGATCTGATACTATCATATCCCTTACTTGATTAAACATGAAATTAGGGTAGGAATGATTCAAATCCTTCACGAACTCAAATAGGTTCCATTTATCCATCACTCCGATATTATAATTATAATATTTCTTTTCAATGATATTCAACAGAACTGACATTTGATACGTCACTGCATCGACGATTAAACTATTTGTTATATCTCTTGCAACATAAGTTATCGTGTTGAAGGTTCCCAAAATGTTTATGTATCTGTTAATTAAACCATCTTTTAATATCTGACCTGAATACTCCATTACCATATCAATTCCATGTTTAGCGTGTTTATAATACAATATCTCATCAAATTCTTCGATCTCTTTATCGATCCATCCCCTGCTCCTTAGAATGCTTTTCAATGCTTTTTCCTGAAAATCATTTATATGTATATTCAAATGCTGTGTCGCGGCTTCGAGCAACCGACTGTGCGATTTCTTGTATTCATTCGTCCATAGTATCAAATGTGCTATTCGATCACCTAAAGTTGTCAGCCGCTCCAAGAGACGTTGTCGATGGTTCTCGTCTTCGATCTCTTCTATCAAACCTCCACTTTTCAGATGATGAATAGCATCGAGAGTGTCGTATTTGTAATTCAGGCCACGTTGCTTTAACCCCTGTATTTTTTTAAATATAGTATCTTTTCCTAGCCTGCAATTAATGAGCATAGGCAGAATTTGTATGCAATGATGCAAAACTTTCTTAACCGGTTTATGTTTGTGTCGTTTTCTTGAACTTGTTTTACGTTTAACCGGTTTAGATGTCATTTAACATACCTCATACGTCTTCTTTTATTATGAGTATGTTTAACACATTATTAAATATGAAATCTACATATTTGGTACAGCCATATCATGTTGGATCAAGAAAAGCAAAATCGCTGGCATTAGTAATACCAGCTGAAGTAGCCAAAGAATATAATATCACCGATTCGACTGTGTTCGCTCTCAGATTGGAAAGAAGCACAAGAAAAATAATATTGTATACCATCAACGGAATAACCGAAGCCAAAAAGGAGAGTACGATATCTGCTGACAAGAGTTTGGAGTGTTCTGGCCAGCAGATATCATCTATCGGAGATCAATAGCCCATGGTGGACAACATGAACTCCATAAGATTAGACGTCTCGGGAAGTTATAAAGAATGCGCCGGAAAGGGCTGCCAAAATACTGGTATCCACTATCTTCGAGTTATTTTCCTAAAGAAAAGTGGATGGTTCTGTCATTCATGTAAGACCAGCCTGATAGCTGACAATTTAGCTATTCCAGAAAAGGTTTGAAGGCATGCCACAAAATATCGGTGTTAGAGAACCAACGCGAAATTATGAGAGGAATTGATTAAATGACTGAACAACAAGAGCAAAAGGTCCATGACCAAATAATTGTAAATCCTGAATATATACATCTAATTCCTGAAATTTCTAATTCAGAATTTGAAGTATTAAAAGAGTCCATTTCTAGTGATGGTCAGCATATTCCTATAATCATAAATCCGAAAGGTGAGATTTTAGATGGTCATACTAGATTCAAGGCTTGTAATGAACTTGGAATCGTACCTCGAACAATGGTAAGAGAGTTTGAAGATCCACTAGCGGAGAAGAAATTCATTATTGACATAAATCGTAATCGTAGACACTTAAACCCATTTCAGAGAATAGAATTAGAATACAAGTACGAGGCGATTGAGTCTGAGCTAGCTAAAAGAAGGATGCTTGTTGGTAAGAAGATAGATCCTGCGTCCAATGAAGGATCAAAAACTGGAGTCGAGCTTTCTTTGTGTTCAGATTCTATCCCAGGTCAAGATACCCTAGTACAAAATTATACTAGGGTCCAAGATATTGACAGCCAAGCGGCTGACAGGAGGCAGAAGAAGGGTAGAGTGATCGATCTCTCAGCTACAAGAGCCAATGTCTCGCCTATGACTTATTTTATGGGTAAAGAAATAATCAAGAACTCGCATGCTCAGGAGGAGTTACAAAAGCTCAGAGATGGTAAATTGAAGATCTCCAAAGTATACCGATATGATCAGAAACAGAAGAAACTGTCAGATCTTAAAGCTGAGCCAAGGCTACAATTACCTGGGGCTGTTCAATTATTCCTAGGTGATTGCAGAGAGGTTCTCAACGGAATACCTGATAATTCAATAGACCTGATATTCACGGATCCGCCATATGCGATAGAATATCTTTACTTGTATGAATGGTTGGGTAAATTTGCATTTAGAGTCTTAAAACCTGGCGGAAGTCTGATCACATATCTTGGACAATATGCAATTCTTCAAGAGGGCAAGGCAGTTGAATCATCTGGCCTAAGATGTATTTGGACACACGCAGTCCTTCACACTGGTGACACGGCTAGTCAACACGCTCCACAAGTCTTCGTTACTTGGAAACCTTTATTGGAGTTCCTAAAAGGGGATAGAATAAGAACACCGGATTTTATGAAGGATTCCGTCGTTGTATCTGAGCCGCCAGACAAGAGCTTACATGAATGGGCTCAGTCGCCTGTGGAAGCCGCTCACTTCATATCAAGACGCACGGTGGAAAACGATACAGTATTAGACCCATTTCTGGGCTCAGGAACGGTTTGTGTAGCTGCGCTGAAGCTAGGCCGACAATTCATAGGAGCTGAAATAGAGCGAGAAAGGTTTGAGGTGGCTGAAGCAAGAATTAGCAAATACCAAGAAGAGCAAAGAGCTATCAGTAATACTCTTCCGGCGGAGGTTTAGAAATAATGACTGCTGCAGTAGCTATGACTAAAGCATGTCTAGTAGACGTTCTGAAGCAGCACCTTGCGATGGTGGTTGTTGGTTCTGAGGTGTTGGAAGATAGAAAATACTATCATTTAGCACATAGCATGCTAGGAATAGCTGCATTTAAACCAGTTCCACCTTATATCATAAACCTCTCAGATTTGAGTCCAGAACTGATTAAGGAACTCCATAGTCTGGACAAAAATGATCGACAATTTGTTCTAAAACAAGCAGTTGGACGAATATTTGAAGATATCAATCCCAAGTTGTATCACAATTCCATTTCCAGGGTATTGAGGGTAGAATTACAAGAATGACAGAAGATTTTGACAAAATGAAAAAGGGTCTTATTGATGAGTCATATTCCATACACGACGCTGAATGTAGAAAACAACCTAAGGAAGTGACTATATCTGAGGCTCTCCGAATGCACTCTGGATACGTGAGAGTCAAAGGTGGCATGATTTCAGGTTCAAGGAAGCTCGAAAAGATGCCGACTAATATCTTCTTCACCTGCGGTAATTGTAAAACTGTTAACGAAGTATGGACATATCCCCGTCCAAGGTTTGCATATGAAACCAGTAAGACCGAATATTCCAAGCTTAGAAAATGTATCAACTGTTCTGAGAAAATTGGTCATGAATACGATCATGACGTTAGAAATGCAGTAAAGATAGAGTTACAAGATGTGGAAACATTTAGTGATCTAGAAAGATTATCCGCCGTATTGTTTGATGATTGCACCAATAATGTAGGAGTTGGGGAGCAGGTTATAGTTACAGGTCAAATCCACAAAATTAGAATGAGCAATAGTATCGTCGCATTCCTATTTGTAGATAAAATAGAATATGAAAATAGGGAAGAACTAGAAGAACTAACCGAGATCGATATTAAGGAAATCCAAGACTTGGTGAAGAAGTCTAATGAAAAGAAAATGGATGTAATCGATATGCTAGTCCTCATGTTTGCTCCTAGTATTATTGATTATCAATTTGTAAAGAAAGGTTTGCTAATGTGCGCTGTAAATTCGGGTATTGATTCGGTCAATCAGAGGCTTAGAATTAATGCATTATTAATTGGGGAAACAGGATTAGATAAATCACCAATGTTGAGAGCCGCTACTAAACTAGTGGCAAAGAGTAGGTATTGTTCCGCTCTGAATTCTTCGATTAGGAGTCTTATAGGAATTGTCGATAAGGAAGACGATAATCTTATGCTTCGATTAGGTCCAGTCGCAAGTTCAAGCGGTGCTATCTGTGCTATCGACGAAATAGGACGAATGCAATTTGAAGACCAAGGACACTTATTATCCGCGCTACAGGAGGGTAAAATACCATTTGCCAAACATGGATTCAGTACCACATTAGACGGTAGTGCTACCTTTATCATGTCTGCAAATCCAAATACAAATGACGGTAAATGGAGACATGAAGGAAAGATCGAACGTAATGAAATTCCTCTACTCGGTCCATTCCTAGATAGAAACGATCTAATATTCATATTTCGGACTAATAGAAACAAAGCAGATATCATAAAATACGCATTCGATAAGGCTGATATGGACGAGTTTCTTTATGCAGAGGAAGAACGAGATTTTGACCGCCTGAGAAAGTATGTCTCCTATTGTAAGAGGTTTCATCCTGTTTTATCTCACGAGAGCAAGAATATGCTTATACAGTTTTATGCTAGCGTTGCAGCCAAAACAGGTTCGCCGAGAATATTTGATACTCTTAAGAATATATCATTCGCCATAGCCAGATTGAAACAAAAAGATGCTATCGAAGTGGAGGATGCAGACGAGGCCATTGAGTTCTATAATGTGATATTACAACAACTAGAAGAGATAGTGATAATTACTAAAGATCCCAGACAGCTAGCAGTAGATGAGATAATTAGCATACTAAGTAGTACGAAGTATAGATATGATTTCGTGGAACTTGTAAAAATAGCATGTAAAAATAACGAATTTGTTGCAAGATATATAGGAAATGATTTCCATGTTGAGAGTAATAAGAAGCTTAGATCCCTCCGTAAGAGGTTTCTTGATGGAGTGGATAATAGGATTGTAGTCGTCAGTTTATCACCCCTTGTTTTAGAATGGAGAACTAACAAGACTGACCAGAATGACCCCACTGACCACAATGACCAACAAGAAGGTAAGAAATCGAATATTGCTAGCGATACTACTGACGATATTTCTAGTGATATGCACTTTTCTAAAATATCTCCCGTCAGTCAGGTCAGTCACGGCAGTAGGGTCAGTGCTTCTTATGGTTCTTCAATCAAGGACTATGAAACCTATGTAGCGAGTTCTAAAACAAAAATTGATGCTGAAATGGGTGATAATAGTGAGAAACATGATGCCTATCGATTTGAAGGTCGATGGTATTGTCGAAAATGCAATGATCATGGTGACAGGTTTTACATGACCGAAGAGACTAGCTGCAAAGGAGATAAGAAGTGAAAAAACAAAAGGAAAAGCCTCGTGTGAAAATGAATCAACCTAATTTGAAGTATGTAATTGGTGCGATTTGATTGACGCCACATGGTGCGTATGATATGCTTGACAAATGGAGTTTATTGAAACCTATTACTTGGCCTAAGTTAATGAAAAGAATTGATATACTGCATGAAAGAGTAAATAAACTCGTAGCAAAAGCAGAGTCAGAAGGGCTTAAATCTGAAGCAAAAATCGAGTCAGAGCAGCTTACTTCTGCCAGCAATTGTAGGAATCTTCCTAGTAATGCAACAATAAGGAAAGAGTACGTTAGGTGTGGAAAGTCAGATTGTTCGCGGTGTAAGCATGGACCTTATTACTACGCCTACTGGAAAGACGATAGTGGCAAGCTACGGAAGAAGTACATCGGCAAATATCCTCCTTCGATAGACAAGCATAAATCACGTGGGAATGACTGTTCTGCTAGTGACACTGTAATTGATCATTCGAAAAGTACGGAAGACTTTTGAAAGATAGTCGAGTTACATAAGGGAAATCGATTCCGCAACAGCAAGACTAGAGATCTGACTGAAAATATGCCAAGTTTATTCTTGTCAGTAGCTATAATTTGTATGTATTCTGATTAACCGACAACTTCAGGGTTAAATGTGTATTTTCAATTGTCTGACTTCAAATAACGGTAAGATTCATTAAGAGAATATTTTCTTGTTTTTTTGTGCAGCTGGTGTTGCCTTAACCTCTGATCTTAACCTTTTGTTGATTTCTCTTCCTAACCATTCTTGGTGATATGCTAACTTGGTTGTAATAAATAATTCAACATGCTGTACCTTATCATATGATTGTACTCTTGTCACGATTGAATCAACTGTAGGTATGTTTGCACAAAAAAATACTGCAACAATGACTTCGCTTTGATATGCACTTGACATAATCACCCCGTATTCTTGCATTTCACGATATATTCTTTCAACAATTTCTCTGTAAGCTGATCCCTTTACACTGACGATTAATGCAAACTCGATATAACCAACCAGCTGCATAGACGACATGTCACGAATAATAGAAAAGTCTAAAATATGATTTTGGCTCATTTTTTCGATTCTTCTTGTTACAGTTCTTGGTGATAGCGAGGACTCCTTTGCAATCTCTGCAATTTCCATTCTAGCATCTGGTAACAGGCACTTTATGATCTTAAGGTCGGACACGCTGACGTTCATAGATGACGGCTTTATCGCTAGAATCCGATACTCGACAGAGGTTGGTTTTAATAAATCGCTCATCAGTTCTATCTTATCTTCTGCTTCAGATTTAACTAAAATGAAAAATAAAGCACTTCCTCCTATTTGCTTGGCATAGGCCCATAAATCACCTAAAAGTTTGAGCCGATTCAAGATATGGTCTTCTTCTTTAATTGTTTTACCGATATGCCGAGCTATCAAAGTGCATATCTTTTCATATCCAAATATTGCCGGATTTACCCTTACAATGAAATTTTGTATTATCCCTTTAGCTAACATTTTATTAACTCTCACCTTGACAGCGTTTGGGCTTATGCCAATAGTTGAACCTATATTTCTGTAAGGAAGTCTACAGTCATTAGAAAGTAAACTTATAATCCTTAGATCAACCTCATCTAGCGGTATTGTTGTTGATGATGCTGTCCATTGCATTACCTGTAAAGTAATATAACTGACAGTCATAAGAATTTCTATACGGTTTATGCCGCTAGGCCTGCGCCATTCCTAAATCAAACAGAATCCTAATAGATCGTATGAGAGCAGAAAATAAATCAATTTCAACAAAACCCTACGATGATAAATATGGTTTTTCAAGGGATCAGATGAAAAATATGGCTTCTTATGACAGTCGAACTCGGTTCGATCGAATTGTTGAGGGAACATTTTGATGAGAGTGGTAGTATTTGGTGCAACAGGCGGTACCGGTCTCCAGCTGGTCAAACAGGCACTGGAGGCTGGTCATCAAGTGACCGCGCTGGTACGTCCTCATACGAAATTTCTGATGCAGCATGAGCGACTTCGAATCCTGCAAGGTGATGTACTCGATCCTGCTTGTGTCGACGCTGCCGTGACTGGACAAGATGCTGTATTGAGCGCTTTAGGTACCAACCAACGTGGACCTGTAACAATTTGTGCTGACGGCATGAAGTCCATTCTAACCGCAATGACAACCCACGGTGTGCGTCGCTTGGTCGCAATTAGTGCCTATGGTGCTGCAGACAGTCATCATCGAAATCTTTACAACTCTGCCCTCTGGGCCTTTCAGAAAGAAAAAATGATTGACAAAGAGCGCATGGAGGAACTGATCAAGCAAAGTGATGTGGATTGGACCGTGGTACGACCAGCCGCACTCACAAATGGACCACGTACCCAACGGTACCACACCGGTACCGATCTGCATATGAAGATCAGCTCGAAGATCTCTCGTGCCGATGTAGCGGATTTCATGCTGCGGCAATTGACTGATACAACCTATGTGCACGAGGCTCCAGCCATTACAGCTTGAACGAAAGGACTGAATGAATATATGATGCAAGGCAAAATTTGCATGGTCACTGGAGCCAATAGCGGGATGGGAAACGTTATCGCCCAAGGGCTGGCTCGTGAGGGTGCAACTGTCGTAATGGTCTGTCGTGATCCACGCAAGGGAGAACAGGCACAACATGAGATCAAGCTTGCTACTGGCAATTCATCAATAGATTTGTTGATCGCCGACCTCTCCTCTCAAAAGGCTGTCCGTCGGCTTGTGCAGGAGTTCAAGCAGAGATATTCTAGCCTTCATGTCTTGGTGAATAATGCCGGAGCCCACATTCAAAAACGCATTTTGAGCGCTGATGGAATAGAGATGAACTTGGCAGTCAATCACCTGTCTAGCTTCCTTCTTACCAATCTGTTGATCGATGTTCTGCGTACCAGTGAGACTGCACGTATTATCAATGTGGCATCAAATGCAATGACACGGACGATAGACCTAGATGACATCCAAAGCGAACGCTCGTTTGTGCCAATGCGCGTCTATGGTCAGGCAAAGCTCCAGATGGTACTTTGCACATACGCATTGGCACGAAGGCTCACAGGAACTGGCGTCACGGTGAATGCGCTGCATCCAGGGATCACGGCAACGAATCTTGTAGATGTCGCGGTCCACGAGCGGTTCTCTCCTCTAATTGCACGCCCTCTCGTCTTTATACTCAAACACTTCCTCCAATCTCCCGAGGAAGGAGCGAAGACAGCGCTTTATCTAGCAAATTCTTCAACAGTTGAAGGAGTTACAGGAAAGTACTTTGTCAAAGGGAGGGAGAAGCCATCAGTTCCCATTTCTTATGATGTGGCGTTACAAGAGCGTATCTGGAAGCTTAGTAAAACCTTAGTGGGACTTGATTCCCTTCCTGATAAATATTTGGAGAAAAGATCATAACTATGACTAGTCATACTGATGGCAGATCAATGATTTTCATTGCTGTCATCATTTTTGTTATTTTTGGTTGGTCAATATCTGCTGCTTTAAAAGGTTTTACTGCATACGTTACAGACTCGCAATCTTTCCCAGCGGTTCCGAATTTCGTCTATTTCTCTTGCAGTCATAATTGGTAATTCTATCCCCACTCTACCTGCAGCAAGCCAAATAGGCTTGTTGATGGACTGCTAAAAACATGGGAGTAGACGGCAACAATTTCTGTTATATTAGAACTGATTCAACATCTATTCAAAAATAGGACTTATTTATCATTACTTTGTGTGACAATATTATTACTCATATTATATTCTGACCTCTCCAAATAATGATTTACGAGAGTTATCTTCCAAACCAACAAAACTTACTGAATCGCAAAAAAGTTAGGGAATTAGATAGGCAACAGATTTGTAATTGTTAGTAGAACTATAAGAAAAGGTTAAACTTATCTTCACTTCCTTACAAAACCTTTTCCTTCTAGGCTTTCTTTGATCCATCGTTCTAATTCAAAATCAGAGCTGTTCTTTTTTCTTTCCATAATGGTAGCCGCATCATTACCTACTAAATACCTAGTATTAGGTTTCTCTGATTTAATTGCATTTAAGATGACTCCCGCTACTTGAATGGGAGAAGAAGCCTGCTTAAACGCTTCCCTCCGTCCTTCAGATGCCTTTTTGGATAATTCTGCATATGGTGAATCCGGATTCATTGCCTTTTGAGCTTCAAGTGTTTCAAGGAAATTGGTGTTTACTGCGCCTGGCTCAATTAATATAACCTTTATACCAAAGCCATCTAATTCGTATTTCATGGACTCAGAAAAACCTTCCAATGCAAATTTGCTAGCAGTATAAGCGGAATTAAGGGGGACACCTACTAGACCTCCGATGGAGCTTACATTTACTATTATTCCGCTTCTTTGTTTTCTCATTATAGGTATTACTGCTTTCATCAGTCTGACTGCTCCGAAAAAGTTAGTCTCAAACTGTGTTATTATTTCCTTCATCGAAAGATCTTCGACTGCTCCGAATGCATCATATCCTGCATTATTAACTAGTACGTCAATTCTTCCATGTCTGCTACTTATCACATCAATGGCATCTGTGACTGATTTATCATCTGTTACATCTAGTTGCAAAACTTCTAATGGCAAACTATCTTTTTTGGTAATCTCTTTCATTCTTGTTGATTTGTCAAGGTTGCGCATAGTGGCATATGTGTAAAACCCATTTTTTGCAAGCAGCAAAGATGTTTCAAATCCGTTTCCAGATGAGCTGCCTGTCACAACAGCAACACTTTCTCTTTGCATATTCTTAACAATTCAGTCGAGTCATATTAAGATAATGGCATGTCATAACAAATTATACAAATTATTTATGCATTATCTGAGATTATTTTTTGAAAGTCCTCGTACCAACAATGCTTGCATCTGAGATTGTAATTATCTCCAACAGATGCAATAGCTTCCTTATCATCAGAATTACATCTAGGACACTTGGCATGAGAAAATACCTCTGAGAGACGCTTGTTATGGTTTATCTCAGTCATTTCCTACACCCTTCATCTAGGAGTTGAATATCTAGGTGCCAAATAAACTTCTACCTAGTGCTATGGTATAGAATTTGAATCCTAAATACTTGGTCGTATGCCCTTCTTGTAACTCAGAATTTCTAAGCTATGAAGAATACATTAGTCATGTTTTAGAAAAACATGAAGACCAACCTTCACTCAGAATGCAAGCAAAAATCATAAAGAAGGATATCAACGAAACTTAGCGGCTAGAGGAATAGTTTTTCTGCAGAGAGAGGAGATACAACCAGAATACCTCAACACTAGTATTAACTCAGATCTATATTGCCGCTGAGTATGCTGCCTTCCGTAGACTACTTGGTCAATTGTTCTAGGTAATACTGCAATATACTGCAAGATAGCACTTCATTCGTCGCGGTCATTTGCGTGTCGCGGCTATCATAGTCCTCTGTTTCTCAAATATCAAAGCTGCTAGGAAAGCATGTCACAACAATGGGGTAACTTCTTCTGGATACCATCATGCTAATTGGGCAGTCGTCGACAACACCGGGTTTTACAAATAAAAAGGTAGCTGCAACGACGATAATGACATCTGGCTTAGAAGA
>Ga0207646_10002674_pt1 | contig 20891 bp, 19 predicted proteins | sample KBSK5502metaG_FD_184343 | JGI IMG/M metagenome (GOLD analysis project Ga0207646, IMG submission 184343) | Corn, switchgrass and miscanthus rhizosphere microbial communities from Kellogg Biological Station, Michigan, USA - KBS K5-50-2 metaG... | ecosystem: Host-associated > Plants > Roots >...
CATAGTGCTAAAATATAAATCTCCATGCGACGTACGGACCAGAATCTGAAAAAAGAAGCGACTCCCATCACAGTTTTACTGATTGAACAGCAGGGTGTCGATGACTTAACTCAGATTGTTCAAAAAACGCTGCAATCCTCTTCCACGTTTACAGTTCAAATCGAGCGGGCTCCACTCAAAGCATTAAAACAAGATCTGGTGAAAGGTGTTTTGAACAACGCCGCGAACACCAATCCGCAATTGATTCTCCTGCTTCTATCCGGACCGGAATCCGTTCGAAAAACTGTTTCGTTTCTGGGGGATGTGAAACAAAGATTCCTGAATGTTCCAATTCTTGCAATTGTTGATACAGAAAAATCGGAGGCGATCTCCCAGTTGATGGAGAAGGGTGTCGATGATTTTGTCACATCGCCGATCAGGCCGGATGAGATTCTTCTTCGAATGAAAAGATTGCTCGACAACAAAGTTTCGGAGGATTCGATTACTCAATCGCTCAAACAAACGTTTGGCTTGAAACAACTGATCGGACAGAGTGCCTCCTTCGTATCCGAAATCAAAAAGATTCCTATTCTGGCACAGTCTGATGCAATCGTTTTTATCACGGGAGAAACAGGAACAGGAAAAGAGTTATGCGCTCGTGCGATTCACTATCTCAGTCCACGTTCCGGCAATCCATTCATACCTGTGAATTGCGGAGCGATTCCATTGGAACTTGTGGAGAATGAGCTGTTCGGTCATGAAAAGGGAGCATTTACAGGTGCTGTGGATTCGAGAACCGGGCTGATCGAAGAAGCGGAAGGTGGAACCGTATTTTTGGATGAAATCGACTGCCTCCCGCCTGCAGCTCAAGTGAAACTCTTGCGCTTTTTACAGGAGAAGGAATATCGGCCTGTCGGTTCCAGGAAAACACGTTCTGCGGACACACGCGTGATCGCGGCTCTCAACGTCGATCCGGAAGAAGCGGTCCGGACGGGAAAGCTCCGGAAAGACCTTTTTTACAGATTGAACATTATCGAATTTCGACTGCCTCCGTTGCGGGAGAGGCGTGAAGACATACCGGCGCTGGCGATGCACTTCGTCCAGAAGTACTCGAGTGAATTCGATAAAACGTGCGAAGGAGTATCACCGGATGCACTTTCGTCATTGATGCAGTATGCGTGGCCGGGAAACATTCGCGAACTCGAACATGTCATTCAACGCGCCGTGGTATTAGCCGATCACGTGTTGATCGGCAGGGCGGATCTGCTCATTCCGCAGTCGAACGAAACCGTCCCTCAATCATTCAGCGCAACCAAGGCAGCGGTTATCGAGAATTTCGAACGCAACTACATCCTCAAACTCCTTCATCTCTACAACGGCAATATCACACGCGCAGCCGAAGCCGCACATAAGCACCGGCGCGCATTCTGGCAACTCATCCGCAAACATCGTATCGACGCCGGCAGCTTCAAGCGTGGGGAATAGGACAAACACTGCCCCGCTATGACAACTTTGTCATAGCGGCGCCGCCACGGTTAACGACGAGATCATCGGATCGCGGCTGCGTGGACCCGGACATTTCCTTCCACATCACTGCTCACTGCCTTCACTGAAATCAATCGTTTGATGCCTGGCATCGGGCGTGCGAACAACGGCCAAATGAAAAAGGCCTCCGGTGCACCTGATGTCGCCGAGCTTGTTCTCCGGTATCTGCTGGAGCACCCCGAGGCAGAAGACACTCTCGATGGAATCGTCGAATGGTGGTTATTGCGACAAAGAATCAAATACGAAACTTCCCGCGTAAAGACGGCGCTTTCGGGACTTATGCATGAAGGTTTCGTTCTCGAGCGCAAGGGTGCCGGTTCGCAAGTGCGGTACCGGGTCAACAGACGAAAGCTTCGTGCGATTCGTTGTTATTTGAAAGAGGCAATTCCGAAATAGCAATGGCGAACGTCTTTGCAACGCATTCAGTGGGCAATTCGTTGATGACTTATCTGAAGAACGCGTATCCGGAGCCGCTGCGTACCGATCATCCGTTTGATTTCAAGCTCATTTCCAGCGGGGAACTGAGTACGGGACACGATCCCCAAAACACGGTCACGCTTTTCCTGTTCCGCATCACACAGAACGAATACCTGCGCAGCCGCAAGATATCGAGCGATCCGCCAAACGCGAATCCGCCGCTATCCATCGACCTGCATTACCTGCTCACCGTGTGGTCCGATAATGCGCTCGTCGAGCAGACGGTAATGTCATGGGTCATGCGGGAGCTGCAAATGCATCCTGTGCTCGATAGCTCGTCGTTGTCGCCGGAGGCGGCATGGGGGCCTGCGGATCTAGTGCAACTCATCCCCGCAGAATTGAGCAGTGAGGAACTCTTTCGGATCTGGGACCTGCTCGAGCCCAAGTTTCGCCTCAGCGTGTCTTACATTGCGCGTGTCGTTCGCATCGATACCGATACCGTCACTGCACGCCCGGTAGTCGCCGCCCGGCTCAGCTTCGGCGAGGTGACGTCATGATGCCGGAAATGCTCGATCGCCGGATTCTGGGGGCGGTGCGTTTCCTCGATGCGGCAACCATGGGCAAAATCGGCGACAGCCTGCTCGTGGATTCTCCCGCGGCCGATCTGCGCAAAAACCGCTCCGGGCTGTGGGTGATCTGGAACGTCCCCGGCCTCGAAGCGCACACCGCTGAATTCGATCAGCCGCCTGGCACACCTGCGCTCGGGTCCATCCAATTTACGGTTCAGGTCACCGACCCGGCCGGGCGCTATCTTTCACGCGCTGCGACTATTCACGTACCACGAGATTCATCGCCGTCGAATGTGGATCAGGCGGGCTCGCTTTTTCAGCCTGTGGATGTGCCGATGTATCCATCCCCTTCGGCGCCGCTTTCTCCAGGATGGGCGGTGATTCGAGCGCACGTGAAAGATGCGACAACGGGCGCGCCGCTGGCAGGCGCGCTGTTGCGCGTTCTCAGGACATCGGACAACCAGGTGATGGCGCGCGGGATGTCGGACGCCCGGGGCGAAGCACTCGTCGTCATACCCGGCATTCCAGTCACGACGTTTAACACGGGGAACGGGCCGGTGCTGGCCACCGAAATCAATGTGAACGTTGAGACCATTTTTGATCCGGGGGCGGGCGCCATAACCGACCCTGATGCCATCGAAGGCCACGCCGGGCTGCCCTCCATTTCTTCTGCGCAGAAGATAGCGGCCGGCAGAACAGTGGCGGTCGAATTGGCGGTTACCGTTTAGATGCGATTTATGAATGTCCCACAGAGGAGGTTGCCAAGTGCCTGAATATTTAGCTCCTGGTGTTTATGTTGAAGAGACAAGTTTTCGTGCGAAGTCGATTGAAGGTGTTGGAACGAGCACGACAGGTTTTGTTGGTCCAACGCGTAAAGGCCCTATTGGCGGGACGCCCGAGATCCTGACGAGCTTCGGGGACTTCGAGCGGATTTACGGCGGGCAAGACAACCTGACGCTGCCGGATCCCGTGAATTACATGGCCCACGCCGTATTCGCCTACTTCGATAACGGCGGCAGGCGGCTATACGTTTCGCGAGTGTTCCTCGCAAGCGACGTCCACAACACCGGTATTGCGGCTTCGGCCGATTTCACTAACGGTGGCCCGGACAAAACCAAACAGTCGATGTTCCAGGCACGCTCGCCTGGCGATTACGGAAACGGTCAGATGGACGTCATCGAAGCCGATACGCCTGCAACCGTGCGCAGCATGGAGACGGCTTACGAAGGCACACTGCTTCGTCTTGGCGGAACCGCAGTCGCGACCGGCGGTCAGCTTCAGGGCGGAACGGCGCCGTTTGCGCTGCAGAACGATGGCGTGCTGATCCTGACGATCAATGGCGTCGATGCTGCCCCGGTCAAGTTCCATGGCGAATCCGCCGAAGCTGTCGGCGCGGCTGTTGCCGATCCCGTGCCTCTCAACAACACGAACAACAAACTGCAGGTGACGATCGATGGTGTGGCGCAGACGATCACGCTACCCACGGCCAACACGCCGCTCGCCGATGTTGTCGATCTGATCAACACGGCATTGGTCGGCGGCTATGCGCATCGCACCGCAACGCCGGCAATCGCCATCGGCAGCGATCGAAAAGGAACAGCATCGACTGTGGTCGTGAAAGCAAATCCCACGCTGGGTTTTGCTGCAGATACCACAGTGAGCGGGGCCTCGAACCCGGCCAACAACGTCGGCGATCTCAGCCGCGCTACCGCCGACGATGTCAATGCAGCGCTGCAGAAGGCGGGATTGAAAGTGGCGGCGACGCTCTCCGGCGGAAAACTACTGCTGACCCGAACCGAGACGGGAACTGCTTCCACAATTGCTGTTAAAGACGACCCGAAGTCGGTGCACGCCGCGCTCGGACTGCAGGCCGGCGTCACGGCAAAGGGGACCGACGGAGCGACTCCGGAGTACTACGTCAAACGCGCCACCGGTTGGGTGGATGCCGCAAGCAATCCGCTGAGCCTGGCCGCCCTCGGCCCTGCGGATACTCCCAAAGGAAAGCCCGCGGATTTCATTTCGGTGAATGTTGTCGCCACCGACAAGGACGGCCATGTTGAAGCGTACCAGGACATGACGCTCGATCCGGCACATCCGCGGTTTTTGGGTACCGTGCTCGGGATGGTTCAGAAAAGGCGAGTGGACGACCTTGAGACTCCGTTCGGCGTCACGATCGGTTCAGCCGTAACTGTTTTCGATTTGAGAAACTCGTTATTCGCCGGCGCTACAACTCGCACGCTGACACTGTCTGGAGGAAACGACGGCGTTGAACCCACGCAGAAGGCTTATACCGACGCCCTCGCGTCATTTGAAAAACTCGAAGACATTTCGATCGTAGCTGCGCCCGGTCATTCTGCCTATGAAAGTTCATTCCAGGGCATTCAAGGCGCGCTGATCTCGCACGCCGAAAGGCGTCGCGCCTACCGCATCGCTGTGCTGGACACGCCGAAGGGACAAGATGTCACCGAAGCCTCCAATACGCGTGCTGCGATCGATTCCACACACGCTGCCCTCTACTATCCGTGGATCCAGATTTCGAATCCCCTGTGGCGGCCCGGCCAGAGCCAGATTCCGCGCGAGTTGACCGTGCCGCCGAGTGGCCACCTGTGCGGCATTTACGCGCGCAGTGATAACGATCGCGGCGTCTGGAAGGCGCCGGCCAATGAAGTCGTGCGCGGCGCGCTGCGTTTCGAAAGCGATATCAACTTCGGCCAGCAGGAGGTGCTCAATCCTCTCGGCGTCAACTGTTTGCGCTATTTCCCGGGACGCGGTTACCGCGTGTGGGGAGCGCGCACGGCCAGTTCCGACCCGGAATGGAAGTACGTCAATGTCCGGCGTTACTTCATTTACCTGGAAGCTTCGCTCGACCGTGGGACGCAGTGGGTTGTTTTCGAGCCGAATGGCGATGCCTTGTGGGCCAATGTCCGCGAAACGGTTTCGGCATTTCTCTACAACGAATTCGTGAGCGGCGCTCTTCTGGGCACGACACCTGAGCAGGCCTACTTCGTGCGTTGCGACCGGAGCACGATGACGCAGGCCGACCTCGATAACGGAAGGCTGATCTGCCTGGTCGGCGTGGCGGCGCTGAAACCCGCCGAGTTTGTGATCTTCCGCATCGGCCAAAAAACTGCGGATGCAAAAAGTTAATTAAGGAGAGTCCATGGCACGCGCGACACCGTATCCTGCATTTAATTTCATCGTGAATATCGGCACCGGCGAAGCATTCGGAGGTTTCTCCGATGTCTCCGGGCTGCAGACCGAAATCACCGTCTCCGAGTATCGCAACGGAAACGAAAAACTAAGCCACGTGCGAAAGATTCAAGGCGTTCACAAAGTCGGCGACGTGACGCTGAAGCGAGGCGTCGTGAATTCCGCCGATATGTGGACCTGGATTCAGGACACACGGACCAAGGGTCCCGACGCCAAGCGCGAAGTTTCCATCACTCTACGCGATGAAGCCGGCGCGCCCGTTCAGACCTGGAAGCTGCACGCGGTCATTCCACTGAAGTACACCGGCCCCACCTTCGCAGGCAAGGGCGGTGGTGAAGTTGCGATGGAGGAATTGGTGTTGTCTTCAGAGGGACTGGACCTCGGATAGAAGAATATGCCCGGAGTGATTTTCGAAGATCAGGCGCCGCGAGTTGAAAGCGGAGCCAACCGCATGGACATCGCACTTTTCGTAGGATTCGTGCGATTAGCGGCCGGCGCGGTGATTTCAGAAGATTCCCCGCTCTTCCAGTGGTTGGATCAGCGCGGATGGATCGGCAAGCCATATGGCCGCCCATGGCAAACACTCTACGATCTGCCTGTACCGATCGAGAACTGGCCGCAGTTCGAAGCGTTGTTCGACTGGCAGAATCGCACAGCTGACAACCGCGATGGCGCAACATACCTGGGCGCTGCGGTGCGATCGTTTTTCGCGCAAGGCGGACGCAAGTGCTACGTCGTGCGAGTCGGCGATCCGTGGCCGCTGCAGACATCATCGGGAGAGCGCCTTGAAAGAATCGGAGCCCTGATTCCGGGCCACTCGGGCCGTTTACTGCCGTCCCCGCGAGATCGCCGTTCCTGGAGCGGTATCGGCCACGTGTTCGGTTTGCCGGACGTTTCCTTCGTTTGCATTCCGGACCTGGTGGACGCCGTTGCGACCGATCGTACTCAGATCGAAGTCCCCGCGCCGGTGATAGTCGCTCCCGAAGAATTCGTCGAGTGTTCAGCGCTGGAACCGGAACCGCCGGCCGACCGGACGGTGCGTGACATTGGTGCGCCGCTTTGCGATGAGAGCGGCTTTGCCAATTGGAAGAGGGCGCTTCAAAGCGCCATCGACGTCATCAGCCGCGCAGCATACAAGGTGGAGTTGATCGCTGCAGTACCCATGCCTCGGGGCGAACTGGCGTTCGATACCGCGCCGCCGGAATCTCGCCTCCAGCTTGCTTATCCCTGGATGCGAACGCCCGGCAGTGCTGGACTGCCGGCCCAACTGGAAAGCCCCGACGGCGTCCTTACCGGAATCCTGGCGCAGAATGCGCTGATGCGCGGCACATATACAAGCGCTGCGAACCTTCACACTGGTGATGCCTTCGACGTTTTTCCGGTACTCGACCGCCACGAACAACAGGACAGACGATTGATCGAGCGTGTATCGATCTTCGGACCTACGCCGGACGGTCTTCGCCTGCTTTCCGACGTCACGATGAGCGAAGTCGAAGAGCAGCGTCCGGGAAGCGTCAATCGCCTGGTCGCGACTATCGTGCGAGCGGCGCGCGAGCTGGGAGAAGAAGTGACTTTCGAATCGTCGGGTGAACGTTTGTGGGCCGAAGTCGAAGGCAGGCTGGACGCTCTCATGCGCGGACTTTGGCTCGAAGGCATTTTCAACGGCACGTCACCATCGGAGGCCTATCGCGTGCGTTGCGATGCGACCACCATGAGCCAGAACGACATCGATAACGGCCGCGTGATTGCGATCGCGCAGTTCAACGCCGCCTTGCCCATCGACACGATCACGGTCCTGCTCATCGTGAACGAGAATACACAGATTCCAACCATTGAAGGCGAGGCGGCATGAGCGCCAACATTCCCGAAAACCAGCTCTACCCGATGCATGTTTTCGCCTTTCAAGTGGACTTTGAAAAAGATCCACTCAAAGGAAGCGGCAATTCCCCTGTGCCGCTTTGCAGTGGCGCGTTTTCAGAATGCACCGGGCTTGAAGCCACGATGGAACCCAAGGTCATCAAGGAAGGCGGGCGCAACTGGGGCGTAATACAGCGCTCCGGGCCGGTGACGTTCGGCACCGTGGTGCTCAAGCGCGGCATGACCACCACGCGCGACCTCTATAAATGGTTCGAGCTGGTCGGCAACGGTTCATATGCATACCGGCTGGCCGCGACCATCACCATGTTCGACCGGTCGGGAAAAGCCACTCTTTCATGGAAGCTGGAGAAGGCGCTCCCGACCAAATTCAAAGCGGCGGATCTGAGCGCGAAAAGCACGGATGTCGGAATCGAAGAACTTCACCTCGCGCACGAAGGATTGAGTCTGCTCAAGAGTCCCAAGGTGGCGCATCTATGAGTACTCGCACAAAAGTCGAAAAGGCAAAATTCACTCCCAAAACCGGTCCCAACCAGACGCCTATTCTGGTCCACTTCAATCCGGTCTCGCTGCAGTACACGGTGACGAACTCGCTCAGCGAAGAGGGCAGCGGCAAAACCAAAAAGCAATACGTGACGCAAGGCACCGGCAAGCTGACGATGGACCTGATTTTCGACAACACCGCCGACGGCACCGATGTTCGTCAGGCAACCTCGAAGATTGCGGCGCTCATGCAACCCGATCCGAAATCTTCGGGATCCAAAAAACAGGTGCCGACGACCGTGCTGTTCGAGTGGGGCGCATACAAGTTTCAGGGACTGATCGAGTCGTACAAGGAAACGCTGGATTTCTTTGCTCCCGGTGGCGTTCCTCTGCGCGCCAGCGTGAACATCACGATGGCAGAGCAAGACAAGATCTTCACCGCCGGAAAGGCCAAAACCGGTGGCGATCTGTCGCCCGACGCCGTCAGCGTTCCAAATGGCGCAGGCAGTGATCCTTCATCGCTCGCCGACAAAGGCGGCAATCCGGATGCTGCGCGCGCTCTCGGCGCCCTCAATGGGCAGGCAAGCCTCCGGTTCAGCGCGGGCGCATCGCTCACGGTGACCGCGGCCGTGAGCTTATCGCCACCTGTAGCGTTTGCGTCAGGTGGAGCGGGCATCAGCCTCGGGGCCGGCGCAGGAATCGGGATTGGCGCAGGCGCAGGAATCGGAATTGGTGCTGGAGCCGGCATCGGGATTGGCGCGGGCGCGGGTATGGGGTTTGGAGCTGGAGCGGGATTCGGAGCCAGTGCAGGCGCCGGCGCGGGATTTGGGGCGGCGGCGGGAGCGGGTTTCGGCGCCTCAGCAGGTGCGGGGTTTGCGGCTTCCGCAGGCGCAGGTTTTGGTGCATCTGCAGGCGCGGGATTTGGCGCGGCAGCGGGTGCCGGTTTCGGAGTGTCCGCAAGTGCGGGCTTTGCCGTATCCGAGCAGGTTGGTTTTGGCGCGAGTGCCGGTGTCGGATTCGGCGCGGCGGGTGGAACTGGAACAGGTGTCGTCTTCGGATCATCTGCTTCTGCCGGCGTTTCGGCCAGTCAAGGCGCTTTCGCAGGACTTCGGGTCTCGACCGGGCCGGCCATCACGACATTGGATACCGGCCGCTTTCATCAGGTCAGCGAGTCGGTCGGAATTTCCATCGGCAGTAAAAGCGAGTTTGCCGTCGGCGGCCACGCGATATCGGCGGGCTCCGCCGGCTTGAGCGCGGATGTCGGCGCGAACGCTGATCTGCGCGCGCGCATTCAATTCGAGGTGGAGTAATGGCAGTTGTCATCGATGAAATGGAATCCAGAGTGGAAGCCGATCGCGCTCCTGAACGGCGCGGTTCCTCTTCCCCTGAAAAGAAGCCGCAGACTCCTTCACGCGATCAGCTTCTGGCCGAACTGCGCCACGCCGAGCGGCACCAGGCGCGATTGATGGCGGATTGATCCATGCCCGAGCAGCCTTCAAGTAGAGATGCCGTATACGCAGCGGCGCCGACGGTGCGGATCGATGGACAAGAGTATCCCATGGTGACCGAACTGATGCTGGGGATGGAAATGACGGAACAGGAGGGCGGCATGTCCGCACTGGAGTTACGCGTCAGCAACGTTGCCAGCCGCGACGACAACAGTGCCAGCCTCGCCTTCGAGGACGATCAGGTTTTGAAGCTCGGCGCCCAGATCGCCATCTACGGCGGCGATCGCAACGCTCCGCAGGAAATCTTCAGAGGCAAAATCACCGGTCTCGAAGCCGAATTTCCGGATTCCGCTCCGCCTGAACTCGTGGTGCTGGCCGAAGACGTCTTCCAGCAGGCGCGCATGGCCCGCCGCACGAAGCTCTGGCAAAACTCGTCGATTGCGGATATCGCCCGCAGCGTCGCCAGCCAGTTGAATCTCACGCCCGTCATCACAGGACTCACGGACAGCCTGCCGGTGCTGGTGCAGTTCAACGAAAGCGATCTGGCTTTCTTGCGGCGGCTGCTGGCGCGCTACGACGCGGACATGCAGGTGGTCGGCGCCGAGATGCACGTGTCGGCTCGCAAAGATGTCGCTCGCGGAAGTATCGATCTCGAACTGCACAGTCAGCTCCGGCGCGTGCGAGTTCTGGCCGATCTGGCGCACCAGATCACTGAAGTCACGGTCAGTGGATGGGATTACAAACAAGGCAGCCGCATTTCGAGCACAAGTACGGGCTCCTATCTGCGGCCGGGATCCGGCCGCGCGGGATCGCAGCTTTTGCGCGACGCGATCGGCGATCGCTCGGAGCACGTCGGCGATCCTGGAGTTGCCACGCAAGATGAAGCCAAAGCACTGGCGGATACCATCTTCGATCGCCGTTCGCGTCCGTTTGTTTGCGTCGAAGGCAGCGCAGACGGCAATCCCGCATTACGAGTGGGAACGGAAGTGAGGCTGACGGGTCTGGGCCGGTTCAGCAATTCATATTACGTGGTGCGGTGCCGCCACAAGTATGACTTGAACGCGGGATACATCACGGATTTCGAAGGGGAGTGCGCCTTCCTGGGAGCGGGGTCCTGATGCATATCGGAAAACACACTCGCGGACTGCTGGAGCATGACAGCGCGGAGAGACTCAATGCTGCGTATCTCGGCACTGTCGTTTCCATCCAGGATCCTGACAACCTCGCGCGCGTGCAGGTGCGCTTGTTGAACTTCGATGGCGTTGCCCAGCAGGATGCGGCGATCTGGGCTCGTGTGGCACTTCCATTTGCCGGCGATGACCGCGGCTGTTTCATGCTGCCGGATGTCGGCGATGAGGTCCTCGTGACATTCGTCAATGGCGACTCCCGTTTTCCTGTCGTCGTCGGCGGACTCTGGAACGGCTCGACCAGTGTTCCCGAAACCATCAGCGGTGACCGAGTGGACCGCTGGACGATTACGGGCAAGGCTGGAACGCGCATCGCCATTGAAGAACAACAATCGGGGCAGCCGACGATCGTCTTCACCACGCCTGGCGGCGTTACCGGCAAGTTCACAGACGAAGGCGGCGGCAAGATCGAGTTGTCGCTGCCAACCGGCACTGAAATCACGCTCGATTCATCCGGCGTGTCCGTGCAAACCGGTTCCAAGGTTCAGGTTGAGGCCAGCCAGGTGGAAGTGAATTCCGGACAGGTCACAGTCAATGCGGCGATGTCGCGTTTCTCCGGAATGGTGCAGTGCGACGTGATGCAGGCGACCACCGTTATCGCGACGACATACACGCCGGGAGCAGGAAACGTATGGTAGACCATCCCACACTGCTGACGGGCGCTGCTTTTGCAGGCAATCTTCGTGGCCCCGTAATCCTTCGCCGGACTGATCGCGAATTCATTCCTGCCATCCTGACCGGACTCAAGACAGCCGGCGGCCGCACCGGCTTAGCGCAGACGGTGGTCGACACGCGTGATGAAAACAACGTGCTGAAACTGTTCCAGCCTGTACACCAGATCATGCATGTGGCGCTGGTGCAGTCCTTCTGCGACACCATCGGTTTTCCGCGACTCGATCCTTCAAAAATCGAGAGTGCCGGCCTGGTGATTCGTCGCATCTCGAAGGACAGTCCTGGAGTGATGGAGCGTTGGAGCAAATCCGGTGATCAGGTCGTCGGGTGGGTCGCCTGTGTTAACGATGATCTGGATCCTGATCCTGCCCGGCGCCGCCGTCGCGTAACCAGCGGCAATGCCGCCATCGATGAGCGTCTTGTGCTGCCGGCGTCACCGTACGACGCCTTCACCGAAAGCACCTCTGTTCTCTTTCCCGCGCCTCCGGAAGTGTGCGCGGCGGCAAAGGCAACTGTGCTTTACGGTCTCGTGCCGGTCACCAGCAACGAAAAGAGCGAAGTTCCCCCGAAGACCGCGTTTGATCCGGCGATCATCTCTCAACACTTGCCGTGGTTCCTGCTGCCCGGCAAATCGCGCAGCATTCCGCGCGCGAACGCCACGCTGACCGCAGGCGATGCATCGAATACTTCGCTCACGCCGGTCATCACTGCGCTGCGCCAGCTCAGCGTCGAGCTCGATGCGTTCGGCACGTCGGCCGAATCGCAGGGACTTTTCCAGACTCTCAATCAACTTCCAGTTAAGGACGCGGGCGGCAAGCAATTATCCGGGCTGGGAGATTTTCTGAAGAGTGCGACGGCCATCCTCGCCGGCCGGTCGGGCGGCAGTGTCGTCATGCCGGCACAATGGCCCGATGTCGATGCGGGGACTGGTGCCGCCATTGCCGCCGCCGCGCAAAGGGCGCTTGAAGGACGGCTCGGCACGATGCTTTCGGGCGAAGGCCGTTACGAAGACGCCGCGCTCCAATATAGGATGCGCGCTTTTGTGCGGGTGAAGCGGGCAGATGGCTGTCCGCCTTCACTTGTGTGGAGTGACTACAGCGAACATTTCACGATTGCAGCCTGGTATGAAAGTTCCGGACTGCCGCCCGTGAAGATTCAGCTTCCCCTGATCGACGGCGCTTTCCTGAAGAAGCTCAAACCGAACGTCGCTTTCGCCATGCCCGAGGATTTGTTCAACACGCTGCAGAAGGATCCGAAGAGCAGTGTGAAAGGTGAGGACTCGGCGGGAGGCGGCGTCGGCCTCGGACTGATGTGGCTGTGCAGCTTCAACATTCCGATCATCACGCTGTGCGCGTTTATCGTTCTGAATATTTTCCTGTCGCTGTTCGACATTTTTTTCCAGTGGATGCTCTTCATCAAGATCTGCATCCCGATTCCCGTGCCGACTCCGGCAAAAAAGAGTTGAACCTGACTTATGCCCACTAACTCAGCCATTCCGCCTGTTCTGATCGGTTGGCCCCTTCTGCCGATTCCCAACGCGAACGGGGAATTGACCTATCCGACAATCGATCAAAGCGTCCGCCAGATGATCCGGGTCGTGCTGTTGACGAGGCGCGGCGAGCAACTGAGGCGACCGACTTTCGGAGCGGGGTTGCAGAACTACATCACTGAGCCGAATAACCTCACGACACGCAGGCGCATTCACGACGCCATCGCCGAAGCTATCGACGAGTGGGAGCCGCGCATTCTGGTCGATCGTATCGACGTTCTGGAAATCCCGAATTTTCCGACGCGGCTGCGTGTCGAAATCGCTTACCGCATTCGCAGGACGGGCGCGCCTCAGCGTCTGGGCTTGACCTTGGACTTAGGGAGTTGATCCGTGCCGATTCGTCCTCCAGCACTCGACGACAGGAATTTCAACGATCTCGTTGATGAACTGATTGCGCGCATTCCTGCGCACACACCCGAATGGACAAACCCGCGGCCGGGCGATCCCGGCGTGACGATCGTGGAGTTGTTCGCCTGGCTTACCGATACTCTGCTCTACCGCGCCAACCTGATTCCGGAGCGCCAGCGTCTCGCATTCCTCAGCCTCCTCGGAATCCAGATGAAACCCGCGGTACCGGCGCGCGGCATGATCAGCGTCGGCTTCGACGATAAAACGGTGACGGCGACGCAAGTCGTGCCGCCGTTCGTCACGGTCAAAGGGCCGCTGAATTCTGAAACGGTTTCCGAAACAACAGTGCTGCCGGTCGCCGGTGAGGCCTACTTCAAGCGTCTCCTCACGGACGATGAAACCGCATCCGTGCACGATCTGCTTCCCGGCCTGGTGCAGCTTTACGGAATCACCGGTACTCCCAAACCGTACGCCACGACACCTGCATTTCCTGGCGGAGTTCCTGACGCCGCCGGTCTTGACCTTGTCAAAACAGCCGATGGTTCGCTGTGGATCGCGCTGACGGCAGAAAAGGGACTCGTGGACGCCGTTCGCAACTCCATAGGCTCTCAGGCCATCAGCGTAGGCTTCACGCCGGCTCTCGAGATCCCCGCTCTTTTCGAAGATGTAGGCCCGCGCGGCGCCATCCCGCACACATGGCAGATTACAACCGGCAGCACGACGACCGATGTGCCTGCGCTTCTGACATTGGATGTACTTGCCGATTCGACGCAGGGCCTGCGCCGTCAGGGTGTCGAGCGCCTGCTGCTGCCCCGCACGGATCTGATCGGCGCTCCAAGCAACGATGTTCGGCTCAACCTGAGCGCCGGAGTGGGAGATGTGCAACCGCCTCGCATCGATGATCCCGACAAGGCGGCCATGATCGTGGCATGGCTTCGCTTGAGGCCGGCGGTGAAGATGCAGGCAATGGCTGTGAGCTGGGTCAGTGTGAACGCCATCGAAGTCGAGCAGCTCGAGACTTCGAAGCCACGCATCATCGGACAAAGCGATGGTTCGGCAAACCAGGAATTTTCGCTTCAACAAAAGTCTGTCGAGCGCGCAACGTTCGTACTGCAGGTGGAAGAGCCCAATGCTCCGGTTCTCGTGTGGCAACAGATTCCCGATTTTGCCCAGGCGGGACGCGACTCGCTCGTTTACGTGCTCGATTCCGAAGCGGGCATCGTGCGCTTCGGTGATGGAGTGCGAGGCAAAATACCCGAGATCACGCGCCGCATTCGCGTCGTATCCATGCGCTCAGGCGGCGGCGCTGCAGGAAATCTGTCCCCGGGTTCCCTCACGGATATTACGACGTCCGGACAGAAGCTGAAAGTTACACAAACTCTGCCGACCCGAGGCGGCGCCGATTCAGAAACCCTTCCCGATGCCGAGCTGCGCATCCCCGGTCTCTTTCGCAATCGCGATCGAGCGGTAACCGAGCTCGATTACAAACAGCTCGCGCTTCAGACGCCCGGAGTTCAGTTGGGACGAGCCGAAGTCCTGGCTCGCTTCAAACCTCAGCAGCGCCGCTCCGGCGTTCCCGGAGTGGTTTCGGTCATGGTGCTGCCTTTCAAGACGCCTCCTGGTCCTCCGAATCCTGTAGCGGACAGACCGACACTCGAAGCTGTTTACGACTACCTTTCGAGCCGAGTGCCCGTCGCGACCGAACTGTATGTCATCGGCTGCGAGTACGTGCCCATCAGTATCAGCATCGGCGTGACGCTGCTCGACGGGGTGGCGCGAGAAACGGTACTGGCTCAGGTTCGTGATGCGGCACGTGCCTTTCTGTGGCCGCTCCCAGGCGGCGGGACCGATGGTCTTGGATGGCGGCTCGGCCGTGCCGTGCGCGATCGCGAACTGGATGTGATCGTCTCGCGCGTTCCGGGCGTAGATACGATCAACGGCGTCAACCTTTTTATTAAGCGCAATTCGGCATGGCAAATGGTTCCGAGGGCTGGCGGCACCGGTCCTGCGGAAGTGCCGATGGAGTTGTGGCAGTTGCCCGAATTGCAACAGGTGGTGGTCGTGACCGATGCGGATCCTCCGACGACGGTCACAGTGTCTCCGGATGGAGCCGACGGCAGCGTTGCCGTTCCGGTTGTTCCCCAGGTGTGCTGATGGACGCGAACGGAACCAAATTCTGGATGCTGGCCGATGAGCGTCACTGGAATCTCGTCGGCGATGCCGTCCAGTACGATTCCAAAAGCCGCACTCTCCGCCTGGCTCGCCATCGTGACATTCCCAGCTGGCCTGCAGCCGAAGACGACGCTAAAGCCCGCCTGGATATTGCGCCACAAAGCGTCGACCGCTTCGGCACGCGCGCGTTCTGGTCGGCTGCCGACAACGCAGTTATGGCAACCGGTGCGGTTCCGGGCAACGTGCCGCTTTTTACGGTGGACGCGGCCGAGAGCGTCACGGATGTCGCGATAGGTTATGACGATTTCCTCTATCTCGCCGTCGCCGGCAAAATCACCATTGTCGATCCTCGTGAACGTTTTGGGCCGGTCGAGCTCGAAGCGCCGCCCGGCTTCCAGGCATGGCGGCTGGCCGCTGATCCGGAAGGGGGCGTGTGGGTTCTCGATGCGGCCAACCGAAAGCTGGCGCGCCTTGCGGGTTCACCATCGATCATCCGCCCGCATCCACCGTACGATGCGAGCACGGTGCGTCCATGCGAAGAAAATCCCAACCCGCCCAGGCTTTTGATCTTCGAGAATGCCACCTGGGACGCCGGCGAGCGAGCTGTGGCAATAGCTTCCACTCGAGAAGGCAAACTGGCGGTACTGCTCTGGAAGACCGACGACTTTGCGCGTGTTCGCCTGCTGACGGAAGCCCGCACGCTTGGGCCGCCGCTTCTGCTCGCAGGCGCGAGAACTCCCTTCAGCATGACTTACATCTCGGCCACACAAGTGGCTTTGCTGTTGCCGAATGTGAACGAGGCACCGGTTTATTCGCTCGATGATCCAGGACCGGAGATTCCGCCCGACGGCGACTTTTACCCGCTCCGCAATCACGACGGCGGACCTTTCCTGCATGCGGTAGCCTCTCGTCCGCAATATCCTGCGACGGACGGCATTCGCGGTCTTTACCGGCTTTCGCTGCCTGCCTACTCGCGGTCGGGCACGGCTCAGAACAATGTCGTCATGGACAGCGGCAGCCCCGGCTCCGTGTGGCACCGGCTGTATCTCGAAGCCGAGATACCCGAGCACTGCGGAATCGTTGTTTCACTGTGCGCTGTCAATGATCCTGATCTGGAGACGGAACCGGACACCTGGTATCAGCATTCGTTCGGCGCCATGTTTCCGCCCGATGGCGACACGCCCCGCGGTGCCTGGGTTTCTGCGGCCTCGGAGATTCCGTATCACCGGGGAATGCTCGCCTGCCTTCGCGAAAAAGACCGCTCGGGCCTCTTCACCGCGCTCATTCAGCGCTCGGGTAAGACCGTCCGGTCGATGCGCGGACGGTATCTGCGAGCCAAAGTGGAATTGCAGGGCAATGGCTTGAACACGCCCGAGGTGGCTTCGCTGCGCGCTTACGCCTCGCGCTTCTCTTACGTGAATCACTATCTGCCCGAGCTCTACCGCGAAGATACGTTCGGCGACGATGCAGAACAAAACGGGCCCGCCACGCGTGCCGATTTCCTGGAACGTTTTATCGATAATTTCGAAGGCATTCTGACGCCGCTCGAAGATCGTATCGCCGATTCGTATCTGTTGACCGAAGCCGCGACGACTCCTGCGGAGTCGCTCGAGTGGCTGGCAAGCTGGATCGGAGTGGCCTTCGACTCGGCGTATACCGAAAAACAACGCCGGGAACTCCTGATGGCAACACCCGAACTCTATCGCCGGCGCGGGACGGTTCGAGGTCTCGGGCTTGCACTGGATCTCGCCACAAACGGCGCGGTCGGTCGCGGCCAGATCGTCATTCTGGAAGACTGGCGCATGAGACGTACGTTCGCCACGATTTTGGGCGCGGATCTTTCCGATGCCGATGACCCGTTGATTGCCGGTATTGCACGAAGCGGAAACTCCTTCGTTGGCGACACGCTTTTCCTTGGCGATCCCTACCGTAAAGAATTTCTCGCGCTCTTTGCCGACACGCTTCCGAAGAGCAGATCGGAAGCACGCGCTGTTGAAGCCTTCTTCGACGGGCTCGCTTATCGTGTGACGATCCTGGTGCACCAAGAAATCAACCCTCAGGACCTGAGTCTCGTGCGCCGCGTGGCGGCGCTCGAAACACCGGCGCATGTCGCCGTGCGCATCGAGCCGGCAACCAATGCGTTTCGCGCGGGCGTCTCTTCCCTGGTCGGTGTGGATACCTATCTTGCTCCGAAACCGGCGCCGCGGACGGCGCGGGTCAATGTCAGTTATTTCGGACGCGGCGATCTGATCGAGCGCGCTCCCGCACTCGATCCGCGCCTTGGTGGAGAGGATATGGTGTCGAGGCCGCCCTCTGCGCGGCTGATAGCGCCGGCGGTTGTTGAGGCCGGCACGTCGTTTCAGTTGAGGGCCGGCGACGCGGAGGCGTTTGGAGGACACAAGATCGTGAAATACATCTGGACGATGTTGGACTAACGATACAAATCAATTTCAAGGAGAACGTATGGCTATCTTTAAAATCGGTACGACAGTCACTACTACAGTCAGTCCTGCGGGCCCTCCCGCAAATTTCGTGGACGTCGAAATCACAACAGATGCGCCCATTCCTCCCGGGGTGCATCACTTTCAGCTCATCGTCGTCGACGAGGCAGGCAATAAGTCGGATCCCGTTACAGCGCAGATCGTTATCAGAGACTCGATCAAGCCCACTGCTGTTTTGAAGATCGCGCCGAGCCAGGTGGAACCTGGTCAGCCCTTCCGCCTGGACGGTTCAGGTTCTTCGGACGTGGCGCCAGGCCAGGTCGTGCAGTACATCTGGACCATGGTTGACTAGCGATGGCCAACTTCGTACCCAACGTACCGGTCAAGACCACCGAGAATTTTGTGATGGTCGATAACAGGTTGCCGTCCGGCGTACATACTTTCCAACTCGTGGTCGTGGATAACGACGGCAATGCCAGTGATCCCGTCCGCGCCAAAGTGATAGTGCTGTGACGGTGCCGGGTTAACGACAGTTATCACGACGGAGCAAATACATGGCTATTGTTACCCAAAAGGATCCACTCGACGCCGGCGTTCAACCGGATCGGGTCTTCTACGCCGAAGGCTCGTTGCTGGGCGTGGACGACTTCATCGACGAGCAGACTTATCACCGCGGCCGGCTTGCACGCGCGCTCTCCTTTCTTGCGACGGCAGGCACCGTGGCCGGGCTGAAGGTGGAATACCAGGGGCCGCAGGGTCCGAACGAGCAGATCGTGGTTCACCCCGGAATGGCGATCGACCGCCTGGGCCGCATCATCGAGGTGCCGCGCGATGCCTGCATTCATCTCGATACCTGGTACACACAGCAGGCTGGCTCATCGCAGGGCGCTTCCGATCTGGTCCAGGGATTCCACGCGGGAGCGGGCGGTGTCATTGTCGACGTCTTTCTTCGTTTCGTCGCGTGTGATCGCGCTCTCACACCGGCGTTCGCGACAGGCCCGTTCGATGCGACGGATTTCGTTTCGCCCTCGCGCGTGCGCGACGCTTACAAGCTCGAACTGGTCATCCGCAAAGAAGGAGACCCGGCGCTTCCGGTGAACCCATGGCCCGATCTCGCGAGCGAACCGGATTTGAACGCGCGCCGCACGGCGCTGCACAACGCGATCTTCGACAGTTGGACTGCCCCCGCGCACCAGCGCGATGGCGAAGGCAACATTGTGGCGCTGGCCGAGCATGCCGCGGGGCAGGACACGACTTCGATATTCCTTGCGCGCTTCGTCATTCCTGCGGCGGCCGGCAATCCGCCGTCGCGCACTGGAGGGGGTATCGTTCCCGATAACGACAAACGCACATTCGTTTATCCGCCCGGCCTGCTGGCGCGATGGCTGGGCATTTAAGGAGCATTCTATGGCCGTGTCTCCGAAGGTTTCTTTCGTTAAAGGTTCTGACCGCGATCTGATCCATGCCGATGAGGCTGCTGCGCTCAAATCGTCGGGCGCGCTGATCATCGATGAGCGTCGCACGCGAACGCGCTATTTCGACGGCCGGTTCCTCGCAGCCAAAGACGAGATTCGCGATCAGAATTACTTCCTCACGCGCCTCGCGGATCTTGGCCGCGCGGGCGGAACCGGCATTGTTTCCGGATTGCTGGTGAATCGGACGAGCCCGACGCTACTGACGATCCGCGCCGGCCAGGGTGTAACACCGGCGGGCGAAACGCTGATGGTCCCAACGGATCTGCCCGTACCTCTGGCTGATATTGCAACGGCCGAGCAACTCGATGTGAATTTCGGCCTGAGCCGTATCCCTGCGGCGCTCGCTCGCAACCGGACGGGCCTGTTTGTTCTGGGCCTCCGTCCCGTGGAGTACACCGCGAATCCGATCGCCTCGTATCCGACGACGTTGAACGGTCCCCGCTCCGTGCAGGATGGAGACATCATCGAAGCTGCCGCTGTCGTGCTGGTGCCGTATGTGGAACAGGGGCAACAGGGCACGGCAGACAACCGCCAGTCGCGTGTCGCCCGCACGATTTTTCTCGATGGAGGTGTTCTCGGAACGCCCGAGAATGTCCTGCCGCTGGCCATGATCTTTATGGATCGCGGCGTGGTGCAGTGGGTTGACCCGTGGATGGTCCGGCGCGAAATCGGCGCCGCCCAGGCAGGTGTGTTGGGTTTCGGTTTTTCGCCGCGGGCCCTGCGCGAGGCCTACCTCCAGCAGTATCTGAATCAATTGAGCGGCATCCTCCAGGCGCGCGCCGGCTCGAATCTCAACGCCAGATTCGCGGCGTCGGATTATTTCGAGGCGCTGCCGGCCGCTGGCGTTTTACCGGCAGCGGCGATCGACCCGGCGGACTTCAGCCAGATCTTTTTCCCATCGCAGATTCAGACGGATATTTCGATCATCCCCGATGATGAGCTGCCGGTACTGATTGAAGACAGTTTCCTGCTGCCGCCTGTCAACCTTACGGACACACCCGAGGAACTCGAGTCGACGTCCGTGCTGGTGTTGGTTCCGGTCCCGAGGGCGCAACTGCCGGGACTCAAGGCAACATTGACGAGTCTGCTGAATCCGCTGAAGCCTGCCGCGCCGGGACTCATTTTTCAACGGAAACCTATCGCGTCGCTGCTCGGACTGACGGCGGTCCGGCTTCCGGCTCCGCCGGTCGATACGGGCAGCGCCATCGATACAGCATGGCGGGGCGCGCTTTCACGCAATGCGTTACTGTGGTACGTCCGGCGCCGCAACATGCAGCTGCGCGAAGATGTTCTCGGGAACCGCGTGAGCATCACACCTCGGAATGAGTTCTCGGTGGATAGGCCAATCATCACGGAGAGGCCCCCCATCCCTGTGGACATCGTCAGGCCACCGCAGCCACCGCAGTGAAGACATAACGCGAGGGCAATATATATGAGCGTCACTCCTATTAAGAATCCATTTGAAGGCGAGCGCGTTGTTGGACTGAGCCCGACGCCGGCCGCCCGTGTCACGGACTGGAA
>Ga0207646_10002675_pt1 | contig 20891 bp, 23 predicted proteins | sample KBSK5502metaG_FD_184343 | JGI IMG/M metagenome (GOLD analysis project Ga0207646, IMG submission 184343) | Corn, switchgrass and miscanthus rhizosphere microbial communities from Kellogg Biological Station, Michigan, USA - KBS K5-50-2 metaG... | ecosystem: Host-associated > Plants > Roots >...
TCATGGCATTCGCTGGGCCGATGCCGACGGGCGTGAGTGTTTCACACTCCGGGCGCATCTTCGTCAACTTTCCGCGCTGGGATGATCCCACTGACTTCACGGTGGCCGAACTCCGAGAGGAGCAGCTTCATCCGTATCCCACTGCCGAAATGCAGCACACGGATCCCTCCGACCATTCCTCGGGGCTGCTCTCCGTGCAAAGTGTCGTGATTGATCCACTTGATCGCCTCTGGATACTGGATACGGGCGCCCCGCAGCATCGAACCACCTCCTATGGCGGGCCGAAACTGGTCGGAGTAGATCTGGCGCAGAACCGTGTCATCAAAACCATCCTGTTTCCGCGAGAAGTCGCATTATCCACCACCTACCTCAATGATCTGCGTTTTGATCTTCGACGAGGGGAGCAGGGGATGGCCTTTATCACCGATTCTTCCCCTCAGAGCAATGGCCTGATCGTCGTGGATTTAGCTTCTGGGCAGAGCTGGCGCCGCCTCCATGAACATCCTTCAACCTTACCGCAGCGGGGTGGATGGGATTGCCATCAGCAATGATGGAGCTCGCCTGTTCTATTCCGCGCTCATGGGTCGGCGTCTCTTTAGTGTGAGTTGTGACGCCCTGGTAAACAGAGCGCTCGATGACGCCACGGTGGCCACAACGATTGTGGATGAAGGAGAGAAAGGAGGTGGTGGCGATGGCATGGAATCCGACGCCGAGAATTGTGTCTATACCACAAACTATGAGCATAATGCCATTTTACGCCGCCACCCAGACGGTTTGTATGAGACGCTCGTCCATGATCCTCGTGTGCTCTGGCCTGATACCCTCTCACTTGCTACGGATGGCTATCTGTACGTTACCGTGAATCAACTCCATCGGGGACCTCGTTTTCAGAGAGGGAAGGATCTACGAGAAAGACCATTTGGCCTCTTCCGAGTACGAGTCGATGCTTCGCCAGTCCTTTTACGCTAATCTTCCCGGGAAACTGTTCAGAAAGGCCCTTGTCTGATAGACGAGCGCCATGACAGCAGACGAACGCATTGCGACCTGAGAAGAGCAACGCAAGCAAGCCATGGAGCAAGTCCGCTTGCTCCAGGAGCAACTGGCGGCTGCGCACAAGCGCATCGAGGATCTGGAAAAGCAGAGGACGCCGCCTCCCGCGTTTGCCAAAGCGGCTGTAAAAAAGCCAGAAGCCAGTGCCAGCACTGGCGCGAGGCGTCGTTGGATGTGAGCGCCGAGGTGCTGAGGCACGACCGAGTGGCGCGTGAAGATTACCAGCCTGATTGCCTCCCTGCGCACAGTGATGCGCGAACCCTCGCGGCAGATCCAAGCGTAGCTGGCGACGCTGCATGGACGCAAGATCAGTGTTGGGGAGATTGCCGCATTCCTGCATCGGCTTACAGAGAAGATGGAGCCAACGCTTGCGTCGCTCAAAGCGGCCATCCGAGCCAGTCCGGCGGTGCAAGCTGATGAGACCGGCTGGCGAGAAGACGGCAGCAACGGCTCCATCTGGAGTGCGAGTACCCCAACGCTGCGCTACGACGAATAGCATCACTCCCGTGGGCACGAGGTGGTCGAGGCCCTCTTCAGTTGCTTCGGCACTTGGGCGGCTCAGGGGCTTAACCCTTTCCTGCAATGTCTGGCTTTGCTTTCCCAGCAAACCCATTAGGTTAAGAGTGAACAATTTCGAAAAGAGCGGGAAATAGACAATGCTCACTGTTCTCTGATATACTCAACTCATAACTCACGTTCAAGACAAATGTGAGAAGATACCCGCAAACTATCATAGCAATAGCGGGAACTATTTTGCGGCTAAAAAAGCAATGCAAAAGCGAGTAACCACGTTCAAGTCGGACCACTATGAGTGGACCCCACAAAAGTTGCTTGACCAGTGGCATCATCGTTTGCAAGAACACGATCGATTCGGCCAAGAGAAATGAAAGAACTATCTTTTGCTGATACCCTCCTTGCCGAGTTAGGTGCATGGGAGGAAGCCAGCACATCCATCATGTCGAGCCATACACTCCCTCCCCAGCAGGCGAGCTTTGCTCCGTCGCTGGAAAATGTGCAGCAGGTACTGCCTGCCGGTATTGGACAACTCTATTCTCATCAGGCAGTGGTGCTGGAACGCGCTTTGCGCGGTGAACACGTGACACTTGCGACCCCCACGGCATCTGGCAAGACGCTGGCGTTAACCTTGCCAAGCCTGATCAAACGCGCCACGTATCGGGAGGGCACGGTTATGTGCATTGCTCCTACCCGCGCCTTGGTCGAGCAGTGGACGAAGCTAGTACAGGAATGGCAACCCTCCCTCCAGGTTGCCAGCTACACAGGGGATACGCCCAAGCATGAACGACGAAAAATCCGCGAGCGCATCCAGTTTCTCGTGACGACGCCAGATATGCTTCATATGGGAATCCTCCCCTACCACGCGGGCTGGCATCGGTTTTTGAGCCACCTTGAAGATGTCTACATTGACCCAGCAGCACCTGGATGAACTCATTGCGGAGAAGGCCGTCTTTGAGCGCAGAGGGAAATACTATGCTTCCGACTCCCACAAGAACCCTGCCTACCAGGTCCCGTTACGACAGGTAGGAGAGCAACTCACTATGCTTATCGGCGAGCAAAAGCTTGAGGAGACCGACATTCACCATGCCATCACGGAATGCTACGAGGGAGCTGTGTACTACTCGCAAGGTCGTTCGCACCTGGTGGAGCGGCTCGATCTCGAACGCGGCACAATCCAGCTGGTGCCGCGTGAGACGGGATACTACACCGAGCCCCTCATACAGACGGATGTAGATATCCTTTGCACCTCGCTGCTGTGCCGGCGCAAGCATGCCAGCCTGTATTACGGCGACGTCCTCGTTACTCGCATCGTTACCTCATATGCAAAACGGCACAGTCGCTATCGCAACATGCTCGATCGGTTTGATCTTGAGAACCCACTTGAAACGGAGCTTGAGACGAAGGCTTTGTGGATTCTGGTCGATGACGATATCGTCAATGCGCTGCAAGCACATAGCTTTATGCGGCCGGCAGTCTCCACGCTACAGAACACAGCCTCATCGCGCTCCTGCCGCTGCATGTGCTTGGCGACCGCAGGGATGTGGGCGGTGTATCGGTCGTTCCCGTCCACCCTCAGACAAACAAGGCAACCATCTTCATCTATGATGGCTATCCAGGAGGCATGGGATATGCTGAGGGGGCCTATCACCAGTTCACAGCGCTCGCCCAGGCAACGTTCGAAACGCTACGGTGTTCATCAAGAATAAAGTTGCGGACTCAGAGCCATCTTTTTACGTGCAAAACAGGATTTTTCGGGCGAAATAAAGTTGCGGACTGGCATCTTTCTCATTGTTGCCAAAACTTTTCACCAAGAATAAAGTTGCGGACTCAAGGCCAGTCCTCCATCTTATCGTACAAGAGAATTAGATTCTCTAGCCCGCAGCCGCCCTGTACGCTACACTCAACCCCTTGCCAATAGGGACAATCATCCGGTCGAATTGCGGCAGGGCCTCCAGCGCACTCAAGTATGCAGTAATTTCAGTTGGATGCGAGAACACATTGTCAGCCAGGAGAAGCACATCTGGGGCCAGCTTTGGCATGAGCAAGGACAACTGTGCTGGTGCACTGTAGCGATCAGCATCGAAGAAGACACAGTCGAATGGACCAGGCAGGCCAGCCACGATCTCAGTCGCATCGCCACACCTGAGGTCAACCACCTCGCGCAGTCCCGTCTGGCGCAAGTTCGCGTCGGCCATGGCTTGTTTGTCTGCATCAAGATCGATACTGATCACCCGACCACCCCTAAGCGACGCGGCCCAGGCCAGCCAGATTGTGCTATATCCATTGGAAGTGCCAATTTCAAGCAGCCGGGTGCGGCGACTGCTGCGAATGAGAATGTTCAGGAACTGAGCCGTCTCTGGCTCCAGGTTCAGCATCTTCTTGCTGCGCTCCTGCTCGTGGGCATCGTTCTGCTGCCCCGTTTCGTATAACTCGGTCAGGAAGGCGCGAATATCAGCGTCCCTCATAGATTTCTCTCCTTATGGCCTCCTCTGCGACCGCCTTTGTGGCACACGTTGCACAGCACCTCGGCGAGCTCGTGTCCTTCGTGGTAGATAGGGGAGCGCCAGATGCACGCACAGCAAAATAATCGCGACGATGATGACCAGGCGAAGAAGCGCGTCAAGATTTCCTGCGATCTCTATGCCAACCAGGACACCTATCAGAAAGCAGATGACTCCAAAGACAATCTGACGTTTCGTCATAGGAACTCTCCTCTCCGATTCTCATGCTGGGTGATCGTCCAGCATCAGATACGCTGACAGCCAGTGACGCAACTCCTCAAGCATATCTCATTCCACTATGGAAAACAAGTGTTCTAGCGAGGCAAACATTCTATCGAATATGCTGGCCGTCACCGATTCATTTTCGGTAATCGCCAGTGAGAAAATCGTTGACAAAAGGAGTATCATCAGGTATAGTTTCGATATGGAAACAATGTTACCAAATAGAAACGATTTTACTACCCACCAGCAGGCGCGCGCATATGGGCACGAACTGTTACGGCGCAACGTCGTCGAAGCAGCGAGCCATCTGCTGGTGGAAGAAGGACCTGAAGCCCTCACCGTTCGGCGCGTGGCTCAGAAGCTGAACTGCTCTACCAAGATCATCTATACCATGTTTCAGGGCAAGGATGGCTTAGCCAACGCTCTTTACCTGGAGGGATGCACGCGCTTGAGCCAGGCAATCGAACGGGTGCCAGAGGCAGCGAGTCCACACACATACGTGCAGCAGATCGCCTGGGCCTACTGGACGTTCGCCATGGCCAATCCGAGTTACTATGCTGTGTTGTTTAGCGGAGCTATTCCCAGATTTCAGCCGAGCGCGAGCAGTAAGCAGATGATGACGATGGCGCTGGAGATGGTTGTCAGGATTCTGCAAGCGTATATGACGCAGGGGCTGCTGCCCGTTGAAGACCCGGTGACGCTCACCAGGGCGCTCTGGGCACCGTTCCACGGGGTGGTGAGTCTCTATTTACTGGGCCATTTCTCGTCCTTTGAGGAAGCGAAACAGGCGTTCGAGAGAACTGTTCAAGCGATGATTGGTTCGTTTGGACCCGGCACGCCGCCTGCAGTATCGTAAGGAAGACGGGCAGCAGTGCATTCAACGCCAGAGTATTTCTCTGTTTACCTGGTAACAACGTTGCTATTAAACAACGAGGTTGCTTTTTGAGCGAATATACAAGGAGAAATCTATCATGTTTACTTATCAGGGAAAAACCGCTCTCATTACAGGTGCATCCTCAGGCATTGGCCGCGCCTTTGCCCACGCGCTGGCCCGGCGTGGCATGTCCGTGGTGCTTGTTGCGCGCTCCGAGGAGCGCCTGCGCGCCCTGGCGACCGAACTTTCCGGGCGTCACGGGATTCGTAGCGAGGTCATCCCCGTTGACCTGAGCCAGGAGGATGCCATCCGCCAGATCCAACTCGAGGTCCAGCAACGTGGTCTCGTGATTGATCTGCTGGTCAACAATGCTGGATTTGCTACCAATGGCTACTTCGAGACGCTCTCCCCTGAGCGCGATCACGACCAGGTCATGGTGGACGTAACGGCAGTCGTTGATCTGACACATGCCTTTGTGCCTGCTCTGCTTGAGCGTTCTCCAGGGGCAGCTATCATCAATGTGGCCTCCACCGCGGGATTTCAGCCCTTACCCTACATGGCGGTCTATGGCGCGAGTAAGGTCTTCGTGCTGTCCTTCTCGCAGGCCTTAGCCGAGGAGTATCGCACGCGCGGCCTGCGTGTGCTCGCCCTTTGCCCCGGTGCAACCGAGACGGCCTTTTTCGATGTCGCCGGAGAGGCGGCATCGTTTGGCCGCAGGCGCACGCCAGAGCAGGTTGTCGCCACAGGCCTGCGCGCGCTGGAACGGGGGCGCAGCGTCGTCATCGATGGCTTCTTCAATACACTGGCGGCACAACTGATCCGTTTCTTCCCTCGCCGGTTCATTGCTCGTATGGCGGGACTGAGCGTTCGTCCCCGGCATCTGCCGGGCGCGACGCAGCGTTCTGCGCATCAATAGGGAACAGGTTCACTTATAACTGGCTGGTAATGTCGGTTTGCCGTCTCAGAGCAGGTCGAAAAGAATAGACCTATGGAGAGCATTTTGTTGGAAAAGGAAGGACACCATGCAAACCGCATCATCCGTTTTCTATGAAGACACAGTACAGCATCTAACTCTTGCCGCTCATATGCAAGCAGTTGAACGTGCAATCCAGGTCATGCATGTCCATATGCATGAAGTGCTGACCCTCGGGGACCTGGCCTCGGTGGCCTATTTGAGTCCCTCGCGTTTCAAACACGTCTTTCGTCGGCTGATTGGCATTCCCCCTGGTGAATTTCTCTCCGCGTTGCGCTTGCAGGCAGCCCGGCGTTTGCTGTTAACGACACGGCTTAGCGTGACAGAGGTTTGCTTCGAAGTGGGCTATAGCAGTATAGGCTCGTTCACAAGCCGTTTCACGCACCTGGTGGGCCTGTCTCCACGCCTGTTGCGTCAACGGGCACATACCTTCGAGCCTTCTCTGGGAGAGCATGCTGAGCTCTCTGCCACGATGTCCTCTGGCCTTCTGAGGAAACACGCGCTGCTTGGCCAGATCAGCGCTCCGGCAACCTTTCGGGGCACGATCTACATGGGCATGTTCACCCACCCCATTCCTCAGGGAAGACCGGTGCGTTGCACCAAAATCAGCTCGCCGGGTGTGTATCGGATTCAGGACGTTCCTGACGGTGTCTACCATCTGCGAGCTGCCGCGTTTCCGGTGGCCGCAGACCTCCACTCGTCCCTGCTACCTGGCGAGAAACTGCTGCTTGGCAACAATGCAAGTCCGCTGGTCTTCCATCAGGGACTGTTGTCTGGCAACCCCGATCTCGTCCTGCACACCCCGCGCCTGACCGACCCACCTCTGGTGATGGGACTACCTTTGCTGTGAATGCACGAAGAACAGCGGGGCAAAAAGAGTCCAATAGAAGAAGTTTTTTTCTTTTCAACCTGCTATGATGGTCAAGTACGGGCCTGTAAAGAAATAAGATGAAGGCCTTCGATTGTTTGATTATTCAGTCACTGATTAGAGTCAACTGGAAAGAATCAGGGTGATCGATTCCCCTGGCGTAACATATCGTACATTCAATGGAGCTATGGAATGAAACTTATAAAAGCAAATAGATTGAGTCTTAGAGAAGCGCACACTGATGACCTCGCACCCACCCCCAGGCGAAGCTCCGGGCGCTGGTTCGCGCTGATGGTCCTCTGCCTGGGCGCTCTGATGATCGTGCTCGACACAACGATCGTGAACGTCGCGCTGCCGTCGATCAGGGTCAATCTCGGTTTCTCCGAGACATCGCTCGCCTGGGTGGTGAATGCCTATCTGCTCACCTTCGGCGGCTTTCTCCTGCTAGCTGGCCGGCTGGGCGACCTCTTCGGCCATCGGCGGCTCTTCCTGATCGGCATCACGCTCTTCACCCTGGCATCGCTCGCCTGCGGCCTGGCCAGCACGCAAGGGTTCCTCGTCACAGCTCGAGCGATCCAGGGGCTCGGCGGCTGTATTGGCTACTTGGTACATCCGTTCCCAAAATAGACAACTTGCGCTTTCACCACCCTCTATTTTTCTTTGTCATGTAGTACTCAGCCATCGATGTAGCAGGGCAATGTTTCTCAGGCACGAGAGAAAACAAGAAAAACAGGCGTTTATTTGCAACATACACTCAGGGAAGCCATGCAAAGGCTGCATGAGAGGTCTGCCAATGGCACCTTCATACATGACGCTGTCAGCTGGATGCACCTCGTCCACCAGCAGTACTATCGAACAAGTTGTACCGATTCAGGCTACCCATTGGTAGTCATGGTGGAGTCCACCCACTATCGGAACAGCAATTACCTTGTCCCTTGCATGATGAGAGGAATGAGACGATCTGCTCGGTTCAGGAAGCTGCTGCCGAATCCCTTGATGTGGTCGTGCCTGGTTGAAGTACACCACATACGCATTGAGGACGCGCTGGAGCTGCTTCTCGTGAAGGATCAGCAGGTGGTCGAGGCATTCTTGGCGCACACTCCTCAAGAAGCGTTCGCAGATCGCATTGGCTCGTGGCGTATGATAGGGCGTTTTGAGAATCTCAATCGCACTCGTTGTAGCCACACGAGCAAAGCAAGACCCAAATTTGCTATCGTTATCACGAATCAGATATGTTGGCGCTTGCCCATACGGGGTAGCTTCTCGGAGGTGTTGCGCGACCCAAGAATCGGTGGGAGATCGTGTCACGCCCACGTGGATCACCTTGCGTGACTTGAGTTCGATGATGAAGAACGCAAAGAGCGGTCGAAAGAAGAGATCTGTAACCTGCAAGAAGTCGCAAGCCCAGATCTGTGCGGCGTGATTGTGCAAAAAGGTGGCCCACTTCTGGCCTGTTGGCTGGGGAGTGCGAACATTCCTCATGTACTTCTGAATGGTTCGCTTGCTCACACGAATGCCGAGTTTCACTAATTCCCCGCGAATCCTCTCAGCACCCCAGAGCCGATTCTTCGTCGCCATCTCTCTGATCAATGCGATAGTTTCCGCGGCTACCTTAGGCTTGTGAGAAGAGGCCTTTGACCTGCGCTTCCAGTACAGGCGGAAGAGCTCTCGATGCCAACGCAGCAGGGTTTCTGGTTGAACGATAAAGAGCGCTTGCTTCCAGGCCCGAACCACTCTTGCTAAGAGCACGAGGAGGATGCGATCCCTCTTCGTACATGCTGGCCGTTTCACCTGCCGCTTGAGGATGATGAGTTGTTGTCGTAAGAGCGCATTTTCTGCCATGACCTCTGATTTGCTTCTGACAAGATCTGCGAGTATGCCAAGGGACAGGGAGGAAGTGAGTGGTGCGGTCCAATGGACAAAGCGCGTACGGAGTACGTTCACAGACGTACCAACGAGCCGCTTGAGACAGAAATGAATCAGGTTCACAAATGCGCTGCTCCTTCAGAAAGAGACGTTGATTTTCGGGTTGTCTTGTGAGCACAAACTCACATGCTCACATGGTATCCTCTTTGCACATCCATCTGCAACCCGTGAAGGCACACTCTCTCCCACGTAACAGCGGCTTTTCCCGAACGGATGTATCAAGTAGCCAGTACAAGGATCAGAAGTCCACAGTGAACCATCGCGTCTTCGGCCTTTGCTTCGTCTTCGGAAAGGGGTCTTATGCTCAACCACCAGTTAGTGATATTCTTCTGAGACGTTTTGCCTGTGCACTTAACTCAACAGTCTCATGCGCAGTGGTGCGCCTGCGGCGCATGACGTTTCTTAGTGGAGTCCTACCGGAGCTAGCTGCCGCCGGTCTTTTGCAGTTGCGCGATCTGATCGCCGAGTTGCTTGACCTTGTTTCGCGTGCCTAAAAACTCGTTCCCGATGCCCATGACATATACGCCTCGCGTTTGGTTAAAGCATAGGACGCTATACAGAAACACTTGCTGTGTCCCTGTATTATCCGCCTGCCGGAAATATTGTTCTAATGGGTCTTGCCCATGCTCCTCCTCTAAGGGAACATTGTGCGGATCCCATCCCGCGAGTACTCTCTCACGAAATCCCAGGACGACCTTATGTCCATTGGGAGCGGTAAGCGTTGTACCATCATCATGCCATCCTGCGGGAACTCCCATACCTATGCCTCCTGCCTGTAGAAACTGGAGTAACTCGTTCATTGGATAATTGCCGGGACATCGCGCCCGGTTGATCGGGTCAATCGAAGCGTGTGTCTTGATGTGTGATACCGGGATACTGTACTTCTGCGCGAGGTGGGCAATTAACTTGAAACTCTCCGCTTTCTGCTCCGGTGTAAGCTCTGAACTATTATCCCCCCTCGGGTCGCAATGTTCCACACTGAACGTACAGAGGTTCAAATTGCCATAGGTATGCAGGTAGGGTTGCCAGAATGTGTCGTAGCCCGTTTCGACGCAGCAATTCCCGCCTGCGCCGAGCGCCTCCGGCACAAACTGCCAGATCGCCCCATCTTGCCCTATCGCATAGTGGACGCTATTTCTACTCTGGAGAAAGGTCCGCAGTACTGCGGCCGGCGTCCCATCACCGCCCGTCTTGTGGATGACGATGGCGGATTGAGCATTAAAATTAAACATGAAATCTCGAGGAACAAAATGTTCTTCTGCGTCTGGATAATCTACCATGCCGAATTCTCCCATCTGTAATCAACAATCGTTTTCCACGCGGCGAGCCTCCTGCAGCACTTGCTTGGGCATGGTCCCCAATAACAGCAATAGCCGATGGAGTACCAGCACAGTGCTCTAAATCCAGAGCACTACTCCTCAGAATATATATTACATAAAAACTGGAACAAATTCATCCGTAGAAATACCTATTTCTTAAGGGAGATCTTCTTGCTTTCTTCTCACCCTTTTGTGTAAATGTGATATTCAATGACGGCAAAATGGTACAATTCTGTGACATAAAGCAGTGAACTCTTTGTCCAAGTCAACGTGATTTCACTGGCCTGTAAAGCGCTTTGAGCAGCCAAGGAAAGAGAAAAGAAGAACCGATATTACTGCCCTTTGCCAGAATGGTTGGCTCTTCCCACGGGTTGCGCAACGAGATGCCACATGTGGCTGAAGTGCCTTCGCATCTTGTCCCACTGGGTATATGAGGTAAAAATCGTGGTATATCCTGTGGGCTTGCTTCTCGCCCACTTTCTTTGACATAGATCAGCATTTGCTTTCGTGGATAGTTTGCCGATATCCTGTGGAGACGGTACGTTTTCTGCCAGTGAAACAGAAATTCCTCTTGGCGGCTGTCTGGGAGATGAAACGAGTATGTGCTCAGCTCCCGTTGGAAGTGGCTCTCAGTTGACTAGCTTTTGCTTGCTCTGGTAAGTGTATTTCCAGGATGAGGAGAGAGAAGCTATGGAGAGGAAAAACGCGACTACCACTCATGCTGCTTTCAGAAGACCAAATGCTGGCGGGCGAGAACAAGGCACTCCAGTGTCAGCTTACCGCGAGCCTCTCTTGAGGGCGCTGATAGAGCTAGGCGGGTCAGCTCACAAGAACGATGTCCTTGCCCGTGTGGGCACCATCATGAAAAACACATTGAAAGAGGTAGATTATGAGTATTCTCGCAAGGTGCACCGTGGCGAACATATCCGTTGGCGTCAAAATGCTGCATGGCAACGTCACAAAATGGTGGAAGAGGGACTCTTGAAATCGAACTCATCAAAGGGAGTCCTGGACATCACAGAGGCTGGCCGCTCGGCTTTTTCTTGACGTAATTGCAACTAAGCTACTTCCGCCTGGAACATGACAGCAATGAAGGATGCTCCTCTACCCTCTTTACTGATGAGATAAAACTCGTTGCGCATCGCGTGGGCTCTTCCGCCATCTTGGTGAATGATGAGCTTTTTGCAAATGGAAGCAGCCTTTTGCCGCAGCGGCAAGTTTCTCCTTCCGATTTCGTGCAACAACCTGTTGCTTCGGAAAGCACGTTGTGCCGCTTGGAAGGCCGAATGACGACTTACAGCATGCATGATCGAGATTCTTCCTTGATACTCGATGAGCGTGGAGATCGCCTCGCCCTGATCCAAATCACGGCAAGGTTTTCCTTCCTTTTTCTGAATCTCGGCAAAACTCTTCTTCCGATTTGAACTGGGAGACCGCCATTTTAGGGTGACAAAGGGCGTTTTGCGGCAAACCTTCCTTCCGAAAGCGGCAAAGTTCTCCTTCTATTTGCACTTTTTGACTCTGCATGATATATTGAGGAGTGAGAACGCAGACGAGAGCGATCAGTAACTGGGAGCCATTGATACCATGTCCTCATCTCCATTTCTTCCCCTTCCCACAGGATTAGAGATTGCCACCATCGAGACGGTTGATGACCTGTTCGTGGTTCAGGTGGTTTCGACCAAAGCCAACTCTCACTGTCCACTTTGTTTCTGTCCTGCCACACGCATCCATAGCCACTATACGCGTGTGGTATCAGATTTGCCCTGTGCAGGCTTCCGCGTGCAGTTGAGCCTCCATGTACGCAAATTCTTCTGTGATACCACTCACTGTCATCGCAAGGTCTTTACAGAGCAGCTTCAGAACAGCAGATGCACAGATATGGCTTGCTCTATCAAAACCAGTGGAGTTTGATGGCTCCATATCATACATCAATAAGGTGGAAGGCAGTCCTATGTACCTTGATACTTTCATACCACTACAAGCCGAAATTGGCTACAGCCAACTCGGTATATATGGCAACCTGGAATACGAAGGCAAACTCACGCAGGTACAGTACCAGCACAATCGGCATGCCTGCTCTTCGATAACGAACACAATCAATAGCACTATTGGAGACACATATGCTAGAGCCAGCATTTGATATCATCAGTTGCTCGTGGCCCCGCCAGGTTGAACATGCTCAAATGTCCAGGAGAATTACCTAGATGAGGCCGCGCACCGACGCTTTACCTCTCGTATCCTGTATCATGCCAACCTACAACCGTCGTGCATTTGTGCCACAGGCCATCTATTACTTCCTGCGCCAGGACTACCCGAACAAAGAGCTTATCATTGTCGACGATAGCACTGATGAAGTAGGTGACCTTATTCCGGGCGATGAGCGTATCCGCTACATAGGTTCCCCTTGCGACAAAGCCTTGGGCTAAAACGTAATCTCGCCTGTGAAGAGGCAGGTGGCCCGATCATCGCCCACTGGGATGACGATGATTGGTATGCCTCACACCGATTGAGCTACCAGGTCGAGGTGCTCTTGCGTGAGGACGCAGACGCTTGTGGCATCGCGACGGGGTTGTTCTATGAAATACTCACCTTGGCATCATTCATCAGGGCACTAGAAAAACTCATACGCGAAAAAAACTGCTTCTCGTCGTCTACTATTTAAGTCGTAATCCAGGTACGATCTCATGTAAGTTGTACATCCTGGTCCTAACCATCTTGGATAGGTGGCAACAGGTTATAATCCAAACCCTTCGTTGATGACAACAAACAGAGCCACAGAGTGATCTGTGGAGAGAGGTTTTCATGCACCATGTCAACGACAAATCCTGAACCGAATATCTCCAACGGGGAAACTCCAAGTAGTGTACCGCCGGCTCCTGTGGCAGACATCCCAACGACGGAGTCTACCCCATCCAGCAACGGCGGGCAAACCACTGAGGAGATCAAGACCTCAAACAACACTCAAGCCGTTCCTTCAGCTTCAGCTGTTGTTCAGGCAGATAGTGCAACCAATGCTGCACCTTCGGGTCCCTTTATGCGCCAATTCTTCCCTGGTGATAGCAATAGTAACTGGATGGAGCGGGAGAAGTTGGATCTGGATGCCCTTGAGAAAGGCGCTCGCAACACCGGCAGCTATACAGGTGCGCTGATAATGACCGCTGCTTTAGTCCCCGTTGTCGCCGCGGTGATCAGCGCAATCGCCTTTGTCGTGCAGTGGCCAAAGGGGGTAGCCATGCCCGATTGGCTCGCACTCCTTATTAGTACGCCTCTCCTTCTTGGCACTGTTCCCACGCTCATTGCCTGGCTCTTACTCGCGTTCATCGTCCGACGTTTTACCGCCGCTGATCGTATGGACATGGGAAGCTATGGCAAGCTTCTCAACAGTCTATCCACCCTTGACGCACAACTCAGTATTTTGTGTCCTGAACCGGGAGAGACGCCAACGGTTATAACAGGAAAAGATACAAACGCCTTAAGCGCACCGCCTCTCTCTAATGTCGCTTTCATCATGGCCAGCAAGGAGGCATTGGACTGCCGCAATGCTATCAGCAAGAAGCTGGTCAAGAAGAGCCTGGGGTGGGTGACGGCGAGCGGGTATATCAACCTGTGGAAAGAGATGCACGATGCAGAGGAGGCGCTCATCGACATAATGCCGCGTGAGGTCGTGGTTGCTGATGCCATCTATGATGAGATGCGCATCCAGGATTCCAAGATTGATAACAGTGACGAATTGCTCAGGAAGTTGAGATTGGCAGTGTCAACGCTAGATCCATCAGCCAAGACTTACCTCCAACCTCCCCAAACCAGTACACAGGGAGCGAGCGCCACACTCGCTGCTGGGCCGGTTTCTACGGGCGCGGTCTTTGATGAGGTGGAAATGCAAGGGCGGTCAATCCTGCGCGAAGTCAGGCACGCGCTCAACGAGTTTCGTGATGACCGCTGGGAAGCGATTGTGCGCGTGCGCAACCAGTTTGTCTGTACGATGATCCTCACCGGGCTCACCTTGTATGTGCTGCTTCAATTCACCGTCCTGGCAGGTGTATCGCAACCAGCGATGATAGCGGCGACGGCATTCTACCTGGTTGGTGCGCTGGTTGGTTTGTTTGGCCGGCTGTATAACGAGTCGCAGACCTCCAAATCGATTGATGACTATCGACTGACCCTAGCACGCACGGTCGCGACACCGATGTTTTCTGGCCTTGCCGCTGTTGGCGGGGTGCTGCTCACCCAAAAGCTGACCTCTCCGGGGGACATTTTCGATCCGAAGAACATTCTGTCTGGCCTGATTGTCGCGGCTGTGTTCGGTTTAACCCCGAACTTGCTCATCGGTGTACTGCAAAAGCAGTCGGAACAATACAAGACCGACTTGAAAAGCACTGCTGCGTCCCAGGGTGAGGGTGTAAAGACGTCTTGAAGCAAACCCGCCGCTATGGCTTGTCAGTGGCCTGGTGCCTGTATGCTCTGGCTGGATTCAGAGCTGCCCTGGCAGCATCTGTTGGAGCCGCACGGGAGAGATTCACGTAGCTGTTTTTTTACGAAACGATAATAGATTGTAGGTGGACACACCTATACAGGAGGGAACCGATGCCAGATAAACTTCCGGTGGGTCCTTACCGGACCATCGAGATCGACGACGGGGTGCAAGCCCCTTTCTACATTATTCCCTTTGATGAGCAAGGTATGTGCCAGGGACCTTTGACACGGGATCACCTGTTGACCACCCTGCAGAATGGTGACTATACAGATATCTTCCTGTTCTCACATGGCTGGAACAATGATTGGAAAATAGCAACTGATCTATATGACGGCTTTTTAAGTGGCTATGCTCAGATGCAACGTGAACATGGGCTGACTTACTCTCGCCCTTTCCGGCCACTTCTGATTGGAATTTTCTGGCCCAGCATCGCTTTAGTGCTGCCTTCAGAAAGGGGCCCGGCTATTGCCGCCTTCTCGGGCGATGGTGCGCAACTCATGGATGTGGAAGTCGGGCAAGAGCGCCAGGAAATTCAGTCTCTTGCAGCGGCTCTTCCTAGAGAAGAAGATGTCGAGCGGTTCTATGCTCTGGCGCAGCGGGGACAGGATTTGAACTCGGATGAGGCTATGGAGCTGGCCCGGATGCTGTCACCGATCTACAATAGCATCGCCGAGGATGAACTTCCCACGGTAGATTCTGCACCATCTACCGAGCAGCTGATGTCATTGTGGCAAAAGATCGCTTCCATGGCTTCTACAAAGCCTTCAACAGGAACTCCTGGAAAGTTCGGCTTTGTGAATGAACCGGGCAGAACGCCCGGGGTAGGCGGACTAACGACTCAGTCTACTTCTGCACCTGAAGCGGCTGGAATTCTTGATTTTCTAGACCCCAGGCTTATTATCCGCCTGGCTACAGTGCTGCAGATGAAGGACAGGGCAGGAGTCGTTGGCGCACACGGTGTGGGATCGTTACTTTTTGATGTATTGAAAAATGGAACGACGCGTGTCCATCTGATAGGGCATTCCTACGGTTGCAAGGTCGTCCTCTCTGCGCTCTGCTTCCAGGAACTTCCTCGACCTGTACATTCAGTCCTGCTGCTACAGCCTGCCATCTCCTACCTCTGTTTTGCAGTCGATGCAACTGGTACAGGGTTGAAAGGAGGATATCGAGTGGCACTGGATAGAGTTGAGCAATCTATTATGACGACCTACAGTCCTCGCGATGTACCACTGACCCAATTCTTCCACCTGGCCGTCAGACGGTCATCCGACCTCGGAGAGGAGCAAATCGCGGGCGCGCCGCCACCGAGTCGATATGCGGCGCTAGGCGGATTCGGTCCAGGTGGATGCGAGACAGATTGTAGCGAAGTTGAAATGAAAAAGATTGGCGATTTCTACGATTTGAGACCTGATGTACGTAAAATCCATGTCTTGAACGGCGTACAGGCTATTTCCGGGCATGGTGACATCAGCAACGATTTTACCTGGTGGGCTCTCTATAACCAGGTAACGAGTTGAGGAGGCGCTTTGATGGCAGAACTGTTCAAGAAGCAACAACACAATCTGGTCGTCTTAGAACTGTCTCTTGATCGATTATCGAAGTCTGCGTCCTCCTTTGGGTCCACCGTCTTCAAGCTCGAGGTATCGGGCACGTCACTCTTCGAGATCAAGACCGATAGTAAAGAGATGGGGTTGCCGAATGATCTTCGCGAAGCACGCGAGTACCGCTCTAATGAACCCATTTACACAATCCCTGAGATTGTCATGCAAGAGCTACAGAAGAGGCTGCCCGGGGTTTTGGACCCAGGTATCCCCCTATGGTTGCAGCTAGCAAATGACTGTGGCATTCTTCCCCTCGTTCCATGGGAGCGCCTGCTGCAGCCCCGTCTTGGCATCCCGATTCTACGCCTGCCATACTTCGCTATCAAACCGTTTTCACCTACCTCAAGCTCTTTAGACATTATCCTCTGCGCAAGCACGCCGGCAGCGAAGGAGCCTATTCCAGTTGAAATATTGCTGGATACACTTACACGTCGCTTACTAGAAACTGTGCAGCGGGATAGTGTCATCATACATGTCTTTGCCGATGCGCTTGTCTATAATAACCTTCAGAGCTTCTTACAAGATCGTCTTGCATTGACAAATGGTAAGGGTGTACGATTATACAACCCCGCTGATGCTGCAACCTATGCCCCTACCAGTTCTTCAGACAGCATTCGTGAAACTCCTGGACACCTGGAAAATCCCTGGCTGCTCTGGATGATTGACTCGCTCCGAGGCCACAGCGTCGATGCGATCCACTTTATCTGTCATGGGTACCTTTCAGCTGACCTGGGATCCCTGGCGTTTGCTACGACACCGACGCACAAAGAGGATCGTAGGTGGGCGCTGTTCGTAGGGGCGCAACAACTGACGACCTTCTCTACGCATCTGGGGGCTTCCTCAGTCGGCTTTAGCTCGCCCGAGCGCAACTATTCCGAGTTAGGGCTGCGGCTCCTTGCGGATCAACTCGCTCGTCTGCGGCCGGGTCCCGTTTTACTTCAAGAAGTGAGAGGAGATCCAGGATGTCAAACTCTTGCTGAAATATATAGCTTCCTCAACGATGAAATGCGGGATACACCCCCATCCTCTTCTGCACTTGCGCTCTACTGCCATCCCAGTCGAGTGAAACGGATTGCGCAACAACCTGGCGATATCAATCAAGAAAGCATACTCAACCAGTATACACTGGCGAAGGGCGAAACGCTGAAGATGATGGAATCGAAGGAAAATACCCCTTCCTGGGTCGCGTCCAGCCAGCGCTATCTTGAACAATCGGTCGCAGAACTCATCGAAACAGAACCTACTTCATCTTCTTCGGAACCAAGCGCAACACGCCAAGGAGTGGAAGAGGCGCTTAGCTTTCTGTCGGATACCCTCGTACGTCATGCACCTGCGGAGAGCGATGTAAAGGGAAAGGAGCCACTCCAATGACCAGAACTATCGTGAGTGTATTCGCTAATAATGATCGTGTGAGCTTCAACTTATACCTCGCTCCTGGTGACATCCCAAATGCGAGAGATTTGTATGATTTCGAGTGCACAGAGAACGATCCGCCTTTTATGCAAATGAGTCAGGGACTGCTCGCACCCGATGTTGTGAAGTGTGCCGGAACACACCTCTTTGAAAACTTGTCGAAGCATCCTGCTGTCAAGGATGCCGTGACCATGGCGCTGGCGAGCACACCGGATAAGGTTGCTCCATTGTATGTTTACTTGAATGCCGAAAAAGCAGAGGGATTGCCATGGGAAACCCTCTATACTCCAGTGGGTAATTTTCTAGCGTTGGATAGGCGTTGGCCGATTGCAAGAATTGCGGATTCTTCGGCAATGTTCCCGACCATGAATCGTACATTTAGACCCCCGCTGAAGGTGTCACTGGCACTCTCAGCGGCTGGTGTTGATTCGACACCGGAATGGGATGCCTTCTTTAACGCTGTAAAAGGAACAGCCATTGATCTGATGCTTCAGGTGTTCGTATGCCAGAGAGAGTTGAAGACGGCTATCGAAAAGCTGAACGACCCGCGCGTGACTGTGCAGTTTCTGAACTCGAGGTCTGACTTCCTGAATGCCGTGAAAAATTTTGGTCCTCATATCCTGCACTTCTTCTGTCATGGATCAACGGACGGTGGGCCTCACCTGCAACTCGCGACCCTGGCTGACTGGGATGGTGGAGACCCGCGTGGGAGTATTATCGTCGTACCGAACGATCTCTACCCGTTTTCTAGTTCCAACATAGGTGGAACTACCTGGTTGGTGGCCTTAAACTGTTGCGAGGGGGGTGCCGCGGTCGCGAATGCCGCTACTGTGCAGGATGCTTACTCCCTTGCCCGTTTACTCGTCACAAATGGCTTTCCTGCTGCGGTCGGCATGCGTGAACCTATCGCAAGTGACGACGCTCATGTCTTCTGCCAGACATTTTATCCCTCAGTGCTGTCAATACTACAGGAGGTTGAGCAGCAAGCGAAGGCAGAAACGGATTTTACCGAGGTCGAGTGGGCGAGGACCCTCTATCAACCACGTACTCAACTGTGTGACCAACACAGAGCTGACCAAGCTCCGTTAACTGCTGCCGCTGCCAGTAAGGAATGGACACTTCCTGTCATTTACGTCCGCCCTGAGCTATTCATGCTCCGAGTGCGTTCTACAAAGCCCGAACTCAGCTCGCATGATGTAGAGGCTCTTCGCGCACAGATCAAGGGGCTCCGGACAGGACGAGAATTTTTACAGACTCTTCCTGATGTCCCGCAAGGGGCTTTCGCGGAAATTGATAAGCGCATTGCCGATCTGGAGGCCAAACTGTATGCATAGGAGTACAAGATAAAATTCACTGTCTCTAGTAGGCTTCGCAGCACCTCTGAAGCTTGCCGATGTAATTCTGGAGGACCTTCATGACAGACTGGCCGTCAACGTTAACCATCAATGCCTGGACAGGCGAAGAGCCTGGGTCAGGTGACGTTTCTGAAAAAGCGAAAGCCTGGGCGCTGAGAACAGGTCCTCCTGAAGCGCGAGCATATTTGCCGGTTCCCCCTGCGGCTGACCCGGCGAACTGGCGCGACCCGCGCATAGGCTGGGGACTCATTCTCGCGGAAAGCGATGGGCATTCCGATGCGGAATTGGCTGCGGGGATAGATGCGCCAGAGCCAATCCAGGCACTGCTGAAGGCACGCGGAAACGCGCCTGTCTTCCGCTATATGCCGAAGTCATCCTATCGGCTGACGCACCTGCGCAATCATGCTTCCCAGCAAGATGTGGCGATTAGCGGTACACCAATGGGGCTTGGTGATGGCGCGCTCCCGAAATACCTGCTCATTTACGGTCCGCCGACAGAGATACCCTGGGAACTCCAGTATATCTTGAACGCCACCCGTGTTGTTGGGCGCGTGGATTTGGAGGGAGACGCGTTAAACAATTACGTACAGGCTCTCATAAACGAGTGGAAAGATGCTTCATCATGCATCGACCAGGCCGTGGTATGGGCAGCAGATTTCGGGCCAAATGATATCTCTCATTTGATGCGGGATGCCATTGCTGCGCTGGTCTACGAGAAATGGCACGGAGATGCCACATTGCAGGACAGAGCGCTATTCCTTGACGGCCCTGTTAGCCAGGCTAGTTCTGCTGCTCTGATTTCAGCCGTGTCTCAAAGAAAACCTGCACTGATTGTTACCACCAGTCATGGACAGACGGGCCCTCTCTCTGATCCACTAGTTATGAAGTCAAAACTGGGCCTTCCCGTTGGTCAGGACTACCAAGCCCTTAATCTTGACCAACTGCTGGCAGCGTGGGAACCGGATGGTGCTATCTGGTATGCGCATGCGTGCTGTTCAGCCGGTAGCGATGCCGCGACGCTCTACGGTTGCTTAGAGCAAGCCGATCCTGCTCTCTGCTTAGTGAAGAATGGATCTCCCATTGATCGGATACTCAGGGGTGTGGCAGGACTAGGGGCCCTGGTCGCACCTCTGCCCAAGGCCCTACTCGGTGCGAAGAAGCCACTAAGGGCCTTCATCGGTCATGTGGAACCGACCTTCGATTGGACGATTCGGCAACCTGCTACAGGACAGTTTCTTACGGATGCTATCGGGCAAGCCCTGTATAATAACGTCTACAAGCCAATGCCTATTGGTTTAGCCCTCGCTGATTGGTATGGAACGCTTGCTGGATTGTCCATCGAGTATGAAAGGGTCCGTAATGCTTATAATAAGGGGGAAGATACACTCAATGCTATTCTATACTGCCAGCTTGCTACACGCGATAGGCAAAGCATGGTCATATTGGGGGATCCTACGGTCATGTTGCCAAAGCTGCCCTGATTGTAAAGATGCGTAGACGAGGCTTCCGGCTACTGCTTCTTGTACTCATCGAGAGTGGGTTAGCTACTTAGGATATCCGTTCTATTCCTTCGCCATTTGTAGATCAGACAGGGACAATACGATTTCTTACATACCTGGTTCATCTATTGAGTTCCCGACTTTATTGTACATTAGGATGATTAAAAACGAGAAAGAAACGTCTCGAGTGGTACAGACACATTAAGTGGTGAAAGAGGGGGAAAGGCTTGAAAAATTCGACGGTTCTTAGCATGCTGTGTCTATGCAAAACAACACATCAGAGCCGATGGAACCGTC
>Ga0207646_10002676_pt1 | contig 20889 bp, 22 predicted proteins | sample KBSK5502metaG_FD_184343 | JGI IMG/M metagenome (GOLD analysis project Ga0207646, IMG submission 184343) | Corn, switchgrass and miscanthus rhizosphere microbial communities from Kellogg Biological Station, Michigan, USA - KBS K5-50-2 metaG... | ecosystem: Host-associated > Plants > Roots >...
CCCGACGTCGGTCTCCTCGTCTCCCGGGTCGCCTAGCCTCAGCTCTTCGACCCTGGGAAGGAACTGTTCGACGAAGGGGTCGTATGCCGGCGCCTCGACGTAGATCCGTTGAACGGAAATGCAGCTCTGGCCCGCAAACGAGAACGCATTCGCGGCCATCGCCCCCGCCGCGGCGTCGATGTCGGCGTCCGCCGCGATGATCACCGGCGTAGCGTTGCCGAGCTCGAGGTTGACGCGCTTCCTGGGGACGCGCTCTGCAAGCCCCCAACCGACCGGACCGGAGCCGGTGAACGTGATCGCCTTGACCCGCTCGTCGTCCACCAGGACGTCCCCGAGCTCCGATGCCGGCCCGACGACGACGTTCACCCAGCCGGGTGGCAGGCCGGCCTCCGTTTCGAGCTCAGCCAGCAGCAGGGCGGAGAGGGGCGTCTGGCTCGCAGGCTTGAGTACGATCGCGCAGCCCGCGGCGAGCGCCGGTGCGAGCTTGTGGGCGACGAGGTTGAGCGGGAAGTTGAAGGGTGAGATCGCCCCGACGACGCCGATCGGCAGGCGAAGCGTGAAGGCGAGCTTGCCCTCGCCGGCCTGCGAGGCGTCCATCGGCACCATCTCGCCGGCGAGCTTGCGCGCCTCGACTGCCGCGAACGTGTAGGTGGACATCGCACGCTTCGCCTCGACGCGCGCGGCCTTCATCGGCTTGCCCGCCTCGTCCGAGATCGTTCGCGCGACCTCGTCGTGCCGCTTGCCCAGATAGCCGGCGACGCGGACGAGGATCTCGGCACGTTTGTGTGCCGGAAGCGGCTCGCGCATGGCCGCCTCGGCGGCGTCGATCGCCCGGCGCGCCTCGTCTGTGCCCGCCTTCGCCACGCGGGCGACAATCTCGCCAGAGTACGGCGAGGCGACGTCGACCCAGTCGCCCGTCTCCACCCACTCGCCGCCGATGAGTAGCTTGCGCTCCTGCGCGGTCACGGCCATCAGGGCTAGTCTAGTTCGGCGTGACGTACTGGCTGCTCGTCCGTGGCCGGGGCGAGAAGCCACTTGATCGCCAGGTCGAGGCAGCTCGAATTCGGACGCAGGGGTCGACGAAGCGGCCGTCCGTACAGCAGGGCGACGGCGGAATCCTTTATGCGGCCGTCTGGCAGGCGATCTTCGGGGTCGCAGACGTGGTCGGCGATCCTGAGAATGATCCAACGCTCAGCCGTTGGCCTTGGCTCTATCCGATTCGGCCGGTCACGGTCGTCGCCGACCTGAACGACGCGCCGCCCGTCGAGGCCGCCGGCATCTTCCCGCAAAGCCTCTGGCGGCATTCGCACATCCGGCTCACCGAGGAGCAGTTCGAGTCTGCGCGGGAGCTGATCGAGGCGGCGGCGAAGTAGGATCGCGCGCCGTGGAGATTCGGAGAGTCGGAGTTGTCGGCCTGGGGACAATGGGCGCCGGGATCGCCCAGGTCAGCGTCCAGGCCGGCTACGAAACGGTCGGACGGGAGGTCAGCGAGGAGCTCGGCGAGCGCGGAAAGGCGACGATCGACCGCTATCTCACGCGCGGAGTCGAGAAAGGACGGCTGACGCAGGAGGAGAAGGACGCGGCGATCGGCCGGCTGACGCTGACGACCGAGCTCGCCGATCTGGCGGACTGCGACCTCGTGGTCGAAGCGGTGCTCGAGGAGCTGCCGCTCAAGCGCGAGGTCTTCGCCGAGCTCGACCGGGTCACGCGGCCGGAGGCGATCCTCGCCACGAACACATCCGCGTTGTCGGTCGCCGAGATCGCGGAGCCGACCGAGAGGCCCGAGCGCGTCGTCGGCATGCACTTCTTCAATCCGGCGCCCGTGCTGCCGCTGGTCGAGATCGTCCGCGCGCCGAAGAGCTCGGACGATGCGCTGCGTGCCGCCTACAACTGGGCGGAGGGTGCGGGCAAGCAGCCAGTCAACTGCAACGACACGCCGGGCTTCATTGTCAACCGGATCTTGATCCCGCTGCTGAACGACTGCGTGCGTGTGCTCGACGAGGCCGACGTCAGGCCCGAAGATCTGGACAAGGCGATGACGAACGGGGCCGGCTGGCCGCTTGGGCCGTGCGCCCTCGTCGATCTGGTCGGGATCGACGTCCACATTCACGCCTCCGAGGCGCTCTACGAGAAGCTCGGCGAGGAGCGCATGGCGCCGCCCGAACGGCTGCGCCAACTGCAAAAGGAGGGCCGCCTGGGCCGCAAGACCGGCCATGGCTTCTTCGACTATTAGCCTGTCCCCCGGGAGCGTGTCTCGGTGCCAGGCATGAGGACGGGTCCGCAGGAGACAAAATGCTTGCAAACGGGCCTATGTTCTGCGGAAGCGCGGACGTGTCCGAACCGAAATCCGGTGCCAGGCACCGGGACACGCCCTTTCGGGCCGGGTCTAGCCTTCGAAGCCGGCGGCGCGGCGCTTGCGCTCGGGCGTCGCGAGCCAGTCGAGCACGGCCTGGCGCGAAAAGCGCCAGTGGCGTCCGAGCTTGCGGCCCGGCAGCTCGCCTTTCGCGGCGAGCGAGCGCACCGTTTTCTCGTCCACCTGTAGCAGCTCGGCGAGCTGCTCGACCGTGAGCACGTCGGGCTCGCGGAGCTGTGACGCGGCGCGGCCGACGGCCGAGTCCTCGCCGCCGAGGTAGCGGTCGACGAGGTCGGCGACGAGCTCTCGCTTCGGCGTCTTGAGCTCGAACGCAGCGCGGCTGAGCTTCTCCGCGGACGCCGTGGGCAGGCGAACGAACAGCGGGGAGGTGGGCTCGCTTCCCATCCAGATATCAGAATATCAAGCTGCTATCGTCGCGCCGGTGGCGCGACGCGCATTTCTTCTCGGCGGCAGCGGCCAGACCGGACGAGCGCTGATCCCGCGTCTCCAGGAGCGCGGGTGGGACGTCGTCGTCGGCAGCCGCGGCGAGCGCGAGCTTCCGCGCGGAGTGGAGCACGTCGAGTTTGATCGCTCCGACACCGACGCTCTGAAGCAGGCGCTCGGCGGCGGCGCGGACGTGCTGGTCGACTTCGTCGCCTTCGACCGGGAACACGCTGAGCAGCTGCTCTCGCTCCGTGGGCTCGTTCGCTCGCTCGTCGTCCTTTCGAGCGCCGCAGTCTATTTCGAGACTGAAGGGCCGCGGCCCGAACCGCCCGTCATCGCCCCGTTCCCGCGCCTGCCGGTCCCCATCGGCGAGCGCAGCCCGACGGCGCCGCCCGGGCCAGAGACCTACGCCACGAAGAAGGCCGCGATCGAGCAGGTGCTGCTCGGCCAAGACGATCTGCCGGCGACCCTGGTCCGAGCGGGGGCGATCCACGGACCGTGGTCCTCGTGGGCTCGAGAGTGGCACTTCGTCAAGCGCGCGCTCGACGGCCGCCGCGCCATCGTGCTTGCTTATCGCGGTGAGAGCCGCTTCCATCCGATCTCCGTCCACAACCTCGCAGAGCTGATCTGGCTCGCTAGCGAACGGCCCGGGCGACGGGTCCTGAACGCCGGCGACCCGGACCCGCCGACAGTGCTCGAGATCTCGCGGGCAATCGCGGCTTCCCTCGGCCACGACTGGGCCGAGATCCTGATCGACGAGCCGGCCGGCGAGGTCGGAAACACGTTTTGGTCGACGCCGCACCCGGTGGTGCTCGACATGACCGAGGCCGAGTTCGAGCTCGGCTACCGTCCGGTGACGACATACGAGCACGCGGTCCCCGAGACCGTCCGCTGGCTAGTCGAGGCGACGAAAGAGCGGCCCTGGCAGGAGTTGATGCCACGGGCGGCCGAATACACGCAGGACTCGTTTGACTATGCCGCGGAGGACGAGTTCCTCCAAGGACTCTTCACGGCCGGCTGAGCCGCGCCCAGACGTTGTCGAGGAGCCGCGCCACGACCGGATCGTCGACCGAGGCGGCGAAGTTGAGCGCGCCCGCCGCGAAGACCTTCGCGCCGGCGGCCGTCTCGTAATAGGTCATCTCGGCCGTGCGACCCGGACCCATCAGATCCGGGATCGAGGCCAGCAGGATCGTGCCGGGCGGAGTCGCCGGCGAGCGTATGTCGATCTCGTAGCCGTAGTGGCCGAAACTCTGACCGTTGGCGAGTCCTGTGCCGGCGAAGACCCAAGGGGCGCCCGTCGTGTCGGCGATGTAGGCGCCCAGGTGCCCGCCGTAGTTGCTGGCCACGTACTGCACGCCGACGACGCTTGCCTCGGGACGGCCGAGATTTCGCCACTCGCCGACCCGCCGCATCTCGTGCCCGCGAAAGACGACTTTCCAGAAGAGATTGTTCGCGGAGAGGAACATCAGGTTTCCGCCCAGGTCGCGGTAGCGCTTGATCAGGTTGTACTCGTGCGCGGTCGTGTACTCCTCGTGACCGGGAAAGACGATCAGGTCGTAGTCGTGCGCGAGGAGGTCGCCGGTGGCGACATGCTCGAGATCCAGGTCTGTGAGGAAGTCCACGTTTCCGCGGGCGCTGAGCCAGCCGATGATCGTGGAATCGAAGTCGCCGAAGCGAAACGGAATACCGGAGTCGATGTACGGCCGGCTGATGTCGACGCTGCGGAAGGCCCCGTTCACGTACCAGCTGTCTCCCCAACCGTCGCCATCGGCGTCGGCGAAGTTGTAGGCCTGCCAGGTGTTCGTTGGGAGAACGACCGCGATCCGGCTCGTGCCGAGCTCGCGCGGACGGACGACAAAGGGTGCGTAGCCGACCCGCCCGTCGCGGGACGTAATGCGAACGAAATAGAGGCCGCTCGCCCAGTCGCCGATCCGGATGCGGAGGGGACCGGGAGCGTTCCGGTGCCCTCTCCAGGCGAGCGCCGCGGGCGGGGCGATCGGGCTCGCGTTGGTCTTCGGGTCCGGGGCGCCTTGGCCGTTCCGGAAGGAGAGGATGTCGACTTTGAGCGAGCGAGCGTCGGTCGCGACCGAGACGACCGCCGTCTGGCCCGGCATATACCTGGCCCCAATCGAAACGCCGATCCTCTGAATGCGGACAACCGGAGCCTCGACCCGAACGCGACCCGCGATCGGGAAGTCGTTGTAGATTCGCCGGCGCCCCTGGGCGTCGGTCACGGTCAGCTCGAGCACGTACGTGCCGGTCGGAACGGATCCAGCTGGCGTCCAGACCAGGCGGTGCGGACCGGCCGAGAAGGCTTTTCGCACGGACGAGATCCTCTGCACGGTGCTCTTCTTGTGTTTCACGTTTACCGTCTGGAGCGCGTCGAGCTCGACCGTCGCGCTCACGGCGAGCCGGAAGCTGACGATCGCACGGTCGCGAAACCCGTCGCCGTTCGGGCTCACCGTTGTCAGAAGCCGGCGATCGCCGGCGAAGGGGGTCGAGCCGTTGCTCACCCGCAGGTCGAGCAGCCTTGGAGCCGGCTCGACGCGGCCAGCAGGGGCCGCACCCGCTACGAGGAGAACGGCGAGCAGGACGACGAGCGCGGCTCGGGTTGCCACAGGGCAAAGTATCCCTGCATACGGACGCTAACGGACCCCTTACAATCCCCTCATCGAGGGCACACCTGCGGCATCGATACTGCGCACGTCGATGAGGCGTCTCGTCTGGATCACCGTGCTCGCGATCGCCCTTGCCGTCCCGGCAGTCGGGTTCGCGCTGAGTACCGACAACGACGGCACGCTCTCGGTTAAAGCAGGCGTCGGCAAGGTGTACCTCAACTTCAAAGGCTCAGCGGTCGGCCGCTTGCGTGCCGGCTCGATCCAGGTGACCGATCCAGTGGCGAGCGACGGGATCGGGGCCGAGTTCTCGGGTTGTGAGCCGCACGACAAGAGCGACACGACAACGATCTGCCGCGGGACGAATCTCCGTTTCCGCGCAATCGGGGGCAGGTATCAGATCGTCATACGGGGGGCGGGTATCTACCTCTCGGCTGTCGGCCACGGCTTCGCATTCCTCAATGGAGCCGGTGACGATCCGAACGTCGATTCCGACGGGACGTACTCGCTCAACGACGGGCCCTACAAGTCCTTGCCCGACTTCGGGGGAACGGTCCAGCTGGTCGCCCCGGCCGGAGGCTAACCGACCGGGGATACTGAGGCCGTGGCGACTTCGCAGGCCCAGACCGTGCTGGTCGTCGAAGACGAGGCCTCGATTGCATCGTTCATCTCGCTCTACCTGAAGAACGCCGGGTATCGGGTCAAGGCGGTCGGTTCCGGCGGAGACGCCCTCGCACAGGTGGAGGTAGAACAGCCCGCGCTGATCGTGCTCGACCTGATGCTTCCGGACATGGACGGCATCGAGGTCTGCCGGCGAATTCGCCAGCGCCGGGACATCCCGATCCTGATGCTGACCGCGCGCGACGAGGACGTCGACAAGATCATCGGGCTCGAGGTCGGAGCCGACGACTACATGACCAAGCCGTTCAACCCGCGCGAGTTGGTGGCACGCGTGAAGTCGATCCTCCGGCGGTCGACGCCGGCTCGGCGCGCATCCGAATCGGCGCAGATCCGCCACGGCGATCTCCACGTCGACTCCGGTCGCCGCGAGGCCCACGTCGGCAAGGACGAGATCCAGCTCGCCCCGAAGGAGTTCGACCTACTCTGGGAGCTGCTCGACCACCGCGGGCTGGTGCTCACGCGCGATCAGCTGCTCGAGCGCGTCTGGGGTTACACCTTCGCCGGCGACACCCGCACTGTCGACGTTCATGTTCGCCAGCTGCGCCGCAAGCTCGGCGACGCCTCGCCGATCGTGACGGTCTGGGGGGTCGGCTACAAGGTCGCTCCAGCGCGGGATTCGGTGAACGCCTAGCGAAGAGGCGAACGTGTTCCGCTCTCTTCGCTTCCGGCTACCGGCGCTCTTCCTCGCGGCGATCGTGCTCGCGGGGCTCGTCTCGACTGCGGTCGCGGTCAGCGTCTCGAAGCGCTATGCCCAGACCACGCTCAGGAGGCAGGCGTTCCACCAGCTTGCGCTCGAGGCGCGTGGGATAACTCAGATCTACGCGGCCCACTCGAGCAGGCTGTCGTGCCCGCCGCCGTCACGCGAGCTCGAGCGCGCGTCTGGAGACCAAATCTTCTACATTCCGCGCGCCAAGGGAATCGGCGTCTTCCCGTGCCCGACCCCCGCCTACACGGTCCTGCCGCGGCGGGTTCTCGACTTCAACCGGATTCTGGCGGGGCACACGGTTCACTTCGAGTTCACGCGCCCCGGCAAGAAGACTCGGCTGCTCGGTGCGGCCAGGCCCGTCAAGCTCGGCGATCAGACCTTCGGCGCGATCATCCTCGCCCGACCGACGACTCGTCTGAGCCAGAGCTGGCTGCCATTCGTCTGGCGGCTGCTGCCGGCGTTCTTCGCGGGGATCCTCGTCGCCGGCGCACTCGGCTGGTATCTCTCGCGGCGGATCACGAAGCCCGTGCTCGCGCTCTCGGACGCCGCCGACGAGGTCGCGGCCGGACGCTACGGTGTCGCCGTTCCGGAGGTGCCGGGGCGCGACGAGATCAGCCACCTCTCGGAGCGGTTCCGCGAGATGGCGGCAGAGCTCCAGGCGGCGGACGCGCTCGAGCGAAACTTCCTGATGACGGTCTCCCACGAGCTGAGGACGCCGCTGACCGCGATCCGCGGCCACGTCGAGGCGCTGCTCGAGGGCGTGGTGGAGGACGAAGAGGCGCGGTCGTATTCGCTCGAGGTGATCAGGCTCGAGGCGGCGCGGCTCGAACGGCTTGTCGGCGACGTCCTCGACCTCGCGAAGCTCGACACACACCGGTTTGCACTGCTGCGGGAGGAGGTCGACCTGGAGCGGCTCGTCGACCGCGCCTATTCGGCCTTCGGCGAGGAGGCGCGCCGCCGTGGGATCGACTACCGCCGCTCCGTCACGGCCAAGCCAGTGCTCCAGACCGACGGCGACCGCGTGCTGCAGGTGATCTCGAACCTGCTCGCGAACGCGTTTCGCTGGACGCCTGACGGCGGCCGCGTCGGCCTTGCCTTGAGCCAGGTCGACGGGACGATTCGGATCGCAGTCGACGACAGCGGACCGGGAATCCCGCAGGAGGAGGAGGAGCGGATCTTCCGGCCGTTCTGGTCGCGGGATGGGCACGGCACCGGGCTCGGGCTCGCAATCGCGAGCGAGCTGGCGGCGGCGCTCGGCGGCGAGATCGAGCTGCAGACCCAGGCCGGCAAGGGCAGCCGGTTCGAGCTGGTGCTGCCTACGAGCGGTTTAGGTACCTGAGCGGCGGTCTTCGATCCGGTAGACGATCGCGCCTTCGTCGGCGCCGAGCGCTCGCTCGAGGCGGGCCAGTCGTTCGTCGACGCCCTGCCAGCCCGAGACGATCAGATCGACGACGAGCGAGAGGTCGTCCACGCGTGCGTGCCGCTCGGCGAGCAGGTCTCCTTCGAGCCGCTCGAGGCGTCGGACGGTGTTTGCGGACAGGCCGCGCACCTCGGCGAGATGCCTTGCAACCGGCAAAACCTCCTGGCGGAGGCCGGTCTGGACCGCCTCGCCGACGCGGTCGGGCAGTGTCGCCTCGAGCTGCGCGGCGGTCTCGGCGAGGGATTCGACCTGGTGGCGGGCCCGCTCGAGTGCGGCCTCGACGACCGCCGGCTCGGTGCGCCCTTCGGCGGCTTGCCGCAACCGCTCGTTCGCCCGCTCGATCGCGAGTGGATTCATGGCCCGCAACGCTAGCGTTCGCATCGGATGAAGCTCTCCGAGCTCGATTACGCGCTGCCGCCGGAGCTGATCGCACAGCGCCCGCTGGACCGCCGCGACGACTCGCGGCTGCTCGTCTACGAACGCGCGAGCGGCGAGGTTCGGCATCGCCGGTTCTCCGAGCTGCCGGACGAGGTCGAGCCGGACGAGCTCGTCGTGGTCAACGACACGCGCGTGATTCCGGCGCGGATTCGGATCGAGCGGCCGCGTGGCGAGGTCTTGCTGCTCGAGCGCACAGGTACTGACGGGATCTGGGAAGGGCTCGCGCGGCCGACGAGACGGCTGTGGGCGGGCAGGCGCTACGGCCCCGTCGAGCTGCTCGAGCACCTCGGAGAAGGTCGCTGGCTGCTGCGGCTCGACGGCGAGCCCGCCGGCGAGATGCCCTTGCCGCCGTACATCACCGAGGCGCTCGCTGAGCCGGAGCGCTACCAGACCGTCTACGCCCAGGAGGAGGGATCTGCCGCGGCTCCGACCGCCGGCCTCCATTTCACGCAGGAGCTGCTGGCACAACTCGACGTCGAGCGGGTGACGCTTCATGTCGGCCTCGACACCTTCCGGCCCGTCACCGCCGAAGAGCTGGAGCGGCACGAGCTGCACAGCGAGCGCTACGCGGTCGCACCGGCCGCCTGGGAGCGAATCCGAGCGGCGCCGCGCGTGCTTGCCGTCGGCACTACGACGGTGCGTGTACTCGAGTCGCTCGCCTGCGGAGCGCCGCTTCGGGGCCGGACCGATCTCTTCGTCACGCCGGGCTTCGAGTTTCGGCGCGTCGACTCGCTGCTGACGAACTTCCACCTGCCTCGGTCGACGCTGCTCGCTCTGGTGATGGCGTTCTGCGGAGTCGAGAAGACGAGGTGCCTCTACCGGCTGGCGATCGAGGAGCGCTATCGCTTCTACTCGTTCGGCGACGCGATGCTTATCCGTTAGCCGCGGTCGTACTATTAGCTCGTGACGTCGGTTGCATACCCCGCCTTACCGTCGCGCCCGGGTTGGGTGCGCACCGCCTGGCTCCTGGTCGTCGGCTGGGTCGCCGCGGCTGTCGTCGCCGGAGCGCTGTACATCGCGGGGGTGCTTGCCGGCGTGATCGGCTCGAATGCCAGGTTCGCGGACCGTGGGGTGCTCAACGAGTGGCCGTATCCGGACAACGGCTGGTGGAGCTTCGCCGCGAACCTCGCTGTGGTCCTGCTCGTGCTGCTGATCGCGACGATTACCACGGCAGTCATCTTGCGACGAGCGTTCGCTCGCTTCTCGGAAGCTCGGCTCGCGCTCGTCCTCCTTTTCACCGGATGGCTCCCGTTCGTGACAGCGCGTCCCGTGGGCGGCATCTTCGGCCTCCTGCTCGCGGTTGTGCTCGTCCGCGTCTGGGTCGGGCGGACGGACGACCATCTGCCGGGGCGCGCAGCCTTCACGTGCTGCGCCGCGCTGGCGGCTGTGGTTGTGTCCTACGGGCTTCTGCATCCGCTCTGGACGAGCGACGCGTTCGCCTCGGCGACGCCGAGCGGATCGAAGCTGAAGATCGTCGTACACAACGGCGCACGCGTGCCGGTTACGGTTGAGCGGCTGGACGGTGGGCCGCTGTTCGCCCCGCCAACGTCGCGTCGCCTCGTGCGGATTGCGGCGGGAGCCGACGGGCTCTTCGAGCTCAACTGGGCGCCGCGAGCATGCGCAAACGTGCTGCTGAACCTGCGCGTCCGTTATCGGATCTTCGGGATCACGCTCTCCGGGCCTCTACGCGCACGCCCGCTGGGTGCGCCGCGCTGCCGCTAGCCGCTACACATACTCCCTCTGTGCCCCCGCGCATGAGCCTCCGGGTCTTCGCGACCGACGGCGCCGCTCGAGCCGGCGTGCTTTCGACGGCGCACGGCGAGGTGCCGACGCCGGCTTTCATGCCCGTCGGCACGAAGGGGACCGTCAAGGGCGTCGATCCTGCCGAGCTGCGGGCGCTCGGAGCGACGATCGTCCTCGGCAACAGCTATCACCTGCACTTTCGGCCCGGCGCCGACCTGATCGCCGAGCTCGGCGGCCTGCACCGGTTCATGGGCTGGGACGGTCCGATCCTGACCGACTCGGGTGGTTTCCAGGTCTTCTCCCTCCGCCACACGATCCTCGGTGCCAACGACGACGGTGTCACGTTCCGTTCCGTCTATGACGGCGAAGCTGCGAGCTTCACGCCCGAATCGGTGGCGCAGATCCAAGCTCAGCTCGGCTCCGACATCGCCATGTGCCTGGACGCGGTTCCGCCTGCGGACGCTCCTCGCGACGCGCTCGAGGAAGCCGTCCGCCTGACGACGCTGTGGGCTTCGCGCCAGCGCTCGGCCGAGCGGGCGCCCGGACAGCTCGTCTTCGGGATCGCCCAGGGCGGCACCGACGTCGAGCTTCGCACCCGCTCGATCGACGAGATCAGGGCGCTCGATTTCGACGGCTACGCGCTCGGCGGTCTCGCGATCGGCGAGGACCGCGACCTGATGTTCGAGACGGTCGGCTGGGCCGCGCCGCTGCTGCCGGTTGAGCGCGCCCGCTACTTCATGGGCATCGGCGATCCGCACGGCGTGCTCGAGGTGATCGAGCGCGGGATCGACATGTTCGACTGCGTGCTGCCGACGCGACTCGGGCGGACCGGCTCGGCGCTGACCTGGTCAGGCCGGCTCAACCTCAAGAACGCCCGGTACGTGCGCGACGAGGCGCCGTTGCAAGATGGCTGCGGCTGCCCGGCCTGCACGCGCTTCTCCCGCGCCTACATCCGCCACCTCGTCAATCAGCAGGAGCTGCTCGGCTACCGCCTCCTGAGCGTCCACAATCTACGATTCCTGCTCGACTTGACGGCAGGCGCGAGAGCGGCGATCGAGCGGGGCGTGTTTGTCGTCTACAAACGTGAGGCGCTCGCTCGACTCGGTGCGCCGACAGAGGAGGAGGCGTTACGGGCTACCTGATCGTGATCGTGGCGGTGTTCGCGCTTCTGTGGCTGTTCGTCCTGCGTCCGCAGCGGCGGCGTTCGACGGAGCAGCTGCGGATGCAGGACACGCTTCACGTCGGCGACGAGGTGATCACGGCCGGCGGAATCCGTGGCTACGTGCGCCAGCTCGACGAGGAGGTGCTGAAGGTCGAGATCGCGCCTGAAGTCGTCGTGCGCCTCGACCGGCGCGCCGTCGCTGCGGTCGTCCAAGAGGAGGACGACGAGCCGGAGTCGCTAACCCAGAACCAGAGTGACGAAAGCTAAGCTTCCAGCCCTGCGCGGATGACGAACCGCCGTTCGCACCTGATCCTTGTCGGCCTGATCCTCGCCGCTCTGGCGGGAGTGGTTGCGCTTGGCATTCCCGGATCGCCGGTCCACAAGAAGGTCACGCTCGGCCTCGACCTCCAGGGAGGCCTCGAGGTGGTGCTGAAGGCGCAGCCGGCGAGGGGGCAGACGCTCGACCCGTCGGCGCTCGACCGCTCGGTCTCGATCATGCGCCAGCGAGTCGACAAGCTCGGCGTCGCCGAGCCCGAGATCCGCAAGCAGGGCTCGAACCAGATCGTGATCGAGCTCGCGGGCGTCCACGATCCCGCGAAGGCGGCGTCAATCATCGGCAAGACCGCCCAGCTCGAGCTCTACGACCTCGAGACCTCCGTGACCGGGCCGTCGCTGACCGCGGCGGGAAACCCGCAGGAGGCGACCAGCCTTTACAGCCTGCTTTCTGCCGCCCAGTCCGCGGCACCGAACGGGCACCCCGATGGCTACTACGCCTTCGGCAAGAACAAGCAGAAGTCGGCGGGGCCCGCGAACACGCGCGCTGCGGCGCTGAGACAGGCGACGCAGGCGAACCTCAAGCGGCCGTTCACGGTCCTCGGTTTGCCGCACAACACCGTTGTCGTCACCTGCGACTCGACGGAGGTCGTTTGCCCCGGGAACCTGCCCCAGCAGGGAAACGCGATCGGCCCGCCTCGTCCCGCAGGCAAGAGCTACTACTACCTCTTCATCCACGACCCGAACAAGAAAGCCGTCGACAACGTCAAGGGCGTGCCGCAGCTGACCGGGTCCGACCTGAAGCTCTCCGGGACACGGCAGGACTTCGATCCGACCACGAACGAGCCGGTCGTCCTGATGCAGTTCACCGGCTCCGGCTCGCACAAGTTCCAGGAGGTGACCTCGGAGGAGTACAACCGAGGGCACAACCGGAACGGCATCCCGCAGCACTTCGCGATCGTGCTTGACCGCGAGATCAGGTCGTTCCCGCAGATCGACCCGACGAAGTCCGACCTCGCCGGCGGGATCAGCGGCAACGCCCAGATCACCGGCATCGGCTCGATCGGCGAGGCCAAGAACCTCGCACTCGTGCTCCAGACCGGCGCCCTGCCGGTCAACTTCGTCCAGATCGAGCGTACCGACGTCTCCGCGACGCTCGGTAAGGACTCGCTGAGCGAAGCGAAGAAGGCTGCGCTGATCGGCCTGCTGCTCGTGGCGATCTTCCTGCTCGTTCTCTACCGGTTCCTCGGCCTCGTCGCGGTGATCGGGCTCGGCATCTACGCGGCCTTCCTCTACGCCGCGATCCTGCTCTTCCACGTGACGCTGACGCTGCCGGGCTTCGCGGGGTTGATCCTGACGATCGGAGTCGCGGCCGACGCGAACGTCGTCATCTTCGAACGGATCAAGGAAGAAGTGCGCGCCGGGAAGTCCGTGCGCGCGGCGATCGCCGCCGGCTACGCCAAGGGCTTCCACACGATCATCGACGCGAACGTCGTCACCGTGATCACGGCGCTGGTCCTGTTCGCCGTCGCGACCGCGGGCGTCAAGGGCTTCGCGCTGATGCTGATGATCGGCACCGTCATCTCGCTGGTGACTGCGGTCGCCGCGACCCGGGCGATGCTGGGCCTGCTCTCCGGCTTCGCGTGGTTCGACAACCCGCGCTTCATGGGCGCGGCCGGTCAGCAGTCGGCGAAGTGGCTGCAGATCGACTTCATGCGCCGCCGCTACCTGTGGTTCGCGATCTCGGGCGTGATCATCGTCGTCGGCGCAGCCTCGCTCGGCACCAGGGGACTCAACCTCGGGATCGACTTCAAGGGCGGCACCCAGGTGACCTTCAAAACGCAGAAGCCGGTCTCGCTCACCGACGTCCGCAACCAGGCCAAGGACATCGGTCAGAACGACGCGATCATCCAGGGCCGCGGCAAGACCTTCGGCAGCGACAGCTACGAGAACTTCCAGATGCGGATGAAGTCGCTGACGATCGCGAACCAGAACAAGTTGGAGACCGACCTGAAGACGAGATACGGCCAGAACCTCTCGATCCAGATCACGAATGTGTCCTCGAGCTTCGGGAGACAGATCGCGCGCTCGGCGATCGTCGCGGTCATCGTCTCGCTGTTACTGATCGTGCTCTACATCGCGGTCAGGTTCGACCTCAAGTTCGCGGGGCCCGTGATCGCGGCGCTGCTGCACGACATCGTGATCACGGTCGGCGTCTACTCCCTGACCGGGCGGGAGGTGTCCAACTCGACGGTGGCCGCCGTCTTAACGGTGCTCGGCTACTCGATCTACGACACGATCATCATCTTCGACCGAATCCGGGAGAACATCCCGCTGATGCGGCGCTCGTCGTTCGCGACGATCGCCAACGTCTCGCTCTGGGAGACGATCCGCCGCTCGCTGGCGACGACGTTCATCACGCTCCTGCCGATCGGGGCCCTGCTCGTCTTCGGCGGCGCGACGCTGAAGGACTTCGCCTTCGCGCTGATCGTCGGCATCACCTCGGGCGCGTACTCGTCGATCTTCATCGCCGCGCCGCTCCTGACGATCCTGAAGGAGCGCGAGCCGGAGTTCGCGCGGCGGAAGGATGTAAGGGCGGACGGCGACGGTCGCGCTGCCGAGGCGGTCCTCGAACAAGCGGAGGAAGCGGCGGCTGCGGAACCCGCGCCGGACCTGTCGCCGGTCGACGCAATCGAGCGTGTGGCCGCCGAAGCGAAGCGGGAGCGCCGTCGACAGCGGCGTCGCGCGCGTCCGCATGGCCGAGCCCGCTAGCAGACTCGCAGACGCCGTCCAGCGGCTCCGGCGCGATGAGGCAAAGGCGCTCGCCGACGAGATCCTCGCGCTGTGGCGCGGCGACTCGAGCGTCGGCGACCGGGTGGCGGCCAGGCTAGCGGGCATCTATCGCGAGGTCGGGCTTGTGACCCGCGAGGAGCTCGACGAGGCCGAGCTCAAGATCGCACAGCTCGAGCACCGGCTGCGGCTGCTCGAGGACAAGCGGCCGCCCATCTCGCCGCCGCTTCCGTGAGCGCGCCGCTGACGCGGCTCGGTCTGCCGAAGCTCTGGCACGAGGACCGGACACGCCTCTGGCGCTTCGCGCGGCACACCGTCGTGCCGGTGACGCTTCGGCTCGCTCCGACCGCCGCCTACGGAGTCGAGCGGATCCCGCGCGACCGGGGCTGCGTTCTGGCCGCCAATCACTTCTCGGGCATCGACCATCCCCTGATCGGCGCGTTCGTTCCCGGCATCACCTACTTCCTCGCCAAGTCGGAGCTGTTCGAGATCCCCGTGCTCGGCGAGGCGCTCGCCTGGATGGGCGTGATCTCGATTCGCCGTGGCGAGAGCGACCGCGATGCGCTTCGCCTGGCCCGCGAGCACGTGCGCAACGGGGACGTCGTCTGCGTCCATATCGAAGGGACGCGGCAGCGGCTCGGCTACCCCGGGCCGATCCAGCCCGGTGGCCTGATGATCGCGATGCAGGAGGGCGCGCCGGTCGTCCCGCTCGGCCTCGACACGTTCGGCTGGTCGCCACGGAACCGGCGCCTGTGCGCACTCGTATTCGGCGAGCCGATCGAGCTCGACCAGCTGCCGCGGAATCGCGCCGGCTACGAGGAGGCCGGCGAGCTAGTCCGCAACGAGATGGTGCGGCTTTGGCGGCAGGCCGCGGAGGCCGCCGCCGCGGGGCTGCCGCCGGAGCTGCCAGACGGAACGCACCGTAACGAGCCCGTGTCAGACTGATCGCATGGCCCGTCCGGCCACGCGCAACATCGGCCGCCTCTCCGAGATCGCGCAGGTCGCGGTCAAGCACGGCTTCGGGTACTTCTTCGAGCGACACCGCCTGACCGACCTGTTCCCCTGGATCAGCCGCGACGGCAGCGGCGACATGCCCTCGGACCGCGGGCGCCGGCTGCGGGAGATGCTGGACGAGCTCGGCCCGACCTTCGTCAAGTTCGGCCAGCTTCTCTCGACTCGCCCGGACATCGTCCCGCCCGACATCGTGATCGAGCTCCAGAAGCTGCAGGACGACGTTCGGCCGATTCCGTTCACCGACGTCCGCCGCGTGATCCAGGAGGACCTCGGCCTCACGATCGAGCAGGCCTTCCTCGAGTTCGACGAGTACCCGACCGCTGCGGCGTCGATCGGACAGGTCCATCACGCGCTCCTCCCCAACGGCGAGCGCGTGGCGGTCAAGGTGCAGCGTCCGAACGCGCCGCGCCAGATCGAGTCGGACATCTCGCTGCTCTTCCAAGCCGCCCGCCTCGCGAGGGAGCGCATCCGGGCGCTCGACTTCATCGACGCCGAGCAGGTGGTGGACGAGTTCGCGCGCTCGATTCGCAGCGAGCTCGACTACCGGGCGGAGGCGCGGAACGCCGAGATCTTCCGCCGCAACTTCTCGGGTCAGGCCGACGTCAAGATCCCGCGCGTCTACTGGACCTACACCCGCCGGCGCGTGCTCGTGCTCGAGCTGCTCGAGGGAACGCAGCTTGCCGACCTCGACGTCGCCGTGCTGAGCCAGGCGGAGCGCCGCGACCTCGCCTACCGGATCGCCGAGACGTGGATGACGATGATCTTCCGCCACGGGTTCTTCCACGGCGACCCCCACCCGGCCAACGTCTTCGTCCTGGCCGGCGGCGCCGCGATCGGGCTCGTCGACTTCGGCCAGGTCGGCAAGCTCACCGACGAGGACATGTCGAGGCTGACGGGACTCTTCATCGACGCTGCGAACGAGCGCGTCGACGCGCTGCCGCGCCGGCTCGCAGAGCTCGGCGTCCGCTTCCCGCGCGACCGCGAGGAGGAGTTCGGGAATGAGCTTCGCGACGTCTACTACCGCTACTACGGCGTCAGCCTCGCGGAGATCGACCCCCTGCAGGTGATCCGCGAGGCCTTCGACGTCATCTACCGGATGAACCTCCGCCTGCCGACGCGCTTCGTCCTGCTCGACAAGGCGATCGCGACCCTAGCCTCGGTCGGGATAGAGCTCTATCCCGACTTCAACGTCTTCGAGGTCGCGAAGCCGTACGCGCGGAACCTGATGATCGAGCGGTTCTCGCCGGAGCGGATCCTGGCACGGGCCCAGAAGGAGTCCCATGAGCTCCTCCGGATCGCAGCGGTGCTTCCGCACCAACTGCACGACGTGCTCGATGAGCTCCGCGACGGCCAGGTCGACGTCGGCTTCGTGCACAAGGGCCTCGACGAGTTCATGCACAAGGTCGACGTCGCCTTCAACCGGCTCGTCGTTGCGCTGATTGTCGTCGGCGGCCTGATCGGCTCGAGCCTGATCGGGATCTTCGCGAAACACGGGCCGTTCGTCTTCGGCGTCAACTTCCTCTCGTTCATCGGCTTCATGCTCTCGGGCGCGCTCGGGGTCTGGCTGCTTTGGGGAGTGATCCGTTCCGGACGGCTTTGACCACGAAAAGTGCTGCGCACTTTTCGCGGCGCTCGTTTGTCACTTCGCTGAGCTCGTGAGACAGAACACGGCCATCTCGGTCGGGTGTCGAACATTCGGTGGATCTTTGGTTGCAATTTCGGCCCAAAGGACATCTGGCCGACTCGCAAAGTTGGCGGTACCGTCGCCGCCATGAATGCCGCCGTGCTGCTCGCGGAGCCGGAGCTTTCGACCAGGGAGTTCCTCCAACGCCACCTCGCAGACGACGGCTTCGACGTGCTCGGCGCGGAGGCCGAGCGCGAGGCGCTCGAGCTGGTGGAGCGCCTGAAGCCGTCGCTCGTCCTCTCCTCACCCGAGCTGTGCCGGCGCCTCCGCGAGGGCGAGCCTGGGCGCTCGTGGGACCGCGAGGTGCCGGTGATCGTGCTCGGTGGGACCGAGGCCGACACGGTCGACCGCGTCCGCGCGTTCGCCCGCGGCTGTGACGACTACGTGCCGAGGCCGTTCCACTATGACGAGCTCCTCGCCCGGATCCGCGCCGTGCTCCGGCGCACCTCGCCGTCCGTCCGCGACCGACTCGAGGCCGGGCCGATCGCCGTCGACCTCGTGACGCGGCGCGCGACCGTCCACGGGCGGCCGGTGACCCTGCCGGCGAAGGAGTACGACCTGCTCGCGAAGCTCGCGACCGAGCCCGAGCGTGTGTTCACCAAGGAGCAGTTGCTGCGGGAGGTCTGGGGCTACCTCTCGCTCGGCCGCACGCGCACGCTCGACTCGCACGCCTCGCGGCTTCGCCGGAAGTTGCGCCAGGCCGGAGCCGGCCCTTGTCTGGTCAACATCTGGGGCGTCGGCTACCGGTTGCTCGGTGAGTGACTCGGCCGCCGGCGTCGCTTGCGATGCCGGCTTAGAGGCCGTGGCGGCTTTGCCGCCGCGGCCGTCTAAACCCGGCTTAGGGAGACGCTCGGGTCGAACCCGCGCCGCCCTCTGCCACTAGGACTTGAAGATGTTGAGCAGCTCCTGAAAAACATTGACCGTCGCTGTGTTCGGCTGGCGGACGATCGTCGGCGTCACTCCGGTGAATCGCTGGAGGTCACTGCACGCGTTGAAGTCGGCGACCGGATTTGGGGCCGGCGTGTAGCCGGCGATCCCGGAGCCTGCGAGCGCGTCCGCTGTCGCGGCCGAGTTGCAGCCTCCGTAGAGCAGCGCCACGACCGCGACTGCCTCCGTCTGTAGCAGCGTCGTGTTCGTCTTCTTGAGCGTCTTCTGAAGCGTCTTCACCTGTCCTTGCAGCGTCCGGATCTGAGCCGCCATTCGGGCCGGACTCGGCGTCGCCGCGGTCGCGGGTACCGCGAGCGCTAGCGCGAGTGCGAGAGCGAAAAGGGCTGGAAGTGCCCGCCTCATATGAGATTCCTCCTCGTTCGTTGACCCCGTGTGAGTTCGTATATCCCACGCCGGAGTGGGGGTCAAGCGAGCAATGCGCCCTCCAGGCGCAACAGCGTCTGCTTGCGCTCGAGCCCGCCCGCATAGCCGACCAGGGAGCCGTTGGCTCCGACCACGCGGTGGCAGGGCAGCACGATCGGGACGGGGTTGCGGTTCATGATCGTCCCGACCGCCCGCGCCGCCTTCGGCTTGCCCGCCTTCGCGGCAAGCGCGCCGTAGGTCGTCACCTCGCCGAACGGGACGCGTCCCAACTCGTCGAGCACCGCGCGGCCGAAGTCGCGCGCGAGGCGCAGGTCGACGTCGAGGTCGAACCGCTTGCGCTTGCCCGCGAAGTACTCGTCGAGCTGCCGGCGAGCCGGATCGATCGGACGCGGCGAACGGAGGACGCGCGAGCCGAAGCCGCGTGCGAGCCTCTCGACCTGCAGGTCGGGATCCGCCTCGTAGGAGATGACGCAGAGGCCGCGGTCGGAGACACCGACGAAGAGCTCGCCGAGCGGAGACTCCACCACGTCGTAGGCGACGTCGAGCAGGCCCTCCTCGGCGGCCGCTGCGCGGAAGCGGGTGTCGAGTTGGGGGGAGACGTTGGTCACGATTCCTGGCTCCTTTCTCTCAGCCGGCGCACCCCGGAAGAGGCGGCCTGGCGCGCCGCGGCTTCGGAAGAACCGAGCGCGGCGGCGATCTCGTCGTAGGGAAGATCGAAGCCGTAGCGCAGGACGACGGCGGCGCGTTCCTTCGGCGGCAGCTCGTCGGTCAGCGGGCCAAGCTCGGCGTGGGGAGGGAGGCCGTCCTCCACGGCGACCTCCGGTAGCTCGCCGCGAGGTCGCGTGCGCCGCGTCTCGTCGATCGCCACCCGCGTCGCGATCGTGAACACCCAGGCGCGCAGGTGCCGTCCGTGTCGCAGCTCGGGGTAGGCCCGGAGCGCCCGCAGGAAGGTCTCCTGGAAGGCGTCCTCAGCGCTCGATCCGAGCAGTCGCCGCAAGTGGGCGAAAACAGGGTCCTTGTGCTCGGCGTAGAACGTTTCGAACGGCGGGATGCGCACCGGCTCCATCTTCTGCTGAAACGCGGCCGTATGCGCAGGTGTGAGATGTGGTCCCAAAGGGTTGCGAAGTGGGGATGAGTGGTTTAAAGTGGTCCGTAGTGGACCATGCTGCTAGGTGAGTACGAGCATACGATCGATGACAAGAACCGCCTCACGCTCCCGGCCAAGTTCCGACAGGCGTTCGACGAAGGCCTGGTCCTCACGCGGGGAATCGAGCGGTGTCTCTCCGCGTACCCGCGTAGCAACTGGACGGAGACGGTCGAGTCGCGGCTGCGGGAGCTCGACCCGCTCAGCAAGGAAGGCCGTCTGATGCACCGCTACTTCTTCTCGGGAGCGTCCGAGGCGGAGCTGGACAAACAGGGCAGAGTGATGGTGCCGTCGCCGCTGGGCGACTACGCCGGGCTGGGGAAGGAGGTCGTCGTGGTGGGGATCCGCGACCACCTCGAGATCTGGGACCGCGCTTCCTGGCGCGCGCACCTGGACGAGATCGAAGGGAGTGCCGAGGATGTTGCCGAGCGTCTTGCAACCAAGCGCGACTGATCACGTTCCCGTACTCGCCGACGAGGTTCGGCAGCTGCTCGCGATCGAGCCCGGCGAGACAGTGGTGGACGCGACCTTTGGCGCGGGCGGGCACGCCGCGCTGCTCGCCGCCGACCTGCGCGGGGAGGGGCGGTTGATCGCGATCGACCGCGATCCGACCGCGCGCGCGTACTTCGATCGCTTTCGCAAGCAGACGGGCGTTCAGGGCCGCTTCCTCCGCGGCGACTTCTCGATCGTGCTCGAACAGCTCGCTGACAACGGCGCCCGCGCTGACGCGATCCTCTTCGATCTCGGCGTCTCGTCGATGCAGATCGACCGCCCGGAGCGGGGATTCTCGTACGCGGCTGACGCGCCGCTCGACATGCGCATGGATCCCTCGGCGGACTATTCCGCCCGGGAGCTCGTCAACGAGGCCTCCGAGCGCGAGCTCACGCACATCTTCCGGCAATACGGGGAAGAGCGCTACGCGAAGCAGATCGCCCGCGCGATCGCGCGTCGCCGGCGCGAGCAGCCGTTTGAACGAACGGGCGAGCTCGTCGAGACGATCAAGAACGCGATCCCGGCGCCGGCCCGCTTCGGTGACGGACACCCGGCCAAGCGTGTCTTCCAGGCGCTCCGGATCGCGGTCAACGACGAGCTGACGGCACTGGAGGATGCG
>Ga0207646_10002677_pt1 | contig 20883 bp, 21 predicted proteins | sample KBSK5502metaG_FD_184343 | JGI IMG/M metagenome (GOLD analysis project Ga0207646, IMG submission 184343) | Corn, switchgrass and miscanthus rhizosphere microbial communities from Kellogg Biological Station, Michigan, USA - KBS K5-50-2 metaG... | ecosystem: Host-associated > Plants > Roots >...
TAATCGATTGCGCGGCTGGGCCTGTGCCTTCGCCAGCAGACCGGGTGTGGTTCGCCGCGCTGGCACGGCTGCTCCCGCGTCGGCACCGGACCGAAGTCTTCCCCGTCACGCCCGCGACGCTGCTGGCCTGGCACCGCAGGCTGGCCGCGAGCAAGTAGGACACGAGCAATGCACCTCGAGAATGTGGCAGGTAGCGCCATGTCCGTAGAAAATCCATCGCCGCAGACTCCCGCGACACCCCCCGGCCAGCCTGCCCGGGTCCCGACCACCGGGAAGGTGCGGTGGCGCCGCTTCGCGATCCTGATGATCCCGACAGCTGCGGTCGCCGCGGTGATGGTCGGGCTGACCGCGACGGGATCGATCGCCGCGTCGATCTCGGTGTCGGGCAACGCCTTCGAGGTCACCTCGACTCAGTTGCGCGGCACCGGGTTCGAGCAGTTCGGCAGCATCGCCACCCAGGCCAACGGGACCCAGCACCCGGTGGCCGTCTCGGTGATCAGGAACGCTACCTTGCAGAGCCTGTGCCAGAGCGTCGCGGTCGGCCCGTTCACGCTGGTCCTGCGCGCTGGCGCCGGATCGACCCCGGTGTCCGCCGACAACCTCGTGGTCGACGCCGACCAGCTCAGCGGTAACGCGACCTTCACCAACATCGCGATCGGCCAGGATGCTGGCACCCTCACCGGGGTACCGGGCACCACTGGCGCTTCGGGCGGATTCGGCGAACAGGCGGGCACGATCGTCATCACCAACCTGCGGCAGCACACCTGGCTGACCACAGCGGGCACGTTCACCCTGCCCGGTCTCAGCCTCAGCTTTAGCCGCTCCGGCTGCTAGCGGTGGCGGTTTCGGGCAACGCCGGATTCGGGGCGGCCGTCGGCTCCCACCGGGCGGCCTTCCGCGGGTGGCGGCGGACCCGTCCGTTCTGGGGCGGGTTCCTGCTGCTGCTGGCGGGGATCGAACTGCTGCTCATCCCGCTGAGCGGCATCCTCATCCACGGCGCGGTCAAGCTAGTCGTCTACATCGGCATCGGCGGCGTGTTCGGCGTGCTGCTCGGCGTGCTGCTGATCGCCTGCGGACTGCTGCTCTGGCTTAACCCGGTGCACCGCACGTTCTACGCGATAGCCGGCGTGTTGCTCGCGGTGCTGTCGTTCATCGCCTCGAACTTCGGCGGCTTCTTCATCGGCATGCTGCTCGGCATCATCGGCGGCTCGATGGGCTTCGGCTGGACTCCGTCCGCTGACCAGCCCGCCCGCCGGCCGCTGGACCCGCCACGGCGTGGCGGTCGGGTGATGGCGGCCGCCGTCCTGCCGCTGCTGCTTGCGAGTACCACCCTCGTCGGCCCGAACGCGGCGCACGACACGACCCCCCCGCAACAGCAGGGCTGCATCCTGTGGATCCTGTGCTTGCCCTCGCCGGCCCCGAGCCTGAGCCCCACGCCCGCCGCTACCCAGCCGGCCTCGGCCGACGCGGGCAACGGGACCACCCCTGGATCCTCGCCCAGCCCGGGCAGCACGTCGCAGCCGAGCACGTCCGCCGGGTCGACCTCCGGCAGCCAGTCCAAGTCCAAGACCGCCGCTGGCACACCCGGCGTCGAAGCATCCAGCGCGACGTCGGTCATCGTCGCAGGCTCCGCCACCCTGGACGGCATGTCATACCAGGGCACAGCCCAGGTACCCACGGCCAGCGGCACCATGACCATGATGAAGTTCATCATGTCCTCGCTCACGCTGACCGGGGATGTCAGGGCCACGGTCACCCAGAACGGCCAGGCCACCGTGACCACCAACTCGTCTCTGGATTTCAGCGGCGGCGTAGTTCTCTACGCGACCGAGCTGTCCGGCAGCCTGCTCGGCGTCCCGATCACGCTCACCCCGGGGAACGTGGTCACCGTGCTACTCAGGCTGGTGAACTCGCTCACGCCCCTGGTCCCGGTCACGATGACCAACGTGACCACGCTCGACTTTCTGGTGGCCTCGGACAGCCTCCAGGCGAACGACCTCAACATCACCTCGGGATGACTGCTGGGGGTGCCAGGGGGCCGTCCCCCGCGGCCAACACTGACCGGCCCACGGTCTCTGTCCGGCTAGCGCCTTGACGTTGCCCGGCCGTTCGCATCGGAACGCGATGATGACTGCGGTGGCCTGGTCCGGGGTCAGGGACTTGGACGGGCGGCCTTCCTGGCCTTTGGGGGTGTCGGCCAGAGTCGCGACGTTACGGCTGACCAGGTCGTTGGCTTCGGCGTGCCGGATGGCGCGCTTGAGCGCGAGGTGCCCCATGCTCACGGCCGCAGCGGAGTACCTGGCGGCCATGGCGGCCAGCGCCTGACGCACGTCGTCCGCGGCCAGCCAGCACAACGCGGTCGAGCGGGCGTTTCCCGTGCCGCAGGCCGGGCTCACCGAGCCTGCCGGTGCTGACCCGGCGGCCGGGCTGCCCAGCCACGCAAACAGCCACCGCGAGATGCGACTCGGGCCGCCAGCTCGGGCGTGCTGGCGTGCGACGGTGGTCAGCCGGCCTCCGGCCCGCCCGGCACGCCAGAGGCCGGCTATTGCTCAACGATGCGCCGCAGCTCGAGCGCCGATCGGTATCTCCCGATCCGGCACGAGTGCCACAGCTTCTTTCTGGCAAGGTGTCCTCTGGCATGCCCCGCTGCCCGCTAGGCCCGGTGACGCGATCGCAGGTAAACGGGGGTGGGCACGGAACCACTCCTGTCGGTCAAGGGGATCGGGTCCGATTCTCGTGCGGGCAGGGGGCGGCCCCGCGACCGGCGTGTAGTGGGTCACCTCCGAGGTGAAGACTCCTTCGCCGCTGGTCTGCTCGGAGAGCTGCGCCAGCAAGGGCTGGACGCTTCTGGTGGGGAGCGTGCCGGTGAGCGCCAGGGCTCCGGCGACGGGGCTGGTGCCGGTGATGCGACCGGACAGGCGGGTGATCGTCACCGTCACAGCGGGGAGCGCGCCGGCGGGGATCTCCAGGTGGAACGTCTCGACCGGCTCGCAGACGACGGTTCCTGCCTGCCTGAGGGCCTCGTGGATCAGCACCGGCGCCAGGTTGCGGAAGTCCGCGCCGACGGAGGAGATGTTCTTGTTGAACTTCTGGTGCATAGCGCTCTGCCTGGGGTAGTAGCCCGTATGCGTGAGCACCACGCGGGCATCGGGAATCGCCCAGCCGGACAGGCCCTGGGCCAGGCCGGCCCGCACCCCTTCCCACGTCGCGGCGAAGAAGGCGGGCGGCATGGAGCCGCGCTCGACTTCCAAGTCGCAGGCCAGGGTTGAGCCGGCGGGCGCCGGCTCGACCCGGAACCCGAGCGTCGCCAGGTAGGGCGTGGCCTTCCCCGATATGAGGGCGGACGACGCGCCCGTTCCCGCGATCCGCTCGATGTGCACAGTCACCGTGGGGCGGAAGGTGACAGCCACGCCGAACTGCCTGGCGAGCAGGTCGGCGATCACTTCCTTTTGCACTTCGCCGTATAGGCTGACCGCGATCTCGCCGCGCTCCTCGTTGACGCGCAGGTTGATCAGCGGGTCGGCCTCGGCCAGCTCCCGCAGCGCCGAGAACAGCCGGCCGCGATTGGCCGGGTTGACCGGCTTGACCACGGATTCAAGCGCGGGGGCCGGGAACTGGCGGGTAACCCGGCCGGGGATGGCCTCGCCTACCCAGCCGCCGGTGCGCGCCGAGCCGATCCCGCGTATCCGCACGACATCGCCGGCCCGCGCGACACTCACCCGGGCCCAGCCGTCTGGCGTCGACCGCTCCAGGGACGTGATCACCTCGGGCCTGGCGCCCCCCGCGGTGACCCGGTGCCTTACGCGCAGCTCGCCGCCGAACATGCGGCAGTGCGCCATCGTGCCGTGATCACCGTGCTCAATCTTGTAGATGACTCCGGACAGCGAGCGCGTCGCAGGGCGAGCCCATGGCATGAGGCGCGGCAGCGTCGTCAGCAGGTCGGGCACGCCCGCCCCGGTCAGCGCCGATCCCGCCGCCACCGGCACCACGGCGCCGCGCCTCACCTGGGTGCGCGCAGAGCGCAGCGCCATCGCCTCGGTAACGCCCGGCCCGTCCAGGGCGGCGCCGAGCAGCCGGTCGTCTCCTGACGTGAGGGCGTCGATCACCGACGGGTCCGTCAGCGGGACCGGCCTGGTGGTCGCGTTAGGCGACCCGGCTGCCAGCACGTCCGTCAGGGGAAGCAGGCACACGCCGGAACCCGCCGCAAGGCGGCGGCCGATCCCGGCACGCACCCGGGCGGGGTCCGCTCCCTGGCGGTCGATCTTGTTGATGAAGATCGCGGCTGGCACGGCAAGGCGTCGCAGCACCCGCCATAGGACGACGGTCTGCGGCTGCACTCCCTCGACCGCGGAGACCACCAGGACGGCGGCGTCGAGGACGGCGAGGCTGCGCTCGACCTCGGCGATGAAGTCGGAGTGACCCGGGGTGTCGATGAGATTGACCTGAACATCGCCCGCGGCGAAAGACGCCACGTTCGTGCGCACGGTGATGCCACGGCGGCGCTCGATGTCCATCGAGTCGGTACGGGTGGTGCCGGCATCGACGCTGCCAAGTTCGGGGATGGCGCCAGCCTCGAACAGCAGCCGTTCGGTCAGGCTGGTCTTGCCCGCGTCAACATGCGCCAGGATTCCGAGGTTGAGTGTGCGCAAGGGACAACTGCTCCAGGAGTCGGGTCGGGACTGTTGGCAGGACAATTGCCGCACGCATCACGGGTACCTCCTGGAGAGCCGTCCGCGGACAATCCATTACCGCCCAGCTCGGCGCCCTCCGCAACCTATTTTTCGCGAGCTCGCGATACCGTTCGGTGCATCTTTCAAACTCTGGCTGAGTTCGCTCGCAGGATAGATGAGCGCAGACGGCAGGAGTTCACTGACGACGCCGAATATGTGGTGGGGGCGGTTGGTGAAGGAGTCAGGAATACCGAGATTACCCCGCGGGGCGATAGCGCTGGGGACCGGGTGGCTCGCAGGGACTGCGCTGCTCGCCACGCTGGTACTGGTGCGGAGCGCGAGGCTGATCGACCTGTTAGCCGCCGCGCTGCTGGCCCCACTGGCACCTGAGGCGGGGACACTCGCGGTCGCGGTCGTGATCTTGCCCGTGGTAACGTCAGGTAGTTGCTCCGGACCTCGGTGACTGATGGCGCTTGCTGACTGCAACGCCGCCGAGATGTTCGGAGCCTTTTAATGCTGGGATTGGGTAAGGCCGGCAGGGTTCGTGCTTCCGCCACGGCCAGCTCGGCCCGCAGCCGGGACGTGTACCAGCGTTACGCCGTTGCGCTATACAGGCAGGCACTGCTGACGCTTGATGACTCGGCCCCGGCCGAGCATGTCGTCGGTGACGTCGCCAATGAGTACACGCTAGCCCCGGGCCGGGGCGCGGCGAAGACGACGCACGTTGTCACCTGGCTGAGTCGGTCTTCCTTCGCTGTCACCGGCTGATGGCCAGCTCGGCGCAGCAGGATCGCCGCCCGGGTTATCCGGCAGCCTCGGGTCCATACTGGCCAGCAGCGTTCTGGAAATCCATCAGCGTGACATGGCGGTCCTCTTGCGCACGGTACTGCGCAGGCTGACAACCTCACCGGCCGTCGCCGTCGAGGACTGCGATCAAGTTGGTGGCGCTGCTGCAGGCGGACGGTAACCCGGCGGAGGACGTGGCGGGCACCAAACACAGGGGCGCTGCCCACTCCGAGGATGAGGAATATCAAATGTCGCGGGCCGCTGTCGCGGACCCGCCAGAGATCAGGAGAAAAATGATGCGTGCACTCGGATACGTCACGGTGATCACCCTGACAGTTGCCGGAATCGCGCTTGGGGTACTAGCGGTCAAGGCGCTGCCGGAAACGCGACGATACCTGGCAATGAGGAAGATCTGACGCGGGCCAGCCCGAACGGTCGGATGCTGGCTGCCATCCCGTCAGCTCTACCTCGTGCTGTACCTGCAGGACATTCTCGGCTACTCGCCGCTGGCCACCGGCGCGCGGCTGACACCGAACGGGCGGCTCAGCCACGGGACCAGGCTGGCAGCGCGGCGCGCTTCCTCGACCTGTTCGGCCATGGCCTGCGGCGCAGCCTCGACCGCGGTCCGAAGTACTCCCCGAAGCCCGCCGTGGTCGCCACGGAACTCCGGGGATCTCTCCGGGGCCATGGGCGCGGCCGTCATGGCCTGCGAAGAGCCGACCCCTTAGCCGCTACGGGTCGGCCGTAGGTCACGGCCTCGCGCACCTCCCGGGGAAGAGACTGGGCGAGTTGCGCGTCGGGCTGAGCGCCGAGAGAGTCGTTGATCGTGGAGAACGCTAGGCGAAGGGCCACGAAGGCGGTGATGGCGAAGATCTGCCCGTCATCGAGCCCGGAATCGCGGAGCGCCTGGATGTCGGCGGACGTCGTCGCGTTCGGGTCCCTGGCGATCTTCCGGGCCCACGCAGCCATGGCCTTCTCCTGATCCGTCAGCCCGGCGTCGCTGCCATTCAGAACCGCCGCCGCGACGGCGGCGTCCGACGCTTTGCCCAGCTTCCCGCCCCACGCCAGCGAGCAGTACGAGTCACCGAGGGCTGAGGCGGCCGCGGTCACCAGGATCCCGCGCTGGCGGAACTTCAAACCGCTCGGCGCGAATGCCCGGGACATCAGCTCGAACAGCCGCTTCAGGGTGTCTGGCTGGTGCGCCCACAACCGGGACACGTTCCATACGTAGTCGCCGTCTGCGAGGTCTTCGTCGTAAAGCGCCTGTACTTGGGGGGACACCGGGGGTTCTTCGAGAAAGCTGCCGGTCATGCGCGTTCGGCTCCTTCGGGTTTGCGGGCCAGGTAGCCCACGACGTTGATGTCGGCCCGGAGGGGCAAGCCATCCCGTAGCTGCCCCTGAGCCTGCTCGACGGCTGCGCGATGGAACTCAGCCTCGCCGACGTTCTGGATAGCCTCATAAGCCGGGCCGGTAGCGGCCAGCGCGCGGGCGTACAGTTCTGGGTCCGCGAACTCCCAGGCGAACGGAACTTCCAGGCGCTCGACATCGAGGAATCCGTGCGACGCGAGGAGTTCCTCACCGGCACCGGGCCGGCCGAGCGACACCATCACAGCCTGGTTGTCGACCTTCTCCGCCGCAGCCAGGCGGAACGGCGCCAGCGCCCAGGCTCCAGGGGAAATCTTCAGGTGACCCCACACCGTTATCCCGGCGCGTCCGCCGGGGCGAAGGACCCTGTGTATCTCGGCAACCGCTTCGGGTGTAGTGCCCCAGATCCCCCGGAAGCTGGTGACGACGTCGAACGACGCCGGATCCCACGGCAGAGCATGCATATCGCCGACCCTGATGTCGCATTCCGGGTTCCGGTCCATGGCCACCGCGACCAGCCTGGCCGAGGCATCGATACCGGAGCAGGAAGCGCCGCGGAGGCGGGCCAGCTCGATTGCGAGCCCGGACCCGCAAGCCACGTCGAGCAGCCGGTCTCCGGTATCGACGCCGAGCCGTTGGTGCACCGCGACGTACTCCCGGCAGTTGCCTGGCTCGCTGAGGGTCGCAAAGTCTACCGCCTTACGGCCCCAGCCCTCGTCCACCATCGCCCACTGGGGAAAGCCTGTGCCCGGCCTCGTCATCGCTGCTCTCCTTGCGTCGTCTGTTCCCCCGTTGCGCCGGTCTCACCGGTCTGCGGGGCCGGCCGCAGGGCGCGTCTGCCGGTGGGCGTAGCTTCGCTGGCGAGGCGGCCCTGGACGGCGCGGCGGGCCCGGCCGAGGTAGCCCGGATCGGCGTACAGGTGGAAGTACCAGTTTGCCGTCAGCAACGCGCCCTCCAGCTCGAAGGCCAGCTGCTGCGGGTCGCTGCCGACGGGCAGCTGTCTTTGCGCCCGGGCGTCGTGCGCGGCCCGCTCCAAGGTGTTCATCCACTCCTGCTGGCACTCGGCGATACGGTCGCGGACCGGCCCTGGCGCCTTGCAATCGAACTCGGCCATGGCGGAGGCGAAGAAGCATCCCCCCGGGAACACTCCGCGCTCGATATAAGACAGGAAAGCCTCACACAGCGCGTACAGGCGGGTTATCCCGGAACCGGCGGCCAGGCCGGGCGCGACCACCTCCTGAACGTAACGCTGCCGGGCCTCCTCGATCGCCGCCAGCTGCAGGTCTTCCTTAGAGCCGAAGTGGGCGAACAGCCCGCTCTTGCTCATGGCCAGCTCGCTGGCCAGCCGCCCGATGCTGAGCCCGTCCAGTCCCTCGACCGAGGCGAGGTCGGCGGCAGCCCGCACGATGGTGCCACGCGTCTGGGCGCCATGGCTGTTGGGGTGTCTCGGCATGAACCGAATTGTATAGCACGAACGATCGTGCTATTTTGCGATGACGGTCACATATGGGGGCCGGCTCACACAAGGAGGAGCTAGGACATGCCGTTCGTCAACGTCAAGGTCATCGAGGGGTCTTCTCCCCCGAGCAGAAGCAGGACATGGTGCGCAGGCTGACCCGACACCATGGTGGAGATCGAAGGCGAGAACATGCGCCCGGTCACCTGGGTGGTCGTCGAGGAGGTGAAGAGCGGCGACTGGGGCATCGCCGGCAACCCGCTGAGCACCGCGGACGTCAGGGCCCTGGCCGTCGGCCAGCCCGTCGGCTAGCGCAAGTCCCCGGCATGGCCAGCGGTCAGGTGTACGACGTCGTCGTAGTGGGCGCCCGGTGCGCCGGGGCGCCGCTGGCCATGCTGCTGGCCCGGGCCGGGCACCGGGTAGCTCTCGTTGACCGGACATCGTTTCCCAGCGACACCTTGTCCACCCATTTCCTCTGGCAGCGGGGCACGGCAAGGCTGCGGGCCTGGGGGCTGCTCGGCCGGCTGCGCGCCCGCGGCTGCGCGGCCATCCGCCAGATCACCTTCGACCCCGGCCCGGTGCAGATATCCGGCATCGGGCCGGCGGTGGCAGGCGCGGCCGACACCTGCTGCCCGCGGCGGACCGTCCTCGACGCGCTCCTGGTCGAGGCGGCCGCCGAGTCCGGCGCCGACCTGATCGAACGCTTCGTGGTCGGTGAGGTGATCTGGTCTGACGGCAGGGCCGCGGGTGTGCGGGGCCGCCATCCAGGTTCGGCCGGGTCGTCGCTGCGGGCCGCGGTCGTCGTCGGTGCGGACGGCATGCATTCGGGCATCGCCAGGAGGGTCGGCGCCCGCGCCTACACGGAGCACCCCCCGCTGACAGCGGTCTACTACTCCTACTGGAGCGGGATCCGCGGCCTGGGCGCATCGTTTCACGCCCGCCCCGGGCAACTGATCTTGACCTGGCCCACAAACGACGACCTGACCTGCATCTACGTCGCCTGGCCTCGGCAGGATTTCCACCGGGTGCGCCGCGACATCGAAGGCCGCTTCCACGCAGCCCTGGAACTCATCCCAGGGCTGCGTGAGGCGGTCGCGGCCGGGCACCGGGAGGCTCGCTTCACCGGCACCGCTGATCTGCCCGGCTTCTACCGGGCATCCGCCGGTCCCGGGTGGGCGCTGGCCGGCGACGCCGGCCACCACAAAGACCCCTGCACCGGCATGGGCATGTCCGATGCCTTCCTGACTGCCGACTTGCTCGCCGACGCCATTCACCAGGGCCTGTCCGGGAACCCGCCGATGGATCAGGCACTCGCCTCCTACCAGCAGCGACGAGACGCCATGACCGCCAACGGGTTCGAGCTCACATTGAGCACAGCCCGGCTCGCCCCGCTCTCGCCCAGACTCGAGGCGCTGTACCGGACCGCCGCCGACCAGCCCGAAGTCGCCCGCCACGTCTTCGGGGTACTCGGCGGCTCCATCCCCCTGACAGACCTCCACACACAGGCGCGCTGATCCAGCCGCTGCGATAGGTTGCCGTTCATGGCCAAGCGCGGACGGCATCCGCACAATCGCAGGCGGCAGACGGCGCGGGACAACGGCAGGCGGCAGGCGCGTCCCGGGCGCGGACCCGGCCCGGCCGACCTGCTTTCTACTGTCGCCCAGAGGCTGGCCAGCGGCGAGCCGCTGGACTTCCTCGATTACGTGAGCAATCTGCTTACCGCCGTCGACTCTCGCGGGCAGAACCCGTTCGAGCACGAGCGCTCCGGCGGCCCCGAGCGCCCCACGCTGTCCGAGCTGCTCGAGTCCTTCACCGAGATCGTGCTGCCGGAGACCACGGCGCTGCTCGCCGCGCTGGCCGAACTCGGCCCGGACGAGCTGACCCGGGCCCGGGCCCGGCGGGCGCTGGCGGCGCGGCCGCATCCGCTGCCGGACTGGCTGGCCCGGCTCGGCGAGGCCTCGGTCTACCGCGCGGCGGAGAGCACGCATGTGCTCGGCGACGGGGACAGCGTGCTGCTCGGCGCGCGGCTGCCCGGCTATGAGCTGACCGCGGTCATCTATATCGACCACAACCTCGGCACGATAGTGAAGGATGCCTTCACCGTGCCGGGCTCGATCGGTGAGGTGAGCGAGCGCATGCGGGAGATAACGGACGACCCTGACGTGCGGCTCGCCGATATCAGCCTCGCGGACGCGCGAGTCCGGGCCGCCGAGGCGATCAAGGTGGGCGCCATCATGTTCCCGCCGGCTGAGACCGAGACCTGGCCGGCCTCTCGGCCGCTGACCGAGTGGCTGCTCCGGCTGCTGCCTGAGGGCGGAACCGGATACGTCCGCCCCAAGTGGGGCGAGCCCGCGAAGAAGAAGCTGGCCAAGCGGTTCTTCGGCGCGCCGTTCGGCCAGCCGCTCGACGACGCTGATCACCGGGTTCTGCTGGATCAGATCCTGTGGTTCGGCACCGACTACGGGCCGGGCGACCCGCTGCGGTGGAGCCCGGTCGCGGTGGAGATCCTGCTGGCCGACTGGATCCCGCGCAAGATCATGGCTAGCCCGGGGCAACTGAGCAAGGTGCCGGCCCTGCTGCGCGCGTTCATCCGGTTCTGCCACGCTGAGCGCGGGATCCGGACAGCGTTGACCGACGAGACTCTCGCCGCGGTCGACGAATGGGAGCCGGAGTATCAGCGGGTCATCCGCTCATCGCGGCCGCAGGGGCCGATGGCCCTGCTCGCCGCGATGGGCGTGCTCGGCGACGAGAAACCCTGGGAGGACGAGTCAGTCGAGCGTGAGCAGCGCCTTCTCGAAGCTCTGGCCGAGGAGGTCGGCGGACAGGACTCGCTCGACTCGCTCGACGACACGCCGCTGCCGGACGAGGAGTTCGCCTGGGCCGATGTTCCCGCCGACGTCCGCAACCGGGTAGGAGAGGTCCTCGCCGCCTGCGACCGCTGCTGCGACGACCTGTTCGGAGCCGAGTACCGGACGGCGTGCCGGCGGCTGCTGGCCCGTGCCGTGCCGGGGCTGCCTGCCCTGCGTAAGACAACCAGGCCCGAGGCGATCGCGGCGGCGGTGTGCTGGGTGATCGGCAAAAGTAACCAGCGCTTCGGCAGAACGGACGGCGAACTACGGGTCAAGGATCTTACGAGTTACTTCGGCCTGAGCCAGTCGGGCGTCTCAGAACGCGGCTTCCAGGTCATGCGCGCGGCCGGACTCCCGGCCGCCCATGCCTACCCGGAAGTTCACCTGGGCTCACCTGACTTGCTGGTCTCCACCCGCAGGAAGAGAATCATTGAGCTGCGTGACCGCCACCGCGGCGCGATTAGCGGTCTGCGCTAGGTGCCCGGTTGTTACGGTGGATCGGGTGGATACTGGAGAGCCTGCTGACCAGGAAGCCGCTGTTGCCGTCCAGGCTCGAGGGGACGATGAGCGCGCGGGACAACCCGCCAGCCCGGCCAGGCTTGCCTTCGCCAGCTTCCTCATGTTGTTCGTGGAACTCGCCCTGATCCGGTGGGTCGGCGCGAACAACGTGTTCGTAAGCAACGCCACGAACTTCGTGCTGCTGGCCAGCTTCCTCGGGATCGGGATCGGTTTCCTCAACGCCCGGGCCGAGCGCGACTACGTGCGCTGGACGCCAGTGGCGCTGCTCGTACTGGTGGCCTTCGGTCTCGCCTTCCCCGTGGTGGTGGCGACCCTCAGCGGACCTAACCCGTTCCACGGCCTGGGCAGCATGAACGCGCTGCCTCAGCCGCTGAGTCTCACCATCGTGTTCGGGCTCGTGGTGAGCGTGATGGTGGGACTGGGCCAGGCGGTCGCGCGGACCTTCGTCAGGTTCCAGCCGCTGAATGCCTACCGGCTGGACATCCTGGGCAGCATTGTCGGCATCGTCGTGTTCTCGGTGCTGTCCTTCCTCAACCAGCCCCCGGCCGTCTGGGGGCTGGTCGCCGGTATCGGCCTGGTGGTGCTGCTGCTGCCCCGGGTCCGGTGGTGGCAGCTCGGCGCGGTCGCGGGCGTGATCGCGCTGCTCGTGCTGGAATCGCTCGCGCCCGGGCAGCTGTGGTCGCCCTACAACAAGCTGACCATCCGGAACGAGCACGTCGGGGGCCAGCCCGCGATCGCGGTAAGCGCGAACAACGTTCCCTACCAGAACGCCGTGTCCCTCGATGCGATGCGTCGCGGGAGCCCCTCCTACTTCTACCCGTACCGGCACGTCGCCCCGGCCAGCCTGGGCAACGTCCTGATCATCGGGGCAGGGACCGGCAACGATGTCGCGGTCGCCCTGTCCGAGGGAGCCAGGCACATCGATGCCGTCGAGATCGATCCGCTGCTGCTGCTGCGGGTTGGTCAGGCACATGCGGGCCACCCCTACCGGAGCGGCCGGGTCACCATGCACGTCGACGACGGCCGTGCCTACCTGGAAAACACGCACCAGCGGTACGACCTGATCTTGCTGGCGCTGCCTGACTCGATGACCGCGCTGGCCGGACAGTCCGCCCTCAGGCTGGAAAGCTACCTGCTGACAGAGCAGTCGCTCGCCGCGGCCAAGTCGCGCCTTGCGCCGGGCGGCACGTTCGCGATGTACAACTACTACCAGCCGTTCCTGCTGAGCAGGTACGCGACCACACTCGAGGACGTCTACCACCAGACGCCCTGCGCCGAGCTTCAGCCCGGGCACTCGGGCGGCAGAAGGCTTGCCGTCCTCACCGTCCACCCGGGCGGACCGGTAGCGGCCTGCACCACGTACTGGCAGGGACCAAGCCTCGCGCCCGCGACCGACAACCACCCGTTCCCGTACCTGCAGAACCCCAGCATCCCCACCAGCTTCCTGCGGATGCTCGGGGTGATCCTGCTCGGGTCGCTGCTGCTCGTCCGGCTTGGCGGCGGCCGCTTCACGGGGATGCGGTCCTATCTCGACCTGGCGTTCATGGGCGCCGCCTTCTTGCTGCTCGAAACCAAGAACATCATCCAGTTCGCCCTGCTGTTCGGTACCACCTGGTTTGTGAACTCTCTCGTCTTCGCCGGGGTCCTGGTCGCGGTGTACCTGGCCGTCGAGACCGCCAGGCGGGTACGGCTGCCAAGGCCGGCCGTGTTGTACGGCACCCTTATCGCGTCGCTGGCCCTAGCCTGGCTGGTGCCCCAGGAATCACTGCTCGCCCTGCCGGTGATCCCGCGTTTCCTGGCCGGCAGCGCGTTGGCCTTCGCTCCGGTATTTCTCGCGAACCTGGTGTTCGCGCAGCGGTTCTCCGACGTGCACAACTCCGGGACGGCCTTTGCCGTCAACCTTCTCGGAGCGATGGTCGGCGGTGCGCTCGAGTACCTGTCCCTGATCACCGGATACCGCGTGCTGCTGATCGTGATAGCCGTCCTGTATGGGCTGGCCTTCGTGACCTCTCTGAGAGGCAGACCAGCACCCCTGCCTCATTAGAGCGCCGCTACCTCGTCGACATGGGCTGGCCCGATGGCACGCTTGCCTTCTTCCGCGCTTTATGGGCGTGCGCTTATCCTTTTCTCAAATGCCGTATCTAGCGTGAGGTCATGGATCGCGGGCCTACCGGCGTCGATGGCGCCGGACCGCGCACGCCCGGGGTTCGCGGATCGCGCCGCCTGCTCGCCGCCGGGCTAGCCGCCGTTGTAGTCCTGCTCGGGGTGATCGCGGTGCTCGCGACCCGGCTCTCCAGCGCCGCGCCCGAGGCGAGCGCCCGGGCCGCGACGCCGAGCCCCACCCCGACATCCAACGCGAGCCTGACCGTGCCGGGCATTTACCAGCGGGTCGGGCCGTCCGTGGTCATCGTCCGCACCAGCCACGAGCTTGGGACCGGCGTCATCGTGGCCGACAACGGCACGATCCTGACCGCGAATCATGTCATCGCCAGCGGCGGGGCCATTACCGTCACATTCGCTGACGGCACCACGACGAGCGCGACTGTCGCCGCCGCCGACCCGAAGCTGGACATCGCCACGCTCACCCCGGCGAAGCTGCCCCGGGTTGTCGTGTCCGCCACGCTCGGCGGAGGTGCCGATGTGGGAGCGCCGGTCGTCGCCATCGGCAATCCGCTCGGCCTGACCGACAGCGTGTCCGCCGGGGTGATCTCCGGCCTTGACCGGACCGCGGACACCGACCACGGCAAGTTCTCGGGGCTCATCCAGTTCGACGCGTCGGTTAATCCAGGCAGCTCAGGCGGTCCGCTGCTCGACGCACACGGGCTTGTCATCGGCATCGTCGTCTCGCTCGCCGCCCCCGATGGCCAGGACGCGTTCGCCGGCATCGGGTTCGCGGTGCCCATCGGCGCCGCACTCGGCGGCAGTGGCGGCCAGGGGCCAGGGAAGGGGCCCCAGATATGAGCGACACAGAATTGAGCGACGCAACGGTAACAGCCCAGGACGAAGGAGCCCGATGACCCCGCCGCCGATCGAGAGCCGGACCCCGTCACCTGGCCAGTACGCCAACCCGCTGCAACCGGTGCTCTTCGAGGTCAAGCGCACCATCGTCGGCCAGGACGTCCTGCTCGAGCGAATGGCGATCGCCCTGCTTTCCGGCGGGCACCTGCTTGTGGAGGGCGTCCCCGGGCTGGCCAAGACGTTGTCCGTCAAGTCGCTCGCCGCGGCTATCGGCGGCCAGTTCCAGCGCATCCAGTTCACGCCTGACCTGGTGCCAGCGGACCTGACTGGAACGCGGGTCTACCATCAGCACACCGGCGAGTTCCAGACCCAGCTCGGCCCGGTCTTCACGAACCTGCTGCTCGCCGACGAGATCAACCGTGCGCCCGCCAAGGTGCAGAGCGCCCTGCTCGAGGTGATGCAGGAGCATCAGGTCACCATCGGCCGTGAGACCCACCAGGTGCCCGAGCCGTTCCTCGTCATGGCGACGCAGAACCCCATCGAGTCCGAGGGCACCTACCCGCTGCCTGAGGCGCAGGTCGACCGGTTCATGATGAAGGTCGTCGTCGGCTACCCGAGCGCCACCGAGGAACACGCGATCGTTGACCGCGCGCTGCGCCCCGCCGAACAGGTCCGCGCGATGCTCGGCCCGGCGGACCTGATAGGCATGCAGGAGCGGGCACGGGAGATCTACGTCGATCCCGCCGTCGTCGACTACGCCGTGCGCCTGGTGACCGCGACACGCATGACGTTCGCCGCCGGGCTCGCCGACTTGAAGCGGTACATAAGCTTCGGGGCCAGCCCGCGCGCCTCGATCGCGCTGGTCACCGGCGCGCGGGCGCTCGCTTTCCTGCACGGCCGCGACTACGTGCTGCCAGACGACGTCGGCGAACTCGCCCTCGACGTGCTGCGGCACCGCATCGTGCTGTCGTATGAGGCGCTCGCCGACGACATCACCGCCGACACGATCATCACGAAGGTGCTCGATGCCGTCGCCGCGCCTGAGGTCGTCCTGAGCGGCCGCTGAGCTCATGCCCACGCGCACTGCCTCGGAACGGCTCCTGGTCCGCCTGGAATGGCGGGTCATCCGCCGCCTGGACGGACGCCTGGCGGGCGGCTACCGCACGGCGCATCGGGGGACCGGAACCGACCTCGTCGGCCTGCGCGAATACACCGAAGGCGACGACGCGCGGCATATCGACTGGAATGTCACCGCCCGGCTGAACGAGCCGCAGCTTCGCGTGTTCACCGAAGACCGAGAGCTCACCGTGTGGCTGGTGCTCGACCGTTCGGCGTCCATGACGGTGGGGGCGCCAGGGCATGGCAAGAACGACGTGCTCAACGAGCTTGCCCTGGTGCTCGCCCGGCTGTTCGGCCGGAGCGGGAACCGCGTCGGCGCGCTGCTGTACGACACCGGGGCAGTACGCACTGTGCCGCCAGGCACCGGGCGCAGGCACGCGCTCCGTATCGGCGCCGAGCTCGCCAGGACCGCCGCGGGTGGCCGCCCCGGTGCCGGCCAGTACAGTGCCGGCCAGTACAGCGCCGGCCAGCACAGCGCCGGCCAGCACGGTGGCACGACCGACCTAGCGGCGATGCTCGACGCGGTCGCCAAGCTCGCCAGGCGCCGCGCCCTGATCGTGGTCATCTCCGACTTTATCGGCGAAGGTGACTGGGGCCGGTCGCTGCTGCGCCTGGTGCCGCGACACGAGGTCGTCGCCCTGCGTGTCATCGACGCCGCCGATGATGAACTGCCCGACGTCGGTCTTGTCGTCGTCGAAGACGCCGAGACCGGAGAGCAACTCGTCATCGACTCCAGCGACCCGCTGCTGCGCGCCAGGCTCCGGGCCGGCGTCGAGGGACGCGACGCCCGCCTTGCTGCCGGAATGCGCCGGGCCGGCGTGCCCATCCACCGCATCGGCACGGACGCCGACCTGGCTAGGGCGCTCATCGAGGTTGTCGCAAGCACCCAGCGCAGGCGCGCATGAGCCTCGCCGACCCCGTTCTCCTGGCCGCCGGCCTGCTTGTCGCCGCAGGCCTGGCGTGGGCCGCGATCGCCGCTGCGCGGCGGCGGGCTGCGGCCCTCGCCGCGGCCGGGGTCGCGGCGGCCAGTCAGGGGCAGGGCCCCGGGCGCGGTCGCGACCGCGCCCGGCTCGGGGGCGTGTGGTTCACCATCGCCGGCGTCGCCGTGCTCGCGATCGCCGTCGCCGGTCCGGCGGCGTCCGTCCCGGTGTCCCGCGCCTCCGGCACCGTCATCCTCGCCATGGACGTCTCGGGCAGCATGGCCGCCACCGACGTGGCGCCCAGCCGTCTCGCCGCCGCGAAACGGGCGGCGCTGTCGTTCATCAACGCCCAGCCGGGCAGCGTCGACATCGGCGTCATCGCGTTCCAGCAGGGCGGCCTCGAGGCCGCCCTGCCAACTGCCGATCACGCGACCGCCGCGGCTGCGGTCCGCCGGCTGAAGGCCAGCGGCGGCACGTCACTAGGCGACGCCATCCTCGCCTCGCTGTCCGCGATCACGCACAAGACGGTCGGTATCGGCCGCAACGGCAGCGCGCCGAACATCGGCTACTGGCCCTCGGCCACGATCGTGCTCTTCTCCGACGGGCAGGACCAAGCCGGGGCCACCGGCGGCGGCACTGGTACCGGTGCCGGCACCGGCACCGACTTGGCCGCCTCAGTGGCCGAGAAGGCCGGCGTGCACATCGATTCCGTCGGAATCGGCACCACCACCGGCACCGCCGTCGACGTCGATGGCTACCACCTGTTCACCGCGCTCGACGTAGCCGCCCTCAGATCGATCTCGCAGGCCACCGGCGGCACGTACCATCCAGCATCGGACGCGAGCGAGCTCGACGGTATCGCCTCGTCCATCAACCTGAGGCTCACCGTCACCAACCAGCCGTTGCCGCTGGCCGGCGCGTTCATCGCCCTGGCCCTCGCGCTGCTCGCCGCGGGCGCCGTGCTCACCGTCGTCCGTTCGGGCCGGGTGGTCTGAATGTCCTTCTCCTGGCCGTGGGCGCTGCTCGCGCTCCTCGTCATTCCGCTGGTGTTCGCGGCCTGGTGGCTGATGCGGCACCGGCGCAGGCGCGCCGTGGTCCGGGTGACCTCGATCGCGCTCGTCCGGACGGCGATGCCTGGCCGCTCGCGCTGGCGGCGGCGCATCCCCGCAGCGCTACTGATGCTTGGTCTTGCCGTGCTTGCGGTCGGTGCCGCCCGCCCGCAGGCGACCGTGCCAGTCCCATCGTCGTCCGCGACGGTAATGCTCGCCCTGGACGTCTCGGGCTCCATGTGCTCCACGGACGTACAGCCGAACCGGATCACCGCCGCCGAGCGAGCGGCCACCGCTTTCATCAAGTCCCAGACGGGCGGCCCGCACATCGGCCTGGTTGCCTTCGCGGGCACCGCCGTCGTCCTCGTCCCGCCCACCGCGGACACCAGGCAGCTGATCAGCGCGCTCGGTGGCCTCACTACCTCGTTCGGCACTGCCATCGGCGAGGGCATCCTGACCTCGCTCGACGCCATCGCCCAGGTCGACCGGTCGGTCGCGCCGACCGGCGCGACCGTCTCCCGCGACCGTGCCGGCTACGCCGACGACGTGATCGTCGTGCTCACCGACGGCTCGAACAACCGGGGGATCGACCCGCAGACCGCAGCGAAGGAGGCCGCCCGACGGGGGGTGCGCGTCTTTACGATCGGCTACGGCACCGATAGTCCCGCGCCGCTCGCGTGCGGCTCCGGACAGTACGGCGGGTTCGGCGGCGTGAACTCCGGCGGCTTCGGCGGGTTCGGCGGCCGAGGCGGAGGGGTGGGCAACCCGCTCGACGCCGACTATGGCGCGCTCACGCAGATCTCCAGGACCACCGGCGGCACGTTCTACCGCGCCCAAGACGCCGATCAGCTCAGCCGGGCGCTCGGCAAGCTGCCCGCCGCCTTCACGATCGTCCGCAAGCACATCGACATCGCGTCGGCGTTCGCCGCCGCCGGCGGCCTGCTCATCGCCGCGGCGGTAGCGCTCTCGCTGTGGTGGAACCGCACCCAGCGAATGCCCGCACCCGTGAGGATCGTGGACCACTGATCCCAGCGCAGTGCAATTTCTGCGTATCACGGGCCTAGGAGTTCGTAATACGCCAGCCGGCGCTGCCGCACCCGCTGAAGCAGCCGGGCCAGGGAGCGTCGCCGAACCGGGTACTTGCGGGCCAGTTGCCCAGCGACGCCGCTGACCTCCTCGTCGGCCAGCGGCCGTGCCGCCGCGTCGAGCGGCGGCCCGTAGCTCCACAGGCCCTGCGCACCGCATGGTGCCACTTGCACCCCGTCAATGTGCCGGAGACGCTTGACCGTGCCCGACTGGCTCCAGACCCTGAAGTAGGCCCGGCCACTGTCGACGATCCCCTGCACGGGGGCGGACACCGGAGTGCCCTTCTGCTTGAACGTAGTGAGCAGCAGATACCTGGCCTTCGCCAGGGGAGCGAAGTAACTGCTGTCGGCGGTTTCCTCGCGGTAACTGCCATCGGCTACGGGCGACCGCCCTGAGGAGTCTCCGGATATGTCGCGCCGCTCCCCGGTCACCAGGCCTGTCACCGTCACCCTGATCGCGCCGTCGCGGCCCTGAATCCCGATCAAGGCCTCGGGCGCCCGTCGCGCCCGGCCCGCTGGCTGCCCGTGGCGTCCGGCTGCATCGGTCATAGGCTGGATGTCCCTCTATCTTGGCGGCTCGTTCCCTTTCACCATCGCCATGACGGGTGGAGCTACGGCGCAGCGGTGATGGAGACGGGATGGACATGGCCCGAATGCGGGCGGTTCAGGCCATGCCGTACGGCCCTGTAGCGCGATGCGCAGGAAATCCCTGGAGCGTCCCCGCCAAATCCCTTCAGCGTCCCCGCCGCCCGGCGCGGCTCGGGACAGCTTCTGCGGTTTCTGCGGCTCTATCTTCGCCGGTCCAGTGGCGGATAGGTGGGAGATCAGGTAGGCGCGGGCGATGCCATCCGGGGTGACCGCCCGCAGGTCGGGCACGCCGCCGCCGTTGAGGTTGGCCGCCTCCAGGGTGGACAGGGACTTGCAGGATGGCGCTGGCTGGCGAGCCGGAGCGAGGTTCTCACCGGCTATCCCGCTTCGCCTGCCGGCGCGCGCCCGAGGCGAGAGAACCTGCCCGCTGCTTCTCGGTCCTGGGCGAGCGGAGGGCACGGTCACCCGTGGGTTCGCCGGTGACCGAGGGGCCTTTCCGGCCGACGGCAGGCTCCGCCGGCCGCGTGCCGGGGGCGTGACCTTGCCGTGCGGCCCTGGCGGCCGCGAGTCGCTCGGCGCGCAGGGCGGCCGCTGCTTGCCGGGCCAGGGTCGCGACCCGGCGGCTCACCCGGGCCAGGGCCTCCTCGAACGCCTCGGCTTTCATGGCGGCGCGCTTGTTCTCCGGACGTGCCGTGCCCCGCCCGCTGTGTTCGACCACCCGGGCGCTGGCCGCCCGACGGTATTGGCCGACGTACTTGTTGCGTGTGCGCCTGATCCGGGCTTCCAGGTCGATCGCCGCGTCCTCGTCAAGCGCGGCGAGTTCAGCCCGCTCGGTCTGGGCCACCAGCAACCGCTCGGCGTCATTGAGGACCGCCAGAAGGGACGCATTCATCTGTCCTCCTCGATTCCCCGGAAAGGCTCCCGGCACGATCAGGTCTTCCCGGGCAGCTCCGTGATCGAACCCTCCTATTCCCGCTGATGGTGGTGCTCGGCAAGCTCGTTCTGAGCGTGCTCGCAGGTGATGGTCCGATGAGGACGGTTCTTGCTGAAGGTCAGCGCCCGTGCCCAGTTGAAAACGGCGGCTATCCGGTTGCCCCAGCCGATCAGGTAGAGCACGTGAACGAATCCCCACATCGTGTAGCCAGTCACGCCGGTGAACTTCATCCCGAACGCGTCGGTGGCCAGGGCGCGCGTAGCCCTGATCCCGCCGAACCCGCCGCCGACGACGACTACCTGGTGACGTCGCTCGCTCATGAGGACAGCATGTCAGGGCGCGGCAAGACGTCGCCGACATCACGGTCCGCCGTGGCGAGGCGAGGAGTCACTAAGCCACGGCCCGGTAACCGAGGCTCAGCACCACGGGAACCGCCCCGAACCGCAGCCGGAACCGCGCACCGGGCTTGTCCGGCGCATAGGGGTAGTCAATATCAGGCCAGCGCATCTTCAGATGCTGGACGGTCAGGCCGGCGACCGAGTACGGGAATTCCATGGCCGAGATGCCGTGCGCCTCGAGCAGCCC
>Ga0207646_10002680_pt1 | contig 20868 bp, 16 predicted proteins | sample KBSK5502metaG_FD_184343 | JGI IMG/M metagenome (GOLD analysis project Ga0207646, IMG submission 184343) | Corn, switchgrass and miscanthus rhizosphere microbial communities from Kellogg Biological Station, Michigan, USA - KBS K5-50-2 metaG... | ecosystem: Host-associated > Plants > Roots >...
GCCCGCCGCGCGTTGATGAGTCGGCCGTGGCCGACCGGGTGGCATGAGGCGCGGGCAGTCACGGCGTACCCTCGGACTATGAGGCAGGTCGGCGGGGTAACGGTGCCGAGCGAGGAGGCATCCGCGACGTTCACCGCCGCGGTTGCGGACCTGCGTTCGTGCCAGGACCTCCTGCGGCAGATCCGGCCGGAACTCTCCTTCGAGGAGGTGCCGGCGCCACGAACGCTCGCGCCCTTCGCGACCGCCGTCGGGGCCGCCGTCCGGCTCGACGGCGCCGAGGTCGCCTCCGGCAGGTTCGTGCTGCTTTACGACCCGGCCGGCCAGCGTGGCTGGGCCGGCCCGCTGCGGGTCATTGTCTACATCCGGGCCGAGCTCGAACCGGAGATCGCCGAGGACCCGATGGTGGGCGAGGTCGCCTGGTCGTGGCTGACCGAGGCCCTTGACGCCAGGACGGCCGGCTACGCCGAGCCGAGCGGCACGGTGACCCGCGTGGTGACGGAGGGTTTCGGTACCAAGCGCGAGGAGCCGCCCGCGACGGGGTTCGAGCTCCGGGCCTCCTGGTCGCCGGTCACCGACGCGGCCGGGGGACCTCCCGAGGACGAAGGCGCGCCGGACGGGCTGGCCGGGCACCTGGCCGCCTGGTGCGGGACATTGTGCGCCGCGGCGGGACTGCCGCCGCTGGCCGCGGGGGTCAGCGCGCTCCGCCCGGCCGCGCGGCGGCGCAGCTCATGACGGAAGGCACCAGGCCGATCGGCAACCCTGCCACGTCGTCCGGTGCCGCGGGCACGGCCGATCCGGCGCCGCCCGACGTCGAGGTCTCCCGGCCCGTCCCGTTGCTCGATCCCCGGGACGGCCCGCCGGTCCTGGTGGCCTCGGCCGGCGAACTCGACAAGGCTGTGGACGCGCTGGCCAGGGGCGAGGGACCGGTCGCCGTGGACGCGGAGCGCGCGTCGGGCTTCCGGTACGGGCACCGCGCCTTCCTGGTCCAGCTGCGACGCCGCGGCGCTGGCACCATCCTCATCGACCCGATCGCCTGCCCGGACCTGTCCGGCCTGGACGCCGCACTCGCGGACACGGAGGTGGTGCTGCACGCCGCCTCCCAGGACCTGCCCTGCCTGGCCGAGCTCGGCTTCCGGCCGCGGGCGCTGTTCGACACGGAGCTGGCCGGCCGGCTGCTCGGCTTCCCCCGGGTCGGCCTGGGCGCGCTGGTCGAGTCGGTGCTCGGCTGGGCGCTGGAAAAGGGCCACGCGGCGGCCGACTGGTCGGTTCGCCCGCTCCCGGCCGAGCTGCTCCGCTACGCGGCGCTGGACGTCGAACTGCTGGTGGAGCTGCGGGACGACCTGGCGGCCAGGCTGGCGGCGGAGGGCAAAACCGAGTGGGCGCGGCAGGAGTTCGCCGCAGTGCTGGCCGCCAAGCCGACGGGCCCGCGCCCCGACCCGTGGCGGCGGACATCGGGCATCCACCGGGTGCACTCCCGCCGGGGGCTGGCCATCGTCCGGGAACTCTGGGAGGAACGGGACAAGATCGCCCGGCGGCGCGACCTGTCACCGGGCCGTGTTCTACCCGACACGGCGATCGTGGCGGCCGCGCGGTCGCTGCCGGGCTCCCAGGCCGACCTCACCCAGCTGCCGGGATTCCAGGGCCGGGGCGCGCGCAGGCACGCCGCTGCGTGGCTGCGGGCAGTCCAGCGGGTGCGCGGCCAGCCCGACCAGAACCTGCCCGGCCCCGCCATGCCGCCCCCGGAAGGCCCCCCGCCCACGCACCGCTGGCGGGAGCGGGACCCGGCGGCGGCGCGGCGGCTCGCCGCGGTGCGGACGGTGGTGGCGGCGCTGGCCGACGAGCACACCGTGCCCGCCGAGAACCTCCTGCCGCCGGACGTGGTCCGCAGGCTCGCCTGGCAGCCCCCCGAGCCGCAGGACCCGCGGACGGTGGCCGCCGACCTGGCCGCCCACGGAGCGCGGCCGTGGCAGGTCGACCTGACCGCGCTGCCGATCAGCAAGGCTCTGGCCCGGCTGGAGGAGAAGGGCGAGATCTAACCGCCCGACGGCCTGGAAACGTCCGATGTTCGCGGCAGACTGGAGCCGTGACGGAACTCGCTCGGGGCAGCCTGGACACGCCTGTGGGCAGGCTCTCGGTGGCTTGCAGCGCGGCTGGCGTGGTCGAGGTGGCCTACGCTGCTCGCCGCCGTCCGGCGGCTTCGCCGCGGCCCGCAGTGCTGGCCCGGGGGGACGCTCCTCCTCCCCGGGGGCAAGCCCCCGGACCCCACGGCCCGGAACCCCCCGATGCGGCGGCCGGGGCCGCCGCGGCGCCACCCCCCACCAGCGGGCCCCCGGAACCCCCCGATCCGCCGCCCCCCGAGGCGGCGGTCTTCCTCCGCGCCGCGCTGACGGAGCTGGAGGAGTACTTCGGGCGCGAGCGGAAGTCGTTCAGCGTGCCGGTGGACCTGTCGGCCACCTCGGGCGCCCGGCGGGCGGTGCTTTCGGTGCTCCACGACTCGGTGGGATACGGGGAGACGATAACCTACGGCGGGCTGGCCGGCCGGGCCGGGCTGACCGACGGCGGGCAGCTGCCCCCGGCCCGGGTGGTGGGCCAGATCATGGCGTCGAACCCGTGCGCGGTGATCGTCCCGTGCCACCGCGTCGTCGCAGGCGGCGGGCTCGGCGGCTACAGCGGCGGCGCCGGACCCGAGATCAAGCAGTGGTTGCTGATCTTCGAGGGGGCGCTCCCGGCGACCCTGGACTGGGACCCGGCGCAGGCCTGTCCGCCGAGCTGGGCAGGTGCTGCTCGGCCGTGACCAGTCGGCCTCCGCTGGCCTGCAACACCCAGAACGCTCCCTTGCGCAGCGCAGGCCCGTTCGGCACCGGCGCGCCCAGGGCGGCGCTGGCCAGGGCTAGCAGCCACGGGATGTTCTGCCGGTGCGCGCAGATGACGACCGGCTCGGCGCCGGCGACCAGCGCGGCCACCCGCTCCCTCGCGGCCTCGGTCGCCGTCCAGCATGGCCCGGTGGGCTCCGCGGTCGTGCCGCCGATGGTCAGCTCGGGATCGGTCTCCACCACGGCACCCCGCAGCGCCGCGTACGGGCGCACGGTCGCCACGCACCGCTGCGCCTCCGAACTGAGCACCCGGCCGGGCGCGAAGCAGCCGAGGATCTGGCCGAGGGCATGGGCGTCCGCCTGGCCCTTGGCGGACAGCGGGCGGGTCAGGTCGTCGTCATGGCCGGCCCTCCGCCAGGTCTTCCTGCTGATCGCGTCGGCGTGCCTGAGCAGGATCACCGGGGTGGTATCGGCCGGCCCCGCGGCGAAGCCGTCCAGGACGGTGACGTCGCGGGCGTAGCTCAGCTGGCCGGCCGCGGCCACCAGGGGCAGCCAGCGGAGGGCGTCCACCTCGGTCCCCGGGGAGAACGCGTCCGGGGAGACCGGGCGGCCCGCCCAGTAGTCCACCCGCTTGGGCCGCCCCTCGGCGAAGTAGTGCGTGGTGGCCAGGCGCCGCCCGAGGGCCACCCGTACCCCGGCCTCCTCGGCGACCTCCCGCACCGCGGTCAGCAGCACGTGCTCGCCTGGCATGGCCTTGCCCTTGGGCAGGCTCCAGTCGTCGTAGCGGGGCCGGTGGACGAGCGCGGTCTCGATGCCCTGCGGCCCGTTCCGCCACACGACCGCACCGGCGGCCCGGATCTCCCCGTCAGGTTCCCCGGGTTCAGTCATCGGCCGCCCGGCCGCGCAGCCTGTCGATCAGATACTGCTGCAGGTCACGGAGCGGTTTCCCGGCCGCGTCCAGGTGGTGCCTGGTCCAGGTGCCGTCGTCGGCCAGCCACCAGGTGGAAGTGCCCTCGTCCATGGCGAGGCTGATGAGGTTGCGCAGTTCGGCCTGCTGCGCCGGGTTCACCACCCGGACCAGCGCCTCCACCCGGCGGTCGAGGTTGCGGTGCATCAGGTCCGCGGAACCGATCCAGACCTCGCTGTCGTCGCCCCTGCCGTCGCCGAACGCATAGATCCGCGAATGTTCCAGGAAGCGGCCGAGGATGCTGCGGACACGGATGGTCTCGGATAGCCCCGGCAAGCCGGGCCGTAGCGCGCAGATGCCGCGCACCCACAGGTCCACGGGCACGCCCGCCGTCGAGGCCCGGTAGAGCGCGTCGATAACTGCCTCGTCGACGATCGAGTTGCACTTGATCTGGATGCGGGCTGGCTCGCCCCTGGCCTGCCTGGCGGCCTGCCGTTCGATGCGTTCCAGCAGGCCCGCGCGCAGCCCTTCGGGGGCAACGAGCAACCGCCGGTAGGAACTCATGCGGCTGAACCCGGTGAGGTGGTTGAACAGGTCGGTTGCGTCCTCCCCGACCGTGCGCTCGGCGGTGAGCAGGCCGAAGTCCTCGTACAGCCGGGCGGTCGCCGGATTGTAGTTCCCGGTGCCGATGTGGCAGTAACGGCGCAGCGAGCCGTCCGGTTCCTCCCGCACCACCAGGGCCATCTTGCAGTGGGTCTTCAGGCCCACGATCCCGTACACCACGTGGCAGCCGGCTTCCTCCAGCTTGCGCGCCCAGGTGATGTTGGCGCGCTCGTCGAACCGGGCCTTGAGCTCCACGACGACCACGACCTGCTTGCCGGCTTCGGCGGCGTCGATGAGCGCGTCCACGATCGAGGAGGTGTCGCTGGTCCGGTACAGGGTCTGTTTGATCGCGAGCACCCTCGGGTCGGCCGCCGACTCCACGATCAGCCGCTCCACCGTTGCGGTGAACGAGTCGTAGGGATGGTGGACCAGCACGTCCTGCCTGCCCAGGACCGTGAAGATGTCGGTGTCCTCCGGCAGCGCCGACTCCGACGGGACAAACGGCGGGTACTTGAGCTGCCGGAGGTCCTGATCGGCGATGACGGACAGGCCGGACAGGTCCAGCGGCCCGGGCAGGTGATAGACCGCCCGCTGGTCGATCCCCAGCTCGGTCACCAGCCTGTCCAGCACGTCGGTGGAGATCGTGTCCTCGACCTCCAGCCGGACCACGGGCTCGAACCGGCGCCGCTGCAGCTCACGCTCGAGCGACTTCATCAGGTTCTCTGTGACGTCCTCGTCCACCTCCAGGTCCCGGGTGCGGGTCACCCGGAACACGTGGTTCTCCAAGATGTCCAGGCCCGGGAACAGCTCGGTGAGATGGGCGGCGATGACGTCCTCGAGCGGCACGAACCGGCGCTGCGGCAGGGCGAGGAACCTGGGCAGCAGCGGTGGCACCTTGACCCGGGCGAACATCGTCGCCCCGGTCCGCGCGTCCGCAATCATCACGGCCAGGCTGAGCGAAAGGCCCGAGATGTAGGGGAACGGGTGCGCCGGGTCCACCAGCAGCGGGGTCAGCACCGGGTAGATCCGCTCGCGGAACAGCCGGTGCAGATCCTCCTGCTCGGGGGCGGACAGCTCCTTCCAGCGCAGGATCTCGATGCCCTGCTCGGTCAGGGCGGGCTGGACCATCTTTTCGAAGCACTCGGCGTGCCGCAGGCTCAGCTCGCGGGCGGTCTCCAGGGTGTTGCTGAGGATCTGCTCCGGGGACAGCCCGCTCGCCCCCTCGACCGGCAGCCCGGTGGCCATCCGCCGGACCCGGCCGGCCACCCGCACCATGAAGAACTCGTCCAGGTTGCTGGCGAAGATCGACAGGAACCTGACCCGTTCCAGCAGCGGCGTGGCCGGGTCCTCGGCGAGCTCCAGCACCCGCTGGTTGAACCGGAGCCAGCTCTCCTCCCTGTCGAGGAAGCGCCCGTCGGGCAGCCCCGAGTCCAGCGCCTCCGTCCCGGGCGCCACCGGCACCTCTTGCTGGATGCGCCAGCCTTCCTCGCCCGCATCCTGTGCCTCGGCCGGCGGCACCTCCCGCTGGCCCTGCCCGATCCCGGCCTCCGTACCAAACATGTCTCTATTGTCCCCAGTGCCCGAACGTCCAAGACGACGGGTCAGTACCCAGGATCTTCAGGCCCGACGCGGGGGCCGGCACAGGGCGTCGATCTCGTCCCGGCTGGGCAGCTTCACCCGGGCGCCACGGCCGAGGGCGACGGCCAGGTCCGCCTCGGCCTGCTCGACCTTGAGCCAGTCGGCGTAGCTGACGGGCGCCACGTCCCGGCCCGCCAGCAGGTCCGGCAGTGGCCGTCGGCCCTCGCCGCCCGCGGCCGGCCCGGCCCCGTCGCCGGCCAGGTCCGCGAGCAGCGAGCGGACGGTTTGCGCCGCGTCGGACTTATTCGTGCCGATCACGCCGGTGGGCCCGCGCTTGAGCCACCCGGCGACGTACTCCCCGGGCAGCGGGGCACCGTCCGGGCCCAGCACCCGGCCCTCGGCGTTCGGCACGGTGTGCGTTCGCTCGTCGAACGGGACGCCCGGCAGCGGCACGCTCTGGTATCCCACGCTGCGCAGCACCATCTGCGCAGGGATGGTCTCCAGCTCCCCGGTGCCGGTGAGCGCCCCGTCCTCGCCGATCCGGGTGCGCTCCACGGTCAGGCCGCTGGCGCGTTCTGTGCCTTGTATCTTGACGGGCCGCAACCAGAAACGGACGGTGAGCCGGCGCGTGTGCCCGGCGGGGACGCGGGCCGCCCAGTCACCGATGACGGCGAGGTTGCCGCGGACCCGGCGGTCGGACTCGGCGAGCGCCGCGCCGCCGGCGGTGGCGTCGAACGCGTCGGGAGCGGCCTCACCGGCGCCGACGACGATGTCGACGCCGGAAAGCTCGCCGAGCTCGCGGAGTTCCTTGGTGGTGAACTTGGCCTGGGCGGGCCCGCGGCGGCCGATCATGTGCACCTCGCGGACCTTGCTGGCCAGCAGCGCCTCGAGCACCGGCTGTGATACGTCGGTCGGGCGCAGCTCGGCAGGATCGCGGACCAGGATCCGCGCCACATCGACCGCCACGTTCCCGACGCCGACCACCGCCACGGACTCGGCATCCAGGCTGAACGTGTCCGGGCCGGTGTCGGGGTGCCCGCAGTACCAGTTCACGAAGTCGGTCGCCGCGTAGCTGCCGGGCAGGTCCTCGCCCTCGATGCCCATCCGCCGGTCCCGCATCGCGCCGGTCGCGTACACCACCGCGTCGTAGCAGGCAAGCAGGTCCTCCCGCGTGACCTCGCCGCCGAGCCGCACCCCGCCGAGGAAACGCACGTCCGCGTGCTCCAGGACGCCGCGCAGGTACTCGGCGATCGACTTGATCGACGGGTGGTCCGGCGCGACCCCGTAGCGGACCAGGCCGTACGGGGTGGGCAGGCGGTCGAGCACATCGACGCTGACCTGGCGCGGCGGGTCCAGCGCGGCGGCCTGCTTGATGAGGGCCTCGGCGGTGTAGAGCCCCGCCGGGCCCGAGCCGACGACCGCGACGGACAGGGTGGTCATGCGGGAGAGCTCCGAACTTGGGTGGGGTGGTGGGGTGAGAAAACTGTCATGCCTGCGTGGGCTGCGCAAGCTCCGGTGTCAGCCGTGCCACCGCCTCGGTGATCTGCCGGGCGAGGTGCTGCGGGACGAGCCCGGCGTCCTCCAGGATTTCCTCCCGCTTGCCGTGCGCGAGGAACTCCTGCGGCAGGCCGTAGGTCTTGACCGGCGTGGCCACGTCGGCGTCGCGCAGCAGCCGGCAGACCGCGTCGCCGAACCCGCCGGCCCGGCCGTTGTCCTCCACCGTAACCACGAGCCGGTACCCCGCCGCCGCCCGGGCGAGCGCGGCGTCCACCGGCTTGACCCAGCGCGGGTCGAGCACGGTCACACCGATGCCCTGGTCGGCCAGCCGGGCGGCGGTCTCCACGCACATGACGGCCATCGGCCCCACCCCGGCTAGCAGCACGTCCTGGGCGGCCGGGCCGGCCGGCCGGTACAGCACGTCCATGCCGCCGAGTTTTCCCACCGCATCGGCCTCGGCGCCGACGGTGCCCTTGGGGAACCGCACGACGGTGGGCCCGTCGGTGACCGCCACGGCCTCGTTGAGCAGCTCCGCTATGCGGCTGGCGTCGCGCGGCGCGGCGATCTTCAGGCCGGGCACCACCTGCAGGATCGAGCCGTCCCACATGCCGTGGTGGCTGGGCCCGTCGGGGCCGGTCACCCCGGCCCGGTCCAGCACGATCGTCACCGGCAGCCGGTGCAGCGCCACGTCCATGAGCACCTGGTCGAAGGCCCGGTTGAGGAAGGTCGAGTAGATGGCCACCACCGGGTGCAGCCCGCCCATGGCAAGCCCGGCCGCGCTGGTCATCGCGTGCTGCTCGGCGATGCCGACGTCGAAGACCCGGTCCGGGTAGGCACGGGCGAACGTGGCCAGCCCGGTGGGGTGCAGCATCGCCGCGGTGATCGCGACCACCTCGGGCTGCCGCGCGCCGATCGCGGCGAGCTCGTCGCCGAACACCTCGGACCAGGTTCGCTTCGCCGCGGCACCCGGGGGGGACGCGGCGGGCACCTGGTGCAGGCAGTCGACGTCGTCCTGCTCGGCGAGCGGGTAGCCGAACCCCTTCCGCGTGATCACGTGCACGATCACCGGGCCGCCGAAGTCGCGGGCGCGGCGCAGCGCGTGCTCGACCAGCTGCTCGTCGTGGCCGTCGACCGGGCCGAGGTACTTGATGCCCAGGTCCTCGAACAGAACCTGCGGCTGCAACACGTCCTTGAGGCCCTTCTTGATGCCGTGCAGCGTCTCGTACAAGGGCGGGCCGACCAGCGGGGTGTGCGACAGCGTGGTCTTGATGTAGTCGAGCACCTGCTCGTACCGCTGGGACACGCGGACCGCGGCGAGGTTGGTGGCCAGGCCGCCGATCGTGGGCTGGTACGAGCGGCCGTTGTCGTTGACGATGATGATGAGGCGCGAGTCCTTGGCCACGGCGATGTTGTTGAGCGCCTCCCAGGCCATCCCGCCCGTGAGCGCGCCGTCGCCGACCACGGCCACCACGCTCCGCCGCGTCTCGCCGCGCAGCCGGTACGCCTTGGCCAGGCCGTCAGCGTAGGACAGGCTGGTGGAGGCGTGCGAGTTCTCCACGATGTCGTGCTCCGACTCGGCCTGGCACGGGTACCCGGCCAGGCCGCCCCGCTGGCGCAGCGTGCCGAACTCGGGATAGCGCCCGGTGAGCAGCTTGTGCACGTACGACTGGTGGCCGGTGTCGAAGACGATCCGGTCCGAGGGTGAGTCGAACACCCGGTGCAGCGCGATGGTGAGCTCGACGACGCCGAGGTTCGGCCCGAGGTGGCCGCTGGTTCTCGACACCGTCTCGATGAGGACGTCGCGGATCTCGCTGGCCAGGGCGGGGAGCTGGTCGGGAGTGAGAGCTTTCACGTCGCGCGGGCTTGTGATGGACTCGAGCATCCCCACGTGATCTGCTCCTCGTCGTCGGGCCCGCGGGCCGAAACTCCGCCCAAGGGCAGGGGGGCGGGACTCAAGCGAGTCTATTTCGCCCCTGCCGGCGGCGCACGAACGGCCCTGATACCGGCGTCAGGCATTGACGCCGGTATCAGGGCGCGGCGCCCCGTCAGTGCACGCCGCCGGCCAGGGCCGGGGCCGCCTCCTCGTCGGGCGCTGCCGTGGGACCGCTCCGCATCTCGTGCACGTCACGCGGGATCAGGGCAAGCCCCGAGACGACGAGGATCAGCGCCGCCGCGCCGTACTGCGTGATGGACACTCCGATCGCCGCGGCGAGCGGGCCCGCCACGAGCGCACCGACGGGCATCGCCCCCACCGCGCCGAGCACGTCGTAGGCCGAGACGCGGGCGAGCAGGTCAGGCGGGATGTTCCGCGCCATGGTCACGGTCCACTGGACCATCATGATCTCCAGCATGATGCCCAGGGCCAGCGCCGCCAGGCAGATCGCCGGCAGCGGCCACAGCGCCGCCAGCGACAGCGGCGAGATCGCGCATGCGCCGCCGATGAGCACCACGAACAGGATCGGCCGCCGGGGGGTGAACCGCATCGCGATGATGCCGCCGGTGATCAGGCCCACCGCATTGGCGGCGATGATCACCCCCCAGGCCGCGGGGCCGCCCAGGTACCGCCGCGCGACCACGGGACCCAGCACGTCGAACGCCCCGTACCAGGCGGCGAGGACCACGCCGTACTGGATCGTGGTGACCCACAGCCACTTGCGGGCCGCGAACGCCGACCATCCCTCGCGCAGCTCGCGGATCATGTTGTGGCGCTCCGTCCGCTCTGCGCCGGGTGCCCGGATCGCGAGGAGCAGCGGCACCGTGCCGAGCATGCCGATCCCGCACGACGCGAGCGCCCAGCCGGGCCCTGCGGCGGCCACGAACAGGCCCGCCACGGCCGCGCCAGCCATCTGCGCGCCGTTCATCGCCAGCCGGCTCATGGCGCTGGCCTCCTGAAGCAGGCCGTCGGGGACCAGCCGGGGCAGCAGTGCCTGCGAGGCCGGGTAGAAGACGGCCATGCCCGCGCCGGTCAGCGTCTCCAGGGCGATCATCTGCCACAGCCGCGGCTGGCCGGCCAGGACCAGGATGCCGAAGCCGCCCTCACCGGCCGCGATCATGACGTTGGCCGCGACGATCACCCGCTGGGCCGCGAACCGGTCCGCGAACACGCCCCCGGCCAGCGCGAACACCAGCGTGGGGAGGATCTGCGCGGCCAGCACGTACGACAGGTCCGCGGTGGACCCGGTCGCGTCGAGGACCGCGAAGGACACCCCGACGATGGAGAACGCGAACGCCGCCGGCGCCAGCAGGCGGTCGGCCAGCAGCAGCCGGAAGTCGCGGTACCCGAGCGCGGGGAACCGGCGGACCAGGCCAGGCCACGGCATTGCAGGACGTCCGTTCTGTGCGAGCGCGCCGGGACAGGCAGGGGCAAAGCCGTCGCCGGCGGAGGTCAGGGAGCCCTTCCACAGTATCCGCAAGCCCTCAACCTGGGCAAACGGATAAGGCAGACACCCGCCCGGCCAAGCCAGCCACCAGCTTCCCTGCACGTCCACGCGCCCGCGGGCCACGACGGAATACGTAGTTCCGCTGTCCCCTACGTGTTTCTCCCGATGTGCCGGGCGCTCCTGGCCGCGAACAATCGGTGCAACGGGCCAGGCAGGCCCAGAGGAGGTGAACGGACATGACTCCCGAGACCGTCGCGGTCGACGAACTGCTGTCGCAGGCCAGGGCTCTGCTGCCGTTCAGCTGCTCCAACGCGAGGCGCTCCGCAGCTGAGGCCACCCGCATTCGGCCGCGCCGGCCCTCGCCCTTAGGCGGGGATGGGCTCCCGCGGCGGGTCAGCCCAGGGCGCTGTGCGCGATCAGGACGACCGCCGACCCCGCGGCGGCGGCCAGCACCGCAATGCGCGTCCGGCCGGCGTCGAGAAAGCGCCGCAGGCCGGCCGCCACGGCGAAACCAGCCGCGGCGCACCCGATGAACACCAGGCCGGCGGCCACGTCACGGCCGGGGAGACGGCCGGAGCTGGCCAGTGCGACCAGCGCGATGGAGTTCCCCACGCAGAAGAACACCGACAGCGTCGCCCGGACCCTCGGGCCGCTCTCACCCTGGTACAGCAGCGCCACGGGCGGCCCGCCGATCGACGTGGCGGTGCCGGTCACACCGGAGACCACCCCGGCGGTGAGCAGCGTGACCCGGTTCCTGGGCACGACGGCGCTCCGGACCGAGAGCGCGACCACCGCGAGCACCATGCCGCCGACCACGATCCCGAGCGCCCGCAGCGACACCACGGCCAGGACCCAGATACCGCCCAGGGTGCCCACCACCCGGCCCGCCAGCGCCCAGGACACCCCGCGCCAGTCCGTGTGCCAGGACTCCCTGGCCAGGATCAGCAGCGGCAGGGAGGCGCCGGCGACCAGCATCGACCCGGGCATCAGCGCGGGGTCGAGGAGCGTCACCACGGGCGCGCCGACCAGGCCGAGCCCGAGCCCGACGCCGCTCTGCACGAACCCGCCGAGGGCGACGAACACCCCGGCGGCGACTATCACGGCGTCGAGGTGCATGTCTGGCCCCGACGCTACCGGCGCGGGGCGCGCCTCACCTCATGGGAAAGCTCACACGATGATCTACGTCACACCGGCCGGCTCGGCCGCTGGGAGCGTTATCGCCCGGCCGGCCCCCGAGCCGACCGCGAGCTCGGCCGCGAAGACGCCGAGCAGCGCCACCACGGGGACCGTCCAGTTCCCCGTCACGGCGTGCAGCAGGCCGAAGGTGAGCGGGCCCAGCGTCGCCACCAGGTACCCGCCGCCCTGCGCGAAGGACGACAGCGAGGCGGCCGACACCGGGTCCGGCGCCCTCGCGGTGGTCAGGTAGATCGCCAGGCCGAGCGCGGCCCCCTGGCCCACGCCGAGCAGGAGGGTCCAGGCGACCGCCGTGGACAGCGGCGCGAACCACACGCCCGCAAGGCCAGCGGCGCTCACGGCCACCGTGACCCCGACCAGCACCCGCTGGTCACGGGCCCGCTGGGCGAGGACCGGGGCCAGCAACGCGGTGAGCGCACCGCCCAGGTTCATCAGCGCGAGCAGGAAGCCCGCGTGCACCGCTCCCGTGCCCCGGTCCCGGAACAGGATCGGCAGCCACGAGAGCGCCGAGTAATAAGTCAGGCTCTGCAGCCCCATGAAGCCCATGACCTGCCACGCGAGCAGGTGCCTGGACATCTTGACGGGCCGCTGAAGCCCGCCCCGGCCGGCGGCGGGGCCGGCCGGCACCGTCCGGAACCGCCACTGGGGCAGCCACACCAGCGCCGCCGCGAGGGCGGGCAGCGCCCACAGGCCCAGGGTGACCGGGACCGAGCCGCCCGAGGACTGGAACAGCGGCACCGCGATCAGCGAGGCCACCACCGACCCGGCGGACATGCTGAGCAGGTAGGTCCCGATCAGCAGGCCCGCCCGCTCGGGGTGGCGCCGCTTGACCAGGCTGGGCAGCAGCACGTTCATGAGCGCGATCGCGCCACAGGCGACCACGGTGCCGGGAAAGAGCAGCGATCCGGGCAGCGCCCCGCGGGCCAGCAACCCGGCAGCCAGCAGGACCAGGGCGGCCAGCAGGACGCGTTCTTCCCCGAACCGCCGGCTGGCCGGGGCCGCCACGGGCGAGAACACCCCGAAGCACAGCACCGGCACCGCGGCGAGCACGGCGATGGCCGCCGACGGCAGGTGCAGGCTGGCGGCAAGTTCCGGGAAGACCGGGGGCACGCTGGCGATCGCGGCGCGCAGGTTGAACGCCAGTGCGAGCATGCCGGTCACGAACAGCACCGGCCCCCACCCGCCGCGGCGGCCCCGGGACCTGGCCAGGATGGGAGGCGCGGCAGGCTCGGACATCTCCGGCCACGTTATCGCCTCCCCCACCCGCTCGCGCGATCAGCCCACCAGCAGTGAACGCAGAACGTACTGCATGATCCCGCCGTGGCGGTAGTACTCGGCCTCCCCCGGCGTGTCGATCCTGACGACCGCCCTGAACTCCCGCCCGTCGGCCCGCACCGTCACCTCACGGGGAACCGGCCCGGAGTTCATCGCCTCGATGCCCACGACGTCGTAGACCTCCCGGCCGGTGAGCCCGAGCGACGCGGCGGAATCCCCGGCGCGGTACTGCAGCGGGAGCACGCCCATGCCGATGAGGTTGGACCGGTGGATCCGCTCGAACGACTCCACCAGCACTGCCCGGACGCCGAGCAGCAACGTGCCCTTGGCCGCCCAGTCGCGGGACGAGCCGGACCCGTATTCCCTGCCGCCGAGCACGATCAGCGGGGTTCCCTCGGTCAGGTACTGCCGCGAGGCCTCGTAGATGCTCATCGGCCCGCCGTCGGGCAGCTTGACCGTCACCCCGCCCTCGGTGCCCGGCGCGAGCTGGTTGCGCAGCCTGATGTTGGCGAACGTGCCCCTGATCATCACCTCGTGGTTGCCGCGCCGCGACCCGTAGGAGTTGAAGTCGCGCCGCTGCACCCCGTGGCCGGTCAGGTACTCCCCCGCAGGGCTCTCGGTCTTGATCGCCCCGGCCGGGGAGATGTGGTCGGTGGTCACCGAGTCGCCGAGCATCGCGAGCACCCGGGCGCCGTGGACGTCGGCGACCGGCGCGGGCTCGGCGGTCATCGTCTCGAAGTACGGCGGGTGCCGCACGTAGGTGGAGTCGGGGTCCCATGAGAAGGTGTCCCCCAAGGGCACCGGCAGGGCGCGCCACCGGTCGTCACCCTCGAAAACGTCGGCGTAGTCGCGGGCGAACATCTCGGCCGCCACGGCGGTGCGGACCACCTCGGCGATCTCGGCCGGCGACGGCCAGATATCGCGGAGATAGACCGGCTTTCCGACTGGGCTGGAACCGAGCGGTTCGTTCTGCATGTCAATATCCATGGTGCCGGCCAGCGCGTAGGCCACGACAAGCGGCGGCGAGGCAAGGTAGTTCATCTTCACGTCGGGGTTGATCCGGCCCTCGAAATTCCGGTTCCCCGACAGGACCGCGACCACGGCCAGGTCGTTGGCCGCGACCGCTTCGCTGATCGCCTCGGGCAGCGGGCCCGAGTTGCCGATGCACGTGGTGCACCCGTAGCCGACCAGGTTGAAGCCGAGCTTTTCCAGGTAGGGCAGCAGTTCTGCGCGCTCGTAGTAGTCCATGACGACCTTGGAGCCCGGCGCGAGCGTGGTCTTCACCCACGGCTTGCGCTCCAGCCCCGCCTCCACGGCGTTGCGCGCGAGCAGCGCGGCGCCGACCATCACGGAGGGGTTCGAGGTGTTGGTGCACGACGTGATGGCCGCGATCACGACCGACCCGTGATCGACGGCGGTCTTCGTGCCGTCCTCCAGGGTGACCTCGACGGGTGCAGACGCCCGGCCTTCACGGCCGCCCGCCGCGGGCGTGGCCTGGCGCCGGTCGCCGGGGCCGTTCTCCCGGTCGGGAACGAACGGGTCGGACGCCGGGAATGTGCCGGCGATCTCGTCGTCCAGCCGGTCGAGCGGCACGTAGGACCCGAGGGCTTCCCGGAACGCTTCCTTGGCGTCGGCGAGCGGAACCCGGTCCTGCGGCCGCTTGGGGCCGGCCAGCGACGGCACGACCGTGGACAGGTCGAGGGACAGTTCCTCGGAGTACCGCGCGGGCTGGCCAGGCTCGTGCCACAGCCCCTGCTCCTTGGCGTACGCCTCGACCAGCGCGACCCGCTCCGCTGAGCGCCCGGTGAGCCGCAGGTAGGCCAGGGTTTCGCCGTCGATGGGGAAGATGGCGCAGGTCGAGCCGAACTCCGGGCTCATGTTGCCGATCGTGGCCCGGTTGGCCACCGGCACCGCGGCCACCCCGTCCCCGTGGAACTCGACGAACTTGCCGACGACGCCGTGACGGCGCAGCATCTCGGTGATCGTGAGCACCAGGTCGGTGGCGGTCGCGCCGGACGGCAGCTCGCCGACGAGGCGGAACCCGACCACCTTGGGGATGAGCATGCTCACCGGCTGGCCCAGCATGGCCGCCTCGGCCTCGATGCCACCGACGCCCCAGCCGAGGACGCCGAGGCCGTTTTGCATGGTGGTGTGGGAGTCGGTGCCGAGGCAGGTGTCGGGGTACGCGGCGCCGTCCTCGGTCATGACGACGCGCGCCAGGTGCTCGATGTTGACCTGGTGCACGATGCCGGTCCCCGGCGGCACGACCTTGAATTTGCTAAACGCTTGCTGTCCCCACCGTAGGAACGCGAACCGCTCGTTGTTGCGCTGGAACTCAAGATCGACGTTGCGGTCGAATGCGTCCGGCCGGCCGAAGACGTCGGCGACCACGGAATGGTCGATGACGAGCTCGGCCGGGACCAGCGGGTTGATCTTGGCCGGGTCGCCCCCGAGATCCCGCATGGCCTGGCGCATGGCGGCGAGGTCCACCACGGCGGGCACGCCGGTCAGGTCCTGCAGGATCACGCGAGCCGGGCTGAACTGGATCTCCGTGGCGGGCTCGGCGCTCGGGTCCCATTCGGCCAGGGCGGTGACATGGCCGGCCGTCACCTGGCGCCCGTCCTCGTTCCGCAGCAGGTTCTCCAGCAGGATTTTCAGGCTGAACGGAAGACTGGTGGAGCCCGGGATCGCGTCCAGCCGGTAAATTGCGTGGTCAGCGCCTCCGGCCCGCAGCGTGGCCCGGCTCCCGAAGCTGTTGGCCGTCATGGCGTGGCTCGCCTCCTCTGTAGACCCGCCCCGCATGCTCTTCCCGCATCCTCCCGCAGCACACCGGGGTGAGGCTTAGCGGGCTGCCCTCACAGATATCTCGATATCAAGCTACCTACTCAACCGTAGGCTCGATTTATCTCGACGTCAAGCTATATCGGCCGCGACGACCCGGCCACCCTCATCGTGATGCAGTCCCCGAAGTACGTCTTCGTGCACAACCCAACGCCGCGTTCGGCGGGCCCACCATGATCGCGGTGCCAGCGGGCGACGCCGGGGGGCACACCGCCCGCTGACCGGCCCTACACTGGGCCGCCATGGCATTGCTGCAGGGGAAGCGTGCGCTCATCACTGGCGGCACCACCGGCCTGGGGCTGACCATCGCTGAGCGGTTCTTGCGTGAGGGCGCCCTGATGGTGATCACCGGCCGCGATCACGCCCTGGGTGAGCGTGCCGGGCAGGCGCTGGGACCGGAGGCCCGCTTCATCGCTGCGGACGCCGCCGATCCGGACGCGGTCGCCTCGTCCGTAGCCGCCGCCGCGGAGCATCTCGGCGGCCTGGACGTGCTGGTGAACAACGCCGGGGTGGGGGTGATCGCGCGGCTGACCGACACGCCACTCGCTGACTATGACCGGGTGATGAACGTCAACGTCCGCGGGTACCTGCTGTACGCGCAGCACGCCTACCCGCACCTGGCCCGGCACCGTGGCTGCATGATCCACATCGCCTCAGACGCCGGTATCTGGGGCGAGCAGGCGATCGGCCTCTACTCGGTGGCCAAGGCCGCCGTCGTCATGCTGGGAAAGATGTTGGCGCTGGACGGCGGCCCCGATGGGGTGCGCTCCAACGTGCTGTGCCCGGGTGACATCTGGCCCGGCATGCGGCACATGGGACCGCCCGGCGACCCCGACCGGGGCGAGGACGACGGTGATTGGCCGGTGCCGCCAATCGGCCGGATCGGCCAGGCGCGCGACGTCGCGGCGGCGGCGGTGTTCTACGCCAGCGACGAGGCGGAGTTCATCACCGGGACCACGCTCCTGGTGGACGGCGGGATGACAGCGGGCTACCTCCAACGACAGCACAGCCCGCAGGCCGCCCCGGGAAGCGGTCGTGCCTAGCGAGAATCGATTTGTCGACTTATGACACCGGCTCATCGGCTGCGGAGCTTGACCACCAGGCGGGAGGGCACAATGTCCACAGCGAACGGCCGCTCACCGCGGAACGGCACGTCCCCGGCGACGTGCGCCGCCTCGCGGTACTCGCCGCTCACCAGCTCGAATGCGCGGAGGCGTGCCACCATCCCACCGGGCCGTGACAGTATCACCGGTCGTGGGCTGACGTAGGTTGTGCGCGGCAGCCTTGAGTTCGGCGAGGAGGCGGGTCGCGGTGATAGCTAACACGGCGCTCGCCGCGATAGCCGCTGGCGCTGCCATTGCGGGCCCGGCCCATGCGGCGGGGGCCGCCTTCTCCCCCGTGCTGGCCGGTCTCGGCGTGGGAGTTGCTCTGGCGAGCGCACCTGGACCGGTCCAGGCGGTGCTCTTCGCCGAATCCGTCCGCGGCGGGGTCACCCGGGGCTTCCGCGCTCTCGCGGGGGCCAGCCTGACCTTCGGGACGTTGCTCATTGGCGGAGCGCTCGGCCTCTCGGCGGCCGCGCCCCGGGGCGTCGCGCTGGGCGCTCTGCAGGTGGTCGGCGGTGGGTTTCTCCTCTGGCTGTCCGTAGACGGATTCCGCTCGCGGGGCGAGCCAGGCCGCAGCGGCGCGTCCTGGCGGCTCGACCTGCCACCACCCGCACGAGGTTCCCTCGCGGTCCTGCTCAACCCGGGCGCGTGGCTGTTCCTGGCCGCGGTGGCGCCTCCGCTGTTCGCATCCGCTCACCAGCGGGGCGGTGTAGGCAGTGCGCTCATCGTCGCCGTGGTGACGATGGCCGGGGTGGCCGCAGGAGACAGCACCGTCGTGCTGCTTGGCGGCCTTGGTGTCCGCCGGGCCGGTGGCCCGGCCAGGCAGTGGGTCGCGTGGGTCCTGGCCGCACTGCTCGCTGGCGTCGGTGTGTGGCTGATCGTCACGGGAGTCAGTTCCCTGGCGAGCGGCTAGTCCGCCGTGTTGAAAAGACCAGCGTGACTGGATTGCTATTCGGCCAGGGGATTCCCGCCTCGGCGGCTCCGGCGCGGACCCGGTGACCATGGCCCGCCTGGCCCAGGAACTCCGACGAGGAGTTCCGCGCCTTCGGCAATCCGCGCCGTGCGAGCAGGCATCTGACGGACCGGCCCTGCCATCAGCGCATGTCAGGCTTGTGCCGCAGTGAGAATGGCGAGGGCTCGGGCTGCGGCCGTCCGTACCCGGACCACTGGGTCATCCCTCAGCAGGGCCAGCGCGGCAAGCGCTTCACCGAGCTGACGCCGTGCGATGACCTTGGCGGCCATCTCCCGGACCCGCCATGACTCGTCTGCCAGCCCGGCCTGGGCCGCCGTCCGTGCGGTGTCCTCCCACACGTAGAGCAGAGCCCGCATGGCCCATACCCGCAGCCAATATTGCTGACTTCCGTCTAGGACGGACCGCGCCGCCGGGCCCCCGATCGCGAAGACAAGCTCGTCATCGGTGTGTTGCCTGGCCAGCAACGCGACGCACCCGGACACCACGCTGGCCTCCCCGCGGCGAGCGCATTCGAGCTCGATGCTCTGCCTGGGAGTCAGGCCCCAAACGGACCGCGACGGCATCCCCCAGTGTGACATCGCGATGATCCGTCAGCGCCGATCGCAGTTCACCCGGCGCAGATTCGTGGGCATCAACGAGCGCGGCTGACGTAGCGGCGCTTGCCAGACGGCCAAATGACGGAGTAACCGGTTACGATGGCGCGGTCACCCAACGTGCGGGAGAAGGCGGCATGCCGAGGCCCCAGGACCACGTGGTCGAACAGGAACGCAGCCCTGAGGCGGCACGCCCGCATGAGGCAGACCAGCTGCGCGAATCCCGAGTTCAGCCCACCGACCTGCAGGCACGCCTCGAACGCCTACCTGTCGGTCATCCCTCATCCCCATATCGAGGCGACGGCTCCCGCAAACCTCCGCCACCCGACCTGGCCCGGTACGAACTCCCCCTCCCCGACGAACTCCCACCCGACACCGAACAGCCGGACCCGGACTTACGTGGACACACGTCTGCCGACTTTGGACCTGATGGCTCATGGAGGCGCGAGGGGCGCGAACTCAGTCCAGAGCGGTCACGCATCGCGGACCAGGCACTCGCCAAGTGCCATGACGCTGAAGGACGTGGCATGGACGGCAGCTATGGAAATCACGGTCTGACTCCTGACATGCGCCACATCGAGGGCCAACTCGATCATGGCCACCTGGCTGCAGACGCCGAGAGGTTTGCACTCAAAGAGCCAAATCGCTTCAAAGAGAAATTCGCCAGGCTAATTGAACGTTACCCTGGCGCCGACCCTAATGAGCTCGTCAGTAGTATCCATGATGGAGTCAGATACACTTTCATCCTTGATTTTGAACAATACACACAGGGTGTTGAGATCGGCCAGGAACGACTGGCGGACGCGGGATACGATCACATCGAGACTAAGCCAAGCTGGGCTTCAGAGGAGTACAAAGGGGTCAACAGTCAGTGGCGAGAACCATCTACTGGCGTCACGTTCGAGGTACAGTTTCACACTCAGGAGAGCTGGGACGCTAAGCAGAAGACTCACGAAGCGTATGAGAAGATCCAAGCTCCAGGCGCTTCTATCGAGGATGTGGAAAGGTTGCGCACTTACCAACGCACCATATCTGCTGAGGTCCGCGTACCGCCAGGTGCCCTAGAAATCCGGCCTTATAAGAAGGAACGGTAGGTGGAAGTTGACAGGGAACATCGTGTATTACGCGATCCTCCGCGATGGCGACACCCCCGACCAACCTTCTGGACTTGCCCGGCGCACGTTTACAGCCCAAGGGCGGCTCGATGAGAGCCTACGGAGGGACCTCTCCTGGGCCCGCGATTCTGCAATCTACGAATGGGAGCGTGGTGAGGAGATGGGGGCGAGACTGATTGAGATCAGCGAGGCTGAGGCGGCGGAGCTTATTGAGCAGTTTCGGGTGAAGTGGAGCGGGAGCTAGTGCCGTAACCGGCAACGTTTGCTCTGTCCAGGGAGCCGCGATGAGTCCTGCGGCGTCCGGCGGTCGTATTGTCGAACCCGCCACCGAGGAGGACTTCTGATGCGCAGCGTGACCTATTCGATGGGCGTCTCACTTGACGGCTACATCGCCGGGCCGGACGGTGACATCACTGCGCCGCCGCCCGACGAGGAGGTCTTCCGCTTCGTCACCGACGAGATACGACAGGTCGGCGTCCACCTGCTGGGACGAAAGCTGTACGAGACGATGCTGTACTGGGAGACCGCCGATCAGGAGCCATCGCTCGACGACTCAGAGCTCGAGTGGGCCGCGATCTGGAAGCCGCTCCCGAAGGTGGTGTTCTCCACCACGCTGTCGGCGGTGCAGGGCAATGCCCGTTTGGCCTCCGGCGGCCTGGCGGAGGAGATCGAGCGGTTGCGAGCCGAGCCGGCGGAGGGCGACATCGCGATCGGCGGCGCGACCCTCGCCGCCGAGGCGGCCGCGCTGGGCCTGATCGACGAGTACCGGGCCAGGGTCTACCCCGTGTTGGTTGGCGGCGGCATTCCGTTCTTTCCCCAGCGCGAGCGCCGGGTGGATCTCGAACTCGTCGAGACCCGCACCTTCAGCTCGCGAGTCGTCTACCTCCGCTACCGCGTGGCGCGCTAGCCGGCGCGTCCGCCGAGCCCTGGGAAGAACGGCGCCAGCCGCCCTGGCTGATCCACACGGATACATGTGCCGGTTCGAGGGCCTGGTCG
>Ga0207646_10002681_pt1 | contig 20863 bp, 18 predicted proteins | sample KBSK5502metaG_FD_184343 | JGI IMG/M metagenome (GOLD analysis project Ga0207646, IMG submission 184343) | Corn, switchgrass and miscanthus rhizosphere microbial communities from Kellogg Biological Station, Michigan, USA - KBS K5-50-2 metaG... | ecosystem: Host-associated > Plants > Roots >...
GATCCGGTTGGCGGCATCGGTCAGGTCGAACTGGACGAGGAGTTCGAGGGATCGCCGCTTTGCGTCTTTCCCCGAGAGGTGGTACAGACGCCCGATCATTTCCAGGTTCTCCCGACCCGTCATGAACTCGTCGATCGCAACCGATTGACCGGCGAGGCCGATGTGAGCCTTGATCCGATCGGGCTCCTTGACCACGTCGAATCCCGCGACCTGCGCCCGCCCTGCGTCAGGTTTGAGCAGGGTGGTGAAGATCCGCACGGCGGTCGTTTTGCCGGCGCCGTTCGGCCCCAGCAACGCAAGGAGGCTTCCTTCATCGACGTGAAGATCGAGTCCGTCGAGCGCCCGAACGCGCCCGAAGTTCTTCACCAGTCCCTCGGCGTGAACCGCACGATCGGTTGCCATCCCGGACAGATTAATGGCTGCCTCCCATAAATCGGGTAAAACGTATTCATCGACGAGGAGCTGAAGCCCCTGTCACCTAGCCCGATCGTCGCGCCCGAGGAGGCCGCCAAACTCGTGGCGGAACGGGCAGGAACGGCGCGGGCTGGTGTCGCGGTCTAACAAAACGACCGTGGCCGTTCACCTCGAGTCCTGGGGACCAGGGGATCTCCTCCTGTTGACGCGGCTGGTCGGTGACCCGGCGATGATGGAACATCTCGGCGGGGCGGAGAGTCCGGAAAAGATCGTCGAACGGCACAACCGCTACCTGCGCCTGGGTGACGCCGGCAGCGGCCGAATGTTCAAGATCGTCGATGACGCGACGGGCAAGGGAGCTGGCAGCGTCGGCTACTGGCCGCGCGCGTGGCGCGGCATCGATGTGTACGAAACCGGTTGGATGGTGCTGCCGGAATTTCACGGTCGCGGCATCGCTGGGGCAGCGACGGCCCAGCTCATCGACATCGTTCGATCGGTGAAGGCCCGACGTTATCTGCACGCCTTTCCGTCCGTCGACAATGCGCCGTCCAATGCGATCTGCCGCAAGCTCGGCTTCACGCTGCTCGAGGCGCTCGACTTCGAGTACCCGCCCGGCCATTTCATGCGCTGCAACGATTGGCGTCTCGACCTGGAGGACCACGAATGAACCGATGGATCAGCTCGTACCCGATCCAGCAGCAGCTTGGCTTTGCGAGACGTAGGCTGCGGCGCCCTGCGCCTTCGGCCGCTAGCCAGTCCACCTCTATGGCTGCCGCCTAACGCTTTAACTGATCACCATCAGCACGAAAGCGACAATCAGTCAGGATAGGCGGGATGCAGGTCGTGGTCTATGGCGCGGGGGCGATCGGGAGTTTGGTGGGGGCGCGGCTCCATGAAGCCGGCGTCAACGTTCGGCTGATTGGACGGGAGGCGCATGTCGCTGCGATTCGCGCCAAGGGATTGCTGGTCAAAGGTCGAGATCAGTCACAGTTGGTTCAGCTGCCTGCGACAACGACATTGGCGGGGACAGCCGACATCATTCTGCTGACGGTCAAATCGCAGGACGTGCAGGGCGCCTGCCGCACGATCGCCGCGCTGCACTCGGACGCCACGGTCGTCACCATGCAGAACGGCGTGCGGTCTGACCGGGAGGCTTCCGACATCCTCGGGCGCGACCGCATCGTCGGCTGCGTCCTGAATATCAGCGCCACCTACCTCGAGCCCGGGGTGGTCGAGCAGAACACCAGGGCCCTGCTGCAGGTGGGCGCTCCCTTCCCGGAGTCGGAGCCGCGCGTCGGTGCCGTGCTCGCGGTGCTGGGCCCGGCGATGAAGACCGAGCATGTCCCGGATCTTGCCCGGGCCCGCTGGACGAAGCTGATGGCGAACGTGAACAACGCCATCATGGCGATCACCGCTTGGCCGATCGGCAAGGCGCTTCGACATCCCGGACTCACCCGGCTATCGATCGCGACGATTCGCGAAGGCGTCAGGACGGCCCAGCTTGGTGGGTTCGGTCTCGATCAGAGTCGCCGGGCGCGCACCTTTCGGCTAATGTCGATGCTCCCCATGCCACTCAGCTACCGCGTTTTCGGCGGCAGGCTGGCTGGCGCTTTCCCAGCTGACAGCACGTATGGCCCGTCGACCCTGCAGAGCCTCCAGCGTGGTTCGAGCAGCGAGCTCGATTACCTCAACGGCGAGATCGTGACGCTGGGTGAGAGGATCGGACGCCCCACGCCGTACAACACCGGGTTGCTGGAGCAGGGCCGTGCGGTCTTCGCCACCAAGCGCCACCAGAGCCCGGAAGAACTCCTGCAGCACTTCAGGTTTTGAGCCCCCACCGTGCCCCCACCGTGCCCTCTCCCGCAAGCGGGGGACGGTATCTGTGATCGAGGGGCAGGGCAATTCGACGGCCTAAACTGAAGCCTATGCCCACTGCCCTGGACCTGTTTTCGCCTGCGGCGCGAGCCTGGTTTTCGGGCGCCTTTTCGGCCCCGACCGAGGTCCAGGAGGGCGGCTGGCGCTCGGTCGCGGCTGGCCAGCACACGCTGATGTCGGCGCCGACGGGCAGCGGCAAGACGCTCGCCGCCTTCTTCTGGTGCATCGACCGGCTTGCCGCTCAGCCGGTGCCCGCGGAGGCGGAGCGGTGTCGCGTTCTCTATGTCTCACCGCTGAAGGCGCTCACCGTCGACATCGAGCGCAACCTGCAGGCCCCGCTGCGCGGCATCGCGCTCCAGGCCGAGCGGATGGGCCTGAAGCAGTCGCCGATCACGGTGGCGATCCGCACCGGCGACACGCCACCTCGCGACCGCCGGCAGATCGAGCGCCACCCGCCGGACATCCTGATCACGACCCCAGAATCACTCTTCCTGCTGCTGACGAGCGCCGCGCGTCAGATCCTGCCGTCGATTCGCTGGGTGATCGTCGATGAAATCCACTCCATGGCTGAGACCAAGCGCGGGGCACACCTTTCGCTCAGCCTCGAGCGGCTGGCGGCTCTGACCAGGGCTGAGCCGCAGCGGATTGGTCTGTCCGCGACCCAGCGCCCACTGAGCGAGACGGCGCGCTTTCTGGGCGGCACGAATCGCGAAGTGAGCATTGTCGACGCCGGGCGCGTCAAGCAGATGGAGATCACCGTCGAGGTCCCTGTCGACGACATGTCCGCTCTCGAGCGTGATGCCCCCCACCCCGACCCTCCCCCCACAGGGGGGAGGGCAGACTACGAAGAGGTTCCAAGACGGAGTATCTGGCCGGCGATCCACCCACGCATCCTCGAGCTGGTGCGCCAGCACCGCTCGACCATCATCTTCGTCAACTCCCGCCGGTTGGCGGAACGCCTGGCCGCCGCCATCAATGAGCTTGCCGGCGAAGAATTGGTCCGCGCCCACCACGGCTCGATCGCCAAGGAACAACGCCTCCTTATAGAGGATGCACTCAAGGCGGGACGGCTCCCCGGACTCGTCGCCACCTCGAGCCTCGAACTGGGCATCGACATGGGCGCCGTCGATCTGGTGATCCAGGTGGAGTCGCCCACCAGTGTCGCCAGCGGCATCCAGCGAATCGGACGGGCCGGTCACTCGGTAGGCGAGCCGTCGAAAGGCACGATCTTGCCGAAGTACCGGGGCGACCTGCTCGAGACCGCGGTGGTCGTCGATCGCATGCTGCGCGGCGAGATCGAAACGACGCGGGTGCCGCGCAATCCCCTCGACGTCCTCGCTCAGCAAATCGTGGCGATGTGCGCGATGGAGGAGTGGTCCGTTGCGGCCCTTTCGGAATTGGTACGTCGCGCCTATCCGTTCAGCGACCTGGGGCCGCGCGCGTTGGAGTCGACGCTCGACATGCTGAGCGGGCGCTATCCGTCCGACGAGTTCGCGGAGCTGCGGCCGCGTATCGTCTGGGACCGGTTGGAGGGGAAGATCCGTGGCCGCGCCGGCGCGCAGCGGCTGGCGGTCGTGAGCGGCGGTACCATCCCCGACCGTGGTCTCTTCTCCGTCAACCTGCTGGATGACGGCAAGAAGGTTGGCGAGCTGGACGAGGAGATGGTCTACGAAATGCGGCCCGGAGAAGTCTTCGTCCTCGGCGCCACCGGCTGGCGAGTCGCCGACATCACACCGTCGCAGGTCATGGTGACGCCCGCTCCCGGCGAGCCCGGGCGGATTGCGTTCTGGCACGGCGATGCTTTGGGACGTCCGGTCGAAGTCGGACGCGCGATGGGGCAGGCGATGCGCGAGCTGACCGCCATGGAACCCGACGCGGCGATCGCCCGGCTTCAGGAGCGGTCGCGCTTCGATGCCCGGGCTGCATCCAACCTGATGAACTACCTCTCCGATCAAGCCCAGGCCACCGGCACCGTGCCGACCGACCGCACCATCGTCATCGAGCGATTCCGCGACCAGCTCGGCGACTGGCGGCTGTCGGTGCTGACGCCGTTCGGTGCCCGCGTGCATGCGCCGTGGGCGCTCGCCGCGCGAGCCCGGATGCAAGAGCGGCTGGACCTCGAGATCCAGATGATTTACACCGACGATGGCTTCGCGCTGCGGTTGCCGGAGGCCGACCGGGCGCCGGATATCGACGACCTGCTGCTCGATCCCGAAGAAGTGCCCGAGCTGGTCACGTCGCAGCTCCATGGGTCGGCGCTGTTTGCCTCACGCTTCCGCGAGAACGCCGCCCGCGCGCTGTTGCTGCCGCGGCGACGTCCGGGTGAGCGCACGCCGCTCTGGCAGCAGCGCCAGCGCAGCCACGACCTGCTCCAGGTGGCCAGCAAGCACGCCGAGTTCCCAATCCTGGTCGAGACCTACCGTGAATGCCTCAGCGACGTCTTTGACATGGATGGCTTTCGCGAGCTGATGCGCGCGGTTCGGGCTCGCGAGGTCCGCACCGTGGTGGTCGACACGGAGCGCGCCTCGCCCTTCGCGTCGACCCTGATCTTCGACTACATCGGCCAGTACATGTACGAAGGCGACGCGCCGCTGGCGGAGCGCCGGGCGCAGGCGCTGACGCTGGATAAGGAGCTGCTGGCCGAGCTGCTCGGCACCGAGGAACTCCGGGAACTGCTCGATCCGCGGGCCATCGAGGCGCTCGAGCTGGAGCTGCAGGGTCTGCTGAAGGAGCGCTGGCCTCGTGACACCGATGAGGCCGCTGACCTCTTGCGCCGGCTCGGCGACCTGACCACCGTGGAAGCCGAGGCCCGCGGGATCCGTGGAAATTGGCTCGACCAACTGGGGCGCGAACGCCGCGCCGTCCGGGTACGCATCGCCGACGAGGAGCGGTGGATCGCCGCCGAGGACGCCGGGCGGTATCGTGACGGGCTGGGCGTCGCCCTCCCGGTTGGTCTCCCGGACACGTTCCTGGAGAGAGTCGATGAGCCGCTGACGTCGCTGCTGGTCCGGTGGGCGCGGACGCATGTCCCCTTCTTCAGCGCCGACCCGGCCGCTCGCTGGCGACTCCCGCTTCGCGAGGTGGAGCAGGCGCTGCGACGGCTCGCCGGACGCGGCGATATCGTCGCCGGCGAGTTCCGGCCCGGCCAGGCAGGTCGCGAGTACTGCCATCCCGAGGTGCTCAGGTCGCTGCGGAGGAAGTCCCTGGCGGCGCTGCGGCGCGAGGTCGAGCCGGTGCCGGTGGAAGTCCTTGGCCGATTCCTCCCCGGCTGGCACGGCGTCGGCGTCCAGGCGAGTGGATTGGGCCGCCTCGCGGAAGTCGTCTTCCAGCTGCAGGGCTGCGCCATCCCGGCCTCGGTGCTGGAGCGCGACGTGCTCGCGGTGCGGATGCGGGACTACCGGCCGCAGCTGCTCGATCAACTGATCTCGATGGGCGAGGTGGTCTGGAGCGGCCGTGGGTCGCTGGGCAGCACCGATGGGCGGGTCGCCCTCTATCTCCGCCCCGATGCGCCACGCTTGATCCGCCCAAGCGCGGAGCCATCGACTGGCGAGCTCCATCAACGCCTGCGCGAGCACCTGCAGAACCGCGGCGCCTCGTTCTTCCGCGACCTCTATTACGCGACCGGCTCGGGCGACGAGGATGCCGTGCTGGACGCGCTCTGGGACATGGTGTGGGCCGGTGAGGTCACCAACGACACCTTCCTCCCGCTGCGCATGCTCGGGCCGCGAGCCCGTCGCAACCCGCGCCGGCCGTTGATGCGGCTGGGGCCGCCGGCGGCCGCCGGCCGCTGGTCGCTGGTCGACGATCTGCTGCATCCGGCGGTGTCGACGACGGAGCATCTGCACGCGATGGCCGGCGCCCTGCTGCAGCGCTACGGTGTCCTGACGCGCGAGGCGGCGCTGGGCGAAAGCATCAGCGGCGGGTTCGCCGCGCTCTACCCGGTGCTGCGCGCGATGGAGGAGGCCGGCAAGATCCGTCGAGGCTATTTCGTCGACGGCCTGGGTGGCCTGCAGTTCGCGCTGCCCGGCGCTGTGGACCGGCTGCGCGGCTCGCGCGAGGAGGACTCAAAAGTGGTGGCGCTGGCCGCCACCGACCCGGCGAGTCCGTATGGCACCACGATCCCGTGGCCGGCACACGAATCGCGCATGGCCCGAGCGGCCGGCGCCTACGTTGTCCTCGACGCCGGCGAGTTGCGGCTGTTCCTGGAGCGCGGCGGACGCTCGCTGCTTACGGTGGGAGCCGTCGGGCTATCGCACCTGCAGGCGCTCGCCGGGATCGCGGCCCGCATTGACAAGCTCGAGATCCAGACGATCGACGGCGCACCGGTCAAGGAGTCCGGTCTCGAAGGAGCGCTGCGTGAGGCCGGATTCGGCACCAGCCCGAAAGGTGTCGTCCTCTGGCCGGAACGCCGGCCCGTGCTTGCCTGAAGGCGACACGATCTGGCGAACGGCCGCCGCGCTGCGGCGGCGCATCGGCGGCAAGCTGGTCTCGAACGCCCGTCCCTTAGCCCTTGCGCGACTGAAAGGTCGCCGGGTGGAGTCCGTCGAGCCGAGCGGCAAACATCTCGTGATGCAATTCGAGGGCGGGCTGGCCCTTCACTCGCACATGCGGATGACCGGTTCCTGGCACCTGTACCGGGTGGGAGAGCGCTGGCGCCAGCCCGAGTGGCGCGCCACCGCGGTGCTGAGTTTCGATGACGTTGTGGCGGTGTGCTTCGCCGCGCCTGTCATGGAGCTGGTGCTCGATGCCCGACGACCGGTCGCCCACCTGGGACCGGATATCCTGGTCGATCCGTTCGATCTGGATGAGGTCATCCGCCGCGCCCGCCGGTCGGAGGCGCCCACCCTCGGCGAGCTACTGCTGGAGCAGCGCGTCTGCGCCGGCATCGGCAACATCTATAAGTGCGAGGCGCTCTGGTCGCAGCGGCTGGATGCCTGGATGCCGCCGGCCGAGCTGGCTGACGGCGCGCTGCGCCGGCTCTACCTGGCCGCCCGGGACCTGATGCGTCGCAACCTCGTCACATCGATCGCTCGCCAGCGCCATGCCGTTCACGCGCGCGGCGGCCGGCCCTGCCCACGGTGCGGAGCGCCGATTCGAGTACGAGCGCAGGGGCAGCAGGCCCGGCTTACCTATTTCTGCCCGCGCTGCCAGGGCGAATCGGCAAGAAAGCCGGCGCCGATCCGATGACCTGATATTGCCGTCCGGGCGGTAACCGGGGCGGCGGGGGATATTGATCGTGATCGACCAGGATCAGGCGCGCAAGTTCTGGGCCAACTGGGTCCGCCGCGAGATCGGCGGCAACGACATGGTCCAGGAGGCGGCGGTCAGCGCTGCCGTCAACGAGGCCCTCCAGGGGCGCGATAACCAGGCGGCCGCCGATGCCGCGCGCCGCACCGCCCAGTCACTCGGTGTCGGCGTCCCGCCCATGCCCTCCACGCCACCGATCTCGACGCCCGCGGTTGTGACCGGACAAGCTGGGCAGCCACCGGCCTGCAGGCTGTGTGGCTCGACGCCGGCGGCGAACATGACGATCCACGAGCACAATGGCCGGGTGCTTTGGATGGTGCACAAGACGAACAAGGGCCCCTTCTGTCGCGACTGCGGCACCGCGCTGGTGCGTCACCATCAGAACAACACGCTGTTCCAGGGATGGTTTGGCATCTTCTCCTTCTTCATCACGCCGATCACGCTGCTGTTGAACCTGAACGCGTGGCGGAAGGTGAAGGCGCTCGGCCCGCCGCAGCGCGACCCAAACGTCCAGAGCAAGATCCCAGCGCCACTCAACCCGGGAAAGCGATTGCTGTCGCGGCCTGGACCTTACGTGGCCGGCGTCGTGGCGGTAGCGGTGGTCACCCTCCTGCTGGTGAAGTCGGCCGACACCGGCGGCTGCCTCGATAATCAGACCGAGCTTGGCAACCGGCTGACGACGCTGCACAACGCCTTCGTGGAGGTCTACAACCGCGACTTCAAGGCCATCCGCGCGTGCCAGTCGGTGGACTGCGAAAAGGCACCCAAGCTCGAGATCGCGTCGTCCCTCAAGACCTACAATGACGGACTCGGCAAGATCTGCTGGCCGGACAAGGGGAAGGCGGACGCCGCGGCGCTGGTCCAGGCGAATCGCGCCATGGCGGATGCCTACACGAGCTGGGCGTCGGCGACCACGGCGGCGGAAGACCAGTCACTCGAGGCCACCGCCAGGGCAGCAGACCAACGGCAGGGCGCCGTCGACGATGTCCTCAGCAACGACCTCGGCGTCCTGTCAGCATCGCCCACCGTCTAGGAGCGGCCTAAGCTAAGCGCCTGACCGTGACGCCATACGCCGACATCGACGCGGTACTCGCGGAGCTCCCCTTGCAGCTCGAAGGCGCGTTAGGAAAGAACTTCGCTGGCTTGTACTTAATCGGATCCCTTGCCGGTGGAGATTTCGAGTACCAGAGCAGCGATATCGACTTCGTCGTCGCGACCAGGGTCGAGCTCGATGATCGGGAGCTGGCCCGTTTGCGCCTCATGCACGACGGGATCGCCACCAAACACCGCCGGTGGGGCGGGAAGCTGGAAGGCGCCTACATTTCAACCGCCGCGTTGCGCCGCTACGTGCCCGGCGAGCGACATGCTTACATCAATGAGGGCCACCCGCTGAGCAGCACTCCGCTCGATAAGTCTTGGGTCATCAATCGTTTCGAGCTGCGAGACCACGGGGTCGCCGTAACCGGCCCTCCCCCGGCAGAGCTCGTCGATCCGATTTCGGGTCACGACCTCAAAACGGCGATGCTCGAGGAGTTGCGCAGTTGGTGGCGGCCACTGGCCGAGGGGGGCCCCAAAATGGAGCCTCGACGCTACCAGGCCTTTGCCATCCTTACGATGTGTCGCGCCCTGTATCTCCTCGAGCACGGTCAGATTGCCTCGAAGCCGAAGGCCGCGCGCTGGGCCGACTCAGCGCTAGATGCGCAGTGGCGGCCGACGATCCAGCGAGCGCTTACGTGGCGGCACGACCGCACGATCGATCGAGCTGCGCTGCGCGAGACGCTTCGATTCGTTGGCTTCACGCTCGAGGAAGCGGGCCGCCAAACTCAGAACTTGCCATAGACGGGAACCGCGGCGCCGGTGATCACCGCCGCGGCATCGCTACAGAGATAAGCGATGACGGCAGCGATCGAAGCGGGCGCCACCGTTTTCTGAATCAGCTTCTCGGGCAGTGATTGACGATTCGCCGGCGTGTCGATGATGGCCGGGACCACCGCATTGACTCGCACTCCCGTGGCCTTGAGCTCGGCGGCCAGTACCTCGGTCAGCTTGATGACGCCCGCCTTGGCGACAGCGTAGGCGGCGGCGCCAGGCTCGGCGACCAGCGCCGAACGGGATGCGACGTTGACGATACCCCCACCCGGCCCTCCCGCCGGGGAGCGCTGCATGCGGCGGGCGGCCGAGCGGCAAGACCACCACGCCGAGCCGAGATTCAAGTCGATCATGAAGGTGAAGTCGTCGGGCGTGCTGTCCACCACGTTGCCGCCGCGGAACCCGCCGGTCGCATTCACGACCCAGCGCGGCACGCCGATGCGGTCGATCCGCTCCCACAGGTCATCGACGGCCTGGCGCGAGGTCAGGTCGGCGGTGTCACCGGAGACGCCCCCACCCTCCCCTCCCCCAGAGCGGGAGGGGGATAAGGGATATTTCGATTCCAGTTGCGAAACCCCGGAGCGTGAGCGGGCGACGGCGATGATCCGGTCGCCGCGCCTGGCGAAGACATCGACAATGGCCGTGCCCAGTCCTCCGGTCGCTCCCAGAATGATGGCAAGGTCTCGCATGGTCAGGCGGCGTGCTCCAGCACATAGCGGAGGAACAGATAGGAATCAGCGCGGCGGACGCTGAGCAGCCGGCCACCCTTGAGCGTCCGACCGAAATCCACTCCGCGGATGAGTCCGAAGGATCGATCCCCTCGCTGGCCGGCGAGTACGGGGGAGACCGTCAGAAACAGCTCATCCACCCGATCGCGGGCAACCAGCCGGCCAAACAGGTGCGGACCGCCTTCCGTGAGGATGGTGCGATGACCATCGGCGTGCAGCGCCTGGAAGATCTCATCGACGTCGATGTGGTCGCTTTGCGAAATGGCACGGACCTCAGTCGCCTTCGGGAGCGCCTTGCGGAGGCGTTCGGCCGAAGCGGCCGTCGTCAGGACAAGTGCCCCGGCCTGGAGCGCCCGTTCGGACGGATCCATCTCGCCGCGCGCGGTGACGATGACGAGCCGCGGCGTTTTCTCTCGCTCGAGCGTCTTGCGCAGGGCCGCGAAAGCCTCCGCGGCCGCTGGAAAGATGTATTCGGGCGTCCATAGCGCGCGGCCGCCCTCCGCCCGGACCGTGCCGGCACCAACAACGATTGCGTCGGCGAATGCGCGCAGCAGTCCCATCACGAAACGGTCGGTCGCATTCCGTCCGCTGATGATCCCCCCTGAGGCCGCGGTGCCGCCTTCCAGGGCCACGATACCGTCGATCGAGCTGACGAAGTTCGCATACACCGTACCGTCGCGGATCGCCAGTCCACCGTCATAGAGTTTGGCAAGCGGCAGCGGCAAGCTGTCGGCAGGCAGGTCAGCGGTCTCGAACAGGCGCTTCAGCAGATTCAGCTGGGATGCCCGTTTCCGCGAGACCGAGCGATGTTCAAGAACTCTTGTCGTAGCTCCGGATTCGACTCGTAGTTGCCCCGCCAGAAGGTGGTTCGTGTTGTGGACACGGATTCGCGGACGCCGCGCATCTGGACGCACAGGTGAATCGCCTCGAGGTAGATGGCAACACCGTGAGCCTGCAAGATGCGCGATAGAGTCTCGGTGATCTCGCGGCCGAGCCGCTCCTGAACGGTAAACCGCCGAGCGAAGAGGCGCACCAGCCGGGTGAGCTTGGAGATGCCGATGATGTGCTCGTGGGCGACGTAGCCCAGGTAGGCGTGGCCGAAGAAGGGGAAGGCGTGGTGCTCGCAGAGCGCGTAGAACGGGATGGGCCCTTCGACCACCTGGCTGATCTCACAGTCCGGGCCGCCCTCGCACTCGGTTGGAAAGGCCGTCACCAGCTTGGCATCACCTTCATAGCCCTCGGTCGAATCGAACATCGCCCGCAGGTAGCGCATCGGCGTCCTGTTGGTTCCGGGCGTGTTGAGCGGCATTCCCATCGCCGCGAGGATCTCGCTGATGTACCCCTCGAAGCGCCGCCAGTCGGCGTCGCCGATGCGCCGGGGGCTGACGCGTTCCCAATCGCGACCCTCGACGTCCTCGTCGCGCAAACCGCCAACCATGGGGTCCGGCCCTGGCGTCGCCATCAGTTCGGTTGCAGTGTATCTTCCGATCTGCGAACCTCGATCTGTCCGTTCTGTATTCGAGTTTCGTAGCGAACCTGGCTGATGGTCGCCGGACCCCCCTTCACTTGACCGGTGCAGACGTCGAATCGCGAGGCGTGCCACGGGCACTGCACCAGGTTACCGTCCGGCTCGCCCTCGGACAGTGGACCGCCGGCGTGCGAGCAGGTCTCACTGATGGCACAGACGGTATTACCCTTCTTGTAGAGCAGGATCGGAGTATCGCCCGCCATGGCCTTGACCAGCATGTTGTCCGTGAGCTGCCCCTCGAGCATCACCCTGGTGAACTTCGTCGGCACCTCCTGCCAGGCGTGATGGTTGACGCCGGTCCCGATTGAAAAGACCAGCTCACCGCCGAGGTAAGCCGCGGTGACGACCAGGGCGTAGCCAATCAGAGCGAGCACGATGGCCAGGCCGCGACTGCCGCCGGTCACGCGGATGATCAGCGAGACCAGGTAGATCACGATGACGATCGTGTTGAGCAGACCGTGCGCGATCCCAACCCGACGCTCGCGGTCGACGGTCTCATTCCAATCGGTGTAGCCGGTCACCGCCGCGCCGAGGGCGGCCAGAAGGCCGACAAAGACCGTGACGTCGGCCGCCGAGGCCCAGCCGTGCGTTCCCTGAAAGAGATAGATGATGTCGAAGAGGACGGCGAGCGTCCAGGCGCCAAGCGGGATATCGGTGATGAGCGGGTGGAGTGGATGGCCCAGCCAGGTGCCGTGAAGGAAAGTCTTCAACGAATGTCCGGGCCGGCCGAGCCCTTTGTAGATCGCGCCGATAAGCTTCTGAAGGACGTCGGCCACAGGTTCCAACCAGCGCTGCTGGTCGATGAAACGGTTAACGACGTGACTGAGCATCGGCGTCTCCTTTCCCAGGGTTAGGCCTGGCCAAAATAGTAGGGCTTACAGGTCGAGCTCGAGCCAGCCACACACCCGCCTCAATGCGCGGGCCGCCTCATTCGCGTCGACGGGACGGAAACGGACGGTGTCGCCCGGACGAGCCTGGGCCAACAGCGGAAGGTCGGCGCTGATCACGGTCGCGATCACGGGGTAGCCGCCGCTCGTCTGGTGATCGACGTGCAGGACGATCAATCCCCCTGATGGGGTGACCTGGATGCCGCCCGCGGTCATCGGCACCGTCAGGATTTCCTGGGACTGCAGGCGCAAGCCGGGGGTTTCGAGGCGCAGGCCCATGCGGTCGATGTCGGGCGTCACGCGACAGGCGGTCGCGCTCAAGCGCTGGAGCGCGTCGCTGGCGAAGGCATCATCCTCCGGACCGGCGATAACCCGCACCTCCCAGGGGCCCCGCAGCGGGAGGCGATGGGATGGCGGCCATGTCGCAGACGCCGGTTGGTGCCCGACCATCTGACCGATGGGAAGTCGATCACCGGCTGTCAGGGGCCGGCCAAAGCCTCCGCCGAATGTCCCGCCCTGGCAGAACGACCGACTGCCGAGCACCAACGGAACGTCAATTCCACCCCGAATCGCAACGTAGGTTCGTAGGCCGGGGGCAATCGCTCCAACCGCGAGGTTCGAGCCGCGGGCGACCCGGACCGCCTGCCAGACTGCGGCCGCAGCGACCTGAGCGCCCGTGACCGCGACGATGCCATCGACGTCGAATCGGAGCGTGGGGCCGGTGGCGGTGCATTCGAGCAAGGCGGCGTCTGCTCGATTCCCGACCAACTCGTTCGCGACGCTCGCCGCGAACCAGTCCGCGGCACCTCCAGCCGGAATGCCAAAACGTTCGAGGCCGGGCCGGCCGCGATCCTGGATCGTCGTCCAGCGCCCGCCGCTGGTGACCTCGATCACGGGACCGGGACGAAGCGCAGCCGGTCGCCGGTCTTGAGGCGCGCCGGCGGATCGGCGGCCGGGTCGAACAGGCGCATGGCCGTCCGGCCGATGAGACTCCATCCGCCCGGGCTCTCGACCGCATAGATCCCCGTCTGACGGCCGGCAATCCCGATCGATCCAGCGGGCACCCGCAGCCGGGGCGAAGCCAGCCGGGGCACCGCCAGATCATCGGGCAGTGCGCCGCAGTAGGTGAAGCCGGGCGCGAAGCCGACGCAGTAGACGAGGTACTCTCGGCCAGCGTGGGCGTCGATCACGGCCTCAGCCGTCAGGTTGGTCTTGAGCGCGACGTCCGCCAGGTCCGGTCCGTCGTATCGCGTGGGAACGTCGACGATGGGTCCAGCTGGGATCGGTGCATCGACGCGGCCCTCCAGCCGGCGGATGCCGGCCTCCAGGCGAGCCGCGTCCGTGACGCCAGGATCATAGCGGCAGAGCAGTGACGCGTAGGCGGGCACCGTGGTCAGGAGTCCCGCGGGCCGGCGGACCTGCAGCGCTCGATCGAGTGCCAGCACCCGGCCGAGCAGCGCCGGATCGACGACCGTGCCGACGGTGATCAGCAGTGCGCGATCGCCGGCGGGCGCAATGCGCCACATTCCATCGACTCTACTGGTGCGGGTACTTGGGGCAACCCCAGGAAGTCGAAGCCGTCGGCACCGTCCCTGAGGTCCACGATCCGGGTCTTGTCCGGATGTAGACTCAGCTTGAGCGCCTGTGCGATTCCCTGGAGCCATCGATGGCTGCGATGGGGGAGCGGTTCCCAGCCGACGGAGGTGGCGGCCACCCCGAAGCTACGGCCCGGCGCCGAGCCGGATTCGAATATGCTTCGGTTCGAGATACGCCTCCAACCCCTCAGGTCCCATCTCGCGGCCGATCCCGCTCTCTTTCCAACCGCCGAAGGGGGATGCCAGCTCGGTGACGTCGTTGACGTTGATGCCGACGCCGCCAAACTCCAGCTGCTCGGCGATCAGGAGCGCCTGCCCGAGGTCCTTGCCGAAAACATAGGCGACGAGTCCGTACTCCGTGCTGTTCGCGCGCAGGACGACCTCGTCGAGCGAGGCGAAGCTGGCGATTGGCGCCACCGGCCCGAACGTCTCCTCGCGCATGGTGCGCGCCTCGTCCGGCACGTCGGCGAGCACGGTCGGCTGGTAGAAATGCCCCTTTACGAAGCGGTCGCCGTCCGGCCGAGCGCCGCCCCACAGAAGGCGCGCCCCACGGCCGACCGCGTCCTCGACATGCGCTTCGGTCCGCGCAACCTGCTTTTCGTTGATCATCGGACCGTATTCGACGCCGGGCTCGAGCCCCGGACCCAGCTTGAGCCGGGTCGTCGCGTCGACGAAGCGCTCCTGGAACTCGTCGGCGAGCGGGCGCGCAACGTACAGCCGGTTCACGGCATTGCAGATCTGGCCCATGTTGGAAAACGATCGCCGCACCGCCGCCGGGATGGTGGCATCGAGGTCGGCGTCGGCGAGGATGATCATCGGCGTCTGCCCGCCAAGCTCCAGGTTGAGGCGCTTCACATGGGAGGACGCGAGCGCCATGATCCGCCGGCCACTCGCCGTCGAGCCGGTGAAGGCGATCATTCGCGAGCGCGGGTCGGTGACGAGCGTCTCGCCCAGCGTCGCGACCGGTCCGACGACGTAGTTCAGCACGCCGTCCGGCAACCCGGCGTCCAGGAAACACTGGATCGCGGCGGCGGTCGCCAGCGGCGTTTCCGGTGCGGGCTTGACGACCACCGTACATCCGGCGGCGAGTGCGGGCGCGGCCTTCCAGCTGAAGAGATCTACCGGGAAATTCCAGGGGACGATGGCCACGACGACCCCGAGCGGCTGCCGTATCACCAGGCTTCGCATCTCCGGACGTGACGCCGGGCGCCACTCATCGGCGCGGTGCTTCGCGACCTCGGCGTAGTAGCTGAAGACGTCGGCCGTGAAGCGGAGCTCCTTGCGGCTGTCGGGCAGCGGTTTGCCCTGCTCGCGCGTCAGCGCGACGGCGATCGACTCGAGGCGCTCGCGCAGCAGGTTGGCACCGCGTTCCAGGATGCCGGCGCGTTCGCCGACCGGTGTCCGTGACCAGCTGGTGAAGGCGTGCGTCGCCGCGACCAGCGCGCGGTCGGCGTCCCGCGCATCGCCAAACGCGGTGTCCCCGACGACCTCGCCGGTCGCCGGATCGAGGATCTCGCGGCGTTCACCGCTGACCGCCTCGACCCATCGACCGCCGATCAGGAAGTCGGCGCGGAGCCGTGGCAAGGTCGCCTTCGGTTGGGTACTCATCGCGAGGCGATCCGGCGCCAGAGCTCGGCGTAGCCCGCATCGTTCTGGGCCCGTGCCGATTTTTCGCGCGGAAGGTTCAGGTTCACTTCGACGTGCGGTGGTGTGCCGCGCTCCACGAGGATGCGCGCCGTCTCGGCGATCATGGCGTCGACCACTGTCATCACCAGCATCGAGGAGACCGCGGCCACCGGATCTTCCAGTCCGTCGAGTCGCACGCACGCGTCGCCGAGCGGCGCACCCGTGTCGATTACAACGTCGGCCACTTCGTAGAGCTTCTTCCCCGAGGAATGCCGCGAGGCTGTGGCTTGTGAGTGTGGGCGCGACGTTACGCCGACCAGCGCCATCCCCTTCTCCTTCGCCATCACGGCCATGTCGAGGACGACCGGATTGATGCCGGAATGGCTGAAGAGGACCAGCGTGTCGGCCGGGTCCAGGCGATGCGCCTCCAGGATGGCCCGGCCGTATCCCTCCTGGCGGTGAAGGAAGCGGTACTGGGGAACGCCCATGTCACCGTAAACATGGTGGAGGAGCGTGATCGGCAGCTCGGCGATCGGATGGAACCCGACCAGGCTGCCGCTGCGCGGAAACGCTTCCAGTGCGGGGAAGCTGCCGTGGCCGGTTCCGAACAGGTGCACCAGCTTGCCGGCCCCGATGCTGGAGGCGCAGTGCTCGGCGGCACGGCCGATCGCCGCTTGCTGCGTGTCCTGCAATTGCGTGAGTAATCGCCCCGCGACGCGGAAATAATCGATCATGCCGCCGGCCTCCGCTCGTTCGGGTCGGGGATCGCGATCAGGGAACGCAACGCGGCGTCCACCAGCTGCGCCTCGCCCGCATGTCGCGACTCGTCATCGAGCAGCGCCCGCCCTGGTCCGTCGACGCTGACCAGGCACAGCGATCCGGCGCGGACCCCGAGCAGCGAGGCAACGACGAAGAGGGTCGCCGTCTCCATGTCCGCGGCAAGCACACCGACCTTGCGAAATTCGTCGTGGCGCCGCCTCACCGAATCGCTGCGTGCGTCCGACGGCGCCAGCATCTCGGTGTAGAAGCCGTCGGCGGTGGCAAGAATGCCGACAGTGTGCGGCAGGCGGCTTTTGTCGAGCACGTTGGTGACCGCATTGACGGCGAGCGGGTCGGCGGCCGCCGGATATCCCAATGGCGCGTAGGTCAGTGACGTTCCATCCGCCCGAAGGGCAGCGTGCGCCACGATAAACGTGCCCAGGGGGAGGCGGTCGGGCGCGAGGCTCATCGCCGTCCCGGCTCGCAGGACGACGCGCACCCCGATCACGGCCAGCTCCTCGAGCAGCACGGCGGCGATCGGCGCCCCCATCCCAAAGGCCGCGACCGTCACCGGGACACCGTCGAAGGTGCCGCCCATCGTACGGAGGCCTCGCTTGTCGCTCAACACTCGCGCCCCCTCCAGGCGCTCGCCGAACATGTCGACGCGCGCTCGATCGCCGACCAGGATGCTGCGAGGGGCGACGTCACCCTCCTTGAGGCCGAGGTACCAGGCGCCGGCCGGAGCCGGTCGCGTCTTGACGCGGATCACGATTGTTCCCTCCTGACTTGAGTGGTCATCGCCGCGGCGAACCGTCGCTGAAGAAAGGTCGAGGCGTACGCGGTGGCGCGGCCGGCAGCATCTGACGGTGTCTCGCCTCGGATGGTCGCCGCAAGGAAGGCCGCGAAGAAAGCATCGCCAACACCGGTCGGGTCCTCGACCTCGATCGGGGTGGCCGGGATGGCGGCGTCGCCCTCGGCCCAGATCACGCGGCACCCCGCCCGGCCGTCGGTCATGACGAGCATGGCGCGAGTCGCGCGCCGCAACGCGGTCAGCTGCTCCTCTGCGGAGGCACCCTCCGCCAGCTCCAGCGCCTCGGCCAGGAAGGCGACCTCATCCCGGTTGAAGACCAGCAACTGCGCCTGTTCGATGATGCGCCGCCGCAAGGGGATGGGGTAATGGCTCGGATCGGCCTTGACGGCCCAGGCGACCGCCGTCGTTTGCTGCCGGGCATTGAGTAGCGCCTGCGTCATCCCGGCCGGGCCGGCGGTGAGCACCAGCCAGCGTGCGTCGCCGAGTCGGTCACGACCGGAGGCCGGCAACGTAAGGCTGCCCGACCCGCTCGGATGATGCAGGCAGGTCGCGCTGCCGTTGCCGTCGTAGAGCATGAGCGCCCGCGCCGACGACTGCCCCGCTGCGACCTCGATGCCAGTGACATCGACGCCAGCCTCGCGCAGCCGCGCCAGGTAGTCGCGACCGTAGCGATCGTCGCCGAGCCAGCTCACCAGCGCGACCTTGTGGCCGAGTTCGGCCAGTGCGAGCGCGACCCCGGGGGCGCAGCCGCCGAAACGGCCCTCCGGTTCGACCGCACCCAGCAATTTCGAGGTCCGTCCCGGCGCGGGCGGCACGCTCACCTGCCAGGCAAAAGTGATGGCGGCGTCACCCGCGACGACTGCGTCCAGCTCAGTCACGTGGGCCGTGATTGTCTCCCCGCTTTTCCACGCCGGAGCGGGGCCCCTGATTTTCTCCCCGCTTTTCCACGCCGGAACGGGGCCCCTGATTTTCTCCCCGCTTTTCCACGCCGGAGCGGGGCCCCTGATTTTCTCCCCGCTTTTCCACGCCGGAGCGGGGCCCCTGATTGCGCAGCCAGCCGACGGCGACATCGAGATCGACAACGTCGCCGATGTAGCGCTGGATATCCTCGAGCGACGCCTCGTGCAGGTGGGGCCGGTTCGAGCTTACCGTGCCTCGAGCGATGGTCGGCCGGAAGCCGTAGGCGAACGCGTCCTGGACGCTCGCCCGAATGCAGACGTTGGTTTTGACGCCGGCGATAATGACGCGCTCGACGCCCTGCTCCTGCAACAGGAGGGCCAGGTCCGTCGCGAAGAAGGCGGAAAAGCGACGCTTGTGGATCACGACCTCGCCCGGCAGCTCCTCGAACCCAGGGTACGGCTCCTGGTCGCGGTCACCGAGGTAACTATGATCGGGCAGCTTGGGCCGCTCGTAGTCGTGAAAGCCGCGCCGGTGGGCTTCCCGGGCGTGAACGACGAGGCGCCCACCGGATCGAGCCGCGTCGAGCAGCTGGTGCAGCGGACCGAGGTTCTCCAGCGCGCCCGGGTAGTGAAACGGACCGTCGGTGTCGAAGAACGACCGATTGACGTCAACCAACAGCAGAGCGAGACGATGCCGGGGATTGCGGGTATGCTGCGCCGCCACTAGCGCACCACTGCGGTTCGCAGCGACGCGGCAGCGGCCCGGCCGCGCTCCCGTAGCCGCAACTCGCGTCGCACCGCGACCAACGTCAGGCTGATCACGACGACAAGGTAGGGCAGCATCTGGACCAGTTGCGACGGAATCCCCGAGCTGCCCAGCCGGAAGCCGGCCGCCTCGAAGACGCCGAAGATGACCGCGCCGAGCGCTGTCAGCCCCGGCCGGGCGTCGCCGAAATAAAAGGCGGCAAGCGCGATGAAGCCGCGGCCGCCCGTCATCGTCTTGTTGAACAAGGTCACCACGCCCAACGAAAGCTGTGCGCCGGCCAGCCCTGCGAAGGCGCCGGCGAGCACCGTCGAAAAGTCGCGAAGCCGCAGTGTCGGCACGCCGGCGGCACGGGCGGCCTCTTCGTTGGCGCCGGTCGCCCGCAACTGGATGCCGAGCGGCGTTCGGTAAAGGAAGAGCGAGACCAGCGGGACGCTCAACCAGCTCAAGTAGGTCACCACATCGTGGCCCGAAACGATGGGCCCAAGGCCGGGGATCTGCTCGAGGAGCGGGATGTGCAGCCTCGGAAGGCCGACAAGACCCGCCGGCAGCAAGGTCCCCTCGATTTTGAAAACGGTCGGAAGCAGGTAGCCGAAGAAGCCGAGAACGAGCAGGTTGAGTCCCAACCCGGCAACGATCTCGTTGGCGCCGAGTCGCGTGATCGACCAGGAGAACAGGAGTCCGAGAAGCGCGCCGCTCGCGGTCGCCGCCAGCAGGCCGAGGAAGGGGTTGCCGGTCTGGGCGCTGACGATCACGGCGGTAAAGGCGCCCACCAGCATCATCGGCTCCAGGCCGATGTTGACGATCCCGCCCTGCCGGTTGATGAGACCGCCCATCGACGCCAGGAGGATCGAGGTCGTCGAGGGCGCGGCCGCCGCCAGGACGCTGAGGATGGCGTCAGGCATGGCGGAGCCACCGTTTCACGAAGGGTAGACGGCTGAGCTCGATCACGGCAAAGATCATCACGGTTCCCTGCAGGATGTTGATCAGGTCGAGCGGGACGTCACTGAAGAGCTGAATCATCGCCCCGCCGCTGCTCAGGGCACCGAAGAACAGCGCCGCGAGCACGATGCCGATGGGGTGACCCCGGCCCAACAGGGCCACGGCGATCCCGGTGAATCCGTAGCCCGGAGAGAAATGGTCGATGAAGCGGTAATTGACACCGAGAATCTGAAAGCCGCCGGCCACGCCGCCCAGGACGCCGGAGATGGCGAAGGCGATGAGGACCGCGCCGGCGAGGTCGATGCCGACCGCCCGCGCGAACCTCGGGTTGAGGCCCGTCATTCGGAGCTCGTAGCCGATCCGCGTGCGACTGAAAAAGTAGGCATAGAGCCCGGTGACGAGGAGGGCGACGAGGAAGGCGATTGTCAGCTGGCTCGGCGGCAGCAGCGAGCCGAGCCTGGCTTGCTTCGCGATCAGCGGGCTCATCGAGTTGGCGATATCCGGCGCAAGGAAGTAGTAATTGACCAGCCAGCTGGTCAGCAGGATGGCGACGTAATTGAGCATGAGGGTGGTCACGACCTCATCGACCCGCCAGCGGGCTCGGAGCAGGCCGGGCACGAGCGCCCAGAGCGCGCCGGCGGTCGCGGCCAGCAGGACCGCAACGACGATCAGCAGCGGACCAGCCAGACCCTTGAGCGTGAAGCCGACCCAGGCTGCCGCGAACGCGCCTACGTAGAGCGACCCCTCGACGCCCACGTTAAAGATGCCCGATCGAAAGGCCACCGCCGTGGCGAGTCCGGTCAGAAGGATGGGGGTGGCCGCCACCAACGTGTTGGCAATCTGGGTCGTGCCGCCCAACGATTGTTGGGCGAGCAGCCAGTAGGTCCCGATCGCGTCGCGTCCGGAGGCGAAGAGCACGA
>Ga0207646_10002682_pt1 | contig 20862 bp, 26 predicted proteins | sample KBSK5502metaG_FD_184343 | JGI IMG/M metagenome (GOLD analysis project Ga0207646, IMG submission 184343) | Corn, switchgrass and miscanthus rhizosphere microbial communities from Kellogg Biological Station, Michigan, USA - KBS K5-50-2 metaG... | ecosystem: Host-associated > Plants > Roots >...
TTTTTCAGGGGAATATCACTTAAGTGTGCCTGCTTGCTTACAACCTGTTTCCCTATGCCAACGGTCTTCTTTGAAGAGGGATGGTCTGTCCAACACCTCTTCAAAACAGGTGCAAAGAAGACCACAGTAGATCAAGGCCTGTCAAGCAGTTCGTCATGAAAGCCTGTGCAGACCACTCGGAATCCTCTCACCGAAAAATGCACCCTCTCGTCGTCTTACTCATGAGTAACCGGATTTGGTAGCACTTCCGAAAGCCGCTAAAGTCTGACCGTTCGTAACGGTTTTCGTAACGTTTAGGAGACGGTGTCTGTGGTAAGATGGGAGAGGATGAAGACGCCCTTCGTCGAACGGGATAGGGAAGAAGGCGCCTGGCGTCTTATGAGAGTCGGCAGGACCATCGACGACAGGATCAGGGCAGCAAACAGGGAGTGCGCGAATGAACGTTCAACATGCGCCACCAGAAGTGACTGAGAGCCGTGAACAGCACAGCTATGCACGCTTGCAGGGGGTCTGGCTCGTGCTCGCCCGAGGCATCTGGATCACCCTGGTCGCCTTCACTCTGGGTACCTTCTTTGCCAGTCTCCCGGTGTACCTGGCACAACTGCAAACTCCCTGCGCTGGGATAGCATGCGTTAACGCGCCGTTACTGACTCCTGAGCAAGCAGGCGTGCTCAAAGGGATGGGCCTGTCTCTCGGCGACTACGCCGCGTACATGGTCGCCTTCACGCTTGCCTCGGTGGTAGTGTGTTTGGGGGTCAGCACAGTGATCGTCTGGCGCAGGTCTGACGACCGCATGGCACTTTTGGTCGCACTCATGCTCGTGACTCTTGGCCCGAGCAGCGTGACAAGCATCGGCCTGGCAAGCCCCTCTCCCTGGCAGGTGCCCAATGCGTGCCTGTTCTTCCTCACGCTTGCCTTGCTCGTGCTCGTCTTCCTCCTGTTTCCCACTGGACAGTTCGCGCCTCGCTGGACGCGCTGGACGCTCGTGGTCTTTCTCGCAGTGCTCGTCCCTTTCACCTTCTTCCCAAATGCACCTTTTTCGCTCAATACCCAGGCTCTTTTCATTCTCACGTCTCTCGGCGAGTTCGCAATCCTTGCAGTCGTCCAACTGTACCGCTATCGGCGTGTCTCTAGCCCAATGCAACGTCAGCAGACCAAATGGGTTGCTTATAGTATCGCTATGTTCTGTATAGTCATCGTTGTCGGGTATGGGCTTCTGATCTTTCCAGCGCTATCTTCGCCCAGTTCCCTCTATCCGTTGGCTCTCAATGGAGTCAGTGCCTTCCTGCTGCTCTTGATCCCGCTCTCGTTTGGGTTCGCCATGCTGCGCTACCGGCTGTGGGACATTGATGTGCTCATCAATCGCACGCTGGTCTATGGGGCGCTCACGGTCAGCCTGACGGGGGTCTACGTTGGCCTGATCATTGGCCTGCAAGCACTGCTGCAAGGCATCATCAGCCAGGACAGCAGCGTGGCCATCGTCATCTCCACGCTGGCGATCTACTTGCTGTTCCAGCCGCTACGCCGACGCATTCAGCGGATCATTGACCGGCGCTTCTATCGCAGCAAATATGACGCCGCTAAGACCCTGGCAGCTTTCAGTGCCACACTGCGCCAGGAGGTGGACCTGGACCAGCTGCGCGAGCAGTTGCTGGCCGTGGTGCAGGAGACGATGCAGCCAACGCATGTCTCGCTGTGGCTGCGTCCGCCTGCACCAGTCAGCAAACGCCAGGGGATTTGGAACCGCACTTCTGCTGCTCGCCTTCCTCCAAGTGAAAAAAGGTAGCTGGCATGCAGTCCACCTGGTCGAAGCAAGCAGGCACACTGAATGTGATATTGGTGGCGAAATCCAGAAAGACCTCCTTTTTTGATAAAATACAGAGACGGTTCTATTCTCATGTACAGAGCAGGAGGCCAGCGATGTCGATGAAACCCCAAGCGATCCCTGAGATCCCGTCAGAGACGGTTCGAGTCGTGCATGCAGTTTTTCCGAAAGGAAATATCTATGTCCATCTTCGTGATACGTTGGGAAGCATTTATCAGGATGAGCTTTTTGAGGATTTGTATCCTGATCGCGGACAACCTGCCTATGCTCGCCTCTCGTCTGGCTTTAGTCACCGTTTTTCAATTCATAGAAAATTTGACGGATCGTCAGGCTGCCGATGCCGTGCGCAGTCGGCTGGACTGGAAGTATGCGGCTCCGCCTGGAATTGACAGATCCGGGATTTGACCACGTGCGCCATGTCACGTAGCAATCTATCGCTGACGCAGTCAGCAGATGAAACTCAGAGGAAGTTTCTAAGGACAACCAACTTACCGGATGCCGAAAGGCTCAAGGGAACATAGCAGGTTGGAAACGCCGTAACTTCCACGAGACGCAACGAGGAACTGTACGGCAAGTCCTGCGTCCTATGGTAAGAGCTAGACTGCTCCCGCGTCTAATCCTGACTGGGTTTAGAAGCCAACCTGCCGGAAAGCGTCTGAAACCGGCACTCTCTCCTGTCTCTGTTAGTGTGGTCGATAGAGACACCTCTGGGAGAAGCAGAGCTATCAACGGGATATGCTCAAAGGATGAGTAGACTACCTCAAGGACGCTCGATACGTAGATTGTGCACGGAACATGGGATTGTCTAAGGACCGAGAGGTCTATGATAACGGAGTCGCCGTAGTAGGCTGATCTCAGGAGAGCTGAGCGCACGGCCAAGGGCGACAGGGAGTTCAGATTGAAAGCGCAGGGAGGTACTCGTGATGAGAAGCGCCGAAACTGGCTTAACAATCATCCGAGAACGTGGTAAACGAGGATTGCCACTGGAAGATGTCTATCGCATGCTCTACAACCCAGATCTGTATCTACGCGCCTATGCTCGTTTGTACCAAAACAAAGGGGCGATGACGCAAGGAGCAACCGCTGAAACAGTAGATGCGATGTCATTGGCGAAAATCGAACGGCTCATTAACGATGTCCGTTATGAACGGCATCGATGGACGCCAGTGCGACGTATCTACATTCCAAAAAAGAAAGGAGGACAAAGACCTTTAGGGTTGCCGATGGTTCGTTCATACTGCCCTCCTTACGGGAAGCTTTCGGGATTGTGTTGCCAGGGTGGATCAGATCAGCCGATCCACCCTGGTTCTACTGTAGCATATTTTGCATGCGTTGACGAGCACCTCGTCGTTTCCAATGGCGCTGAACCGGCTTGCGGAGCTCTGCGATGATCTCCGGTGTCAGTGTGATCCACCGAGGCCCATGGGTGCCTGCGCGTACACTCTCTAACCGCCCTGAGTTGCACCAGTCCGCAATGGTCGAAACGTTCACATTCAGCAGTTCCGCCGCCGCCAGGGCTGAGTAGCGTCCATCGCCTCGTTGCCCACTGGGACAGAACCCAGGCCCTTCGGGGCAGTCCAGTGGAATGCCGTAGGCAGCCCGAATCCAGTCGACCTTGCTCGCGGTGAAGTCACCTCCCAGCCCCGGACGCAGTCCCTCTGCATTGAGGAGCAAGGCAATCTGTGTGGCGGTATGCGTGGGCGCCAGTTCACGCACCCGCGCGACCACCTGAGAATCGGTGCGGCGTGCATCGGCTACCAGCTTCGGTCGGGGAACTGTCAGGTCCGTGAGTGCTTCCGTTTGCCAGCGAATCCGCACCTCAATCACCTGCTCTCGTTTGACCAGCGTCACATCCGAGATCGCGATAGCGCAGCAATTGTTTGCGCTCGGCTGGGCTTGTCGTCGATGCATGCCAGACCGCAGGGACATTCTGGGCGAGGGCCAGGATGCGTTGTCTTTCTTGGGGCGTGATGAGCAGAGCCGTCGGTTTGGGCAGAGCCGCATACTCCCGCTGTAACCGCTCCGCCTCCAGCAATTTCTCATTCCAGTCCCGTTCCAGGAGGCGCTCCACCAGGCGATTGTCTGGATCGACTGCCACGTAGCGACGACGAGCCAGATCTGCTTCATACTGCCCTCGTTCCAGTCGCAGGTGCCACTGCCGATCGATCTGCTTGGCACGGGCCTCCAGTTGATCGAGCGTGGAGAGAGAAACAGCCAGCTGAGCAGGCTGGATCGCTTCTAAGAAACAGGCCGCAACTGCCTGGTCAATACCATCGCCACGCATGGTTTGACAGGTCCTCTCGGCCAGTTGAGCGTGGGCCTGCCGGCACTCGTAGCTGGGGATATTGCCATCAGCCAGGTAGCGGACGTTCATGCGACGGCCGCATGTTCCACACAGCACAATCCCTTGGAGCAGCGCTGCTCCTTCACGTACAACCCCGCGTCGCTCCTGTGGCCGCCATGTACGATTGTCATCGAGGACTTGTTGAGAGTGCCGAAACTGCTCCCAGGTGATGTAGCCGGGATGAGCATCTTGCAGGACAATCGGCCAGTCTTCACGCTTCACCTGACGTGTCCGTCCTTTGATACGCGGCTCCTCGCCGGGAAGGGCGTGCCGACGGGTTTTGGTTCGTCCATAGACATAGGCGCCGGCGTAGAAAGGGTTGTGCAACAGGGAGAGGACGCGCCCACACCGCAATGGTTCCCAGACCAGTTCCCCGATCTCGCGTTCGCTTCCAGAGCCGATCTGGGAAACGAAGGTGGTGGGCGGTAAAGTGTTTGACCACCGCCAGGGCTGACCCGTACTGCTCAAAGAGCGCAAAGACCAAGCGCACCGCGGCCTGGACTTCTTCGTCAGGATCCAACACGACCTTGCCGGTGAGATCATACACCAAGCCGACTGGCAGGCGAAAGCGCAGTTCTCCGTGCTCGGCTTTCGTCAGTTTTCCACCCAGCAAGCGTTGCCGTAACCAATGAAGTTCGGCCTCACTCATGGTCCCCTTGATTATGTATCATCTGGCTCGTCTTCCCGGAAAACCTCATCGGAATCGAGCACAGAAGATACATAATGATAGTTAGATACTCATCTTCCACTGCGTTCCAGATGATATCTAACATACAAGCCAAGCAAGAGACGATCATTGTAGCACCCAGGATCGTAGATGCCCTCTTCGTCAATGACGAGGGTGTCAGTGAGAGCACAAATCTCCAAAAGGTGATACCAGTCGCTGCAGGAGCGAGCCAGGCGCGAGACTTCCAGACTCAAGATCGCACCGCAGTGCTTGAGCCCCACTTCAGCCACCAGCGACTGAAACCCATCCCGCCCAATGGTCGAGGAGCCAGAGTGAGCTTGATCCTGATCAATGACCTGAATGTGCTCTCGTGTCCATCCCAGGCTAAGAGCACGTTGCACCAAGTCGTATTGGCGCATGGTACTGGCCGTGTTGTCGCGCACTTGCATCAAAGAGGATTGGCGTACATAGATCAGCGCATCGCGATCCAGATGGTCAAGCTGGATCTTGCTCAATGCTGGATAAGCAGTCATCAGCTCTCTCCTTTCTCGCCTGTTCACCAGGCGTCCCTTGGGCAAGCACGGCATGAGTTGCTAGTTGTGCGAAGAGCTGGATAATATGCCGTTGAAGATCGGGCGAGAGATGTGCCCAAACCTGTGCCGGCGAGACAAGCTGATCGGCAGATGGGAAGTCCATATCCATGATGAATCCCTCCTGGAGGACGCAGACGTACGTAGCTAGCTCTATCATAGCCGATCCTCCAGAGAGGGACGGCTCCGCTCCTGAAGCTGCTCAACACAACGAGCGAGTTGGCAAAGCCCTTCCAGATCAAGCAACGGGGACTCCTCGGATAGAAATGCATCTGGTGCAGACGCGTACGTCGTCCAACTAGCGGCAATGGCTCCGTGGTAACCATCAACGTGTCGAATGATCAGATCGGGATCCCGACCACGACGAACACGGATGATTTCTACCTGCTGACCAGACAGGGGATGATGGGGATGGATGACGGTCACCCATCCCGAAACTCGTGGGGATGATGGGGTAGTGTACTTTGGGGATGCCCACATGGGAAGACAAGCTGCTGCAAGAAGTGATGCGCTCCATTCTGGAAGCATACTACGAACCGCAGATGAGTCAGCATTCTCATGGGTTCCGTCCCGGTCGGGGATGCCATACAGCGCTCCGAGAGATCCAGGCCACTTGGACTGGCTCTCGCTGGCTGGTGGAGGGCGATATCGCCAAATTCTTCGATCCATCAACTCAATGCCCTGTTCAAGAACCCGGAAAACACCGGGATCACGGAAGTCGAAGTCACTGACCCTCGACATCCGCTCTACGGGCGCCACTTCCCCCTGATTTCCCTGAGCGCTTCGCCCCATGGTCCAGGCCACGTCCTGGTCGGATACCGCGAGGCAATGACCTTGTGCATTCCGCTTGCTGCTACTACACTCGCTGCAAACCGGCCCGCCGTGCCTACTAAACTCACCAGTGAGGCGCTCCAGAACCTCCTCACCGTGGCCGGAGAATGCGAGGCGCTATGTCCATTGATCCAACGACAGTCTGGGAGCGACTGCCCCCAGACCTGCAACGCACCATCCTCGACGACCTCTCGTCGATCTTGCAGGAGGTAATCCATGAGCACATCCGAACTGGTCACGTCCCTGCACCTACAGAAGAAGGCCATCATTTACATCCGACAGTCGACCCCACACCAGCAGATCTCCAATCAGGAGAGCCTGCGCTTGCAGTACGCGCTCCAGGAACGCGCTCAACGCCTGGGCTGGCACGCCAAGGACGTGGAAGTCATTGATGCCGATCTCGGCTTGACCGCCACCTCGGCTCAGCATCGCACAGGGTTTCAGGAACTGGTAGCCAAAGTGACGCTGGGCCAGGTGGGCATCATTCTGTCGGTGGAGGTGACCCGCCTCTCGCGCAACTGCTCCGATTGGTACCCGCTCCTGGATGTGTGCGGCTACCGGAGTTGTCTGATTGCCGACAACGACGGAATCTACGATCCCGGCTCGGCCAATGGACGTTTGCTTCTGGGCCTCAAAGGGCAGCTCTCGGAATTGGAGTTGCATACCATTCGGGCACGCATGACCGCTGGACTGCTCAACAAAGCTGCTCGTGGAGAGTTGGCCCTCACACTTCCAGTCGGACTGATGCGCGATGGCCTTGACCGGGTCCACAAAGATCCCCATCAGGAGGTTCAAGATCGCCTGGACCTGGTTTTTACCACCTTTCTGCGGCTGCGTTCGGAAAGCCTGGTGCTGGGGTTTCTCAATACTCAAGACCTCCTGCTGCCGCGACGAGATCGCTTTGGAGATGTCGTCTGGAAAAAGCCGACCGTGGCGATCATCCTGCAAATCCTCAAAAATCCTGCCTACGCGGGAGCCTTTGTCTACGGACGCACTCGCAGCCTTCCCCGAGACCCGGCTGCCCTTCGTTCCAAGCAAGTTCGGCTTCCTATCGAGCAATGGAGAATCCGCGTTAATGATGTCTACCCAGCTTACATCTCCTGGGAAACCTTTGAACGCATTCAAGCCATGCTGCTGGACAACTATGCCGAGTACGATCGCAACAAGACCCGAGGGGTTCCACGACCAGGAGCCGCGCTCCTGCATGGGATGGTCTACTGCGGAGCATGTGGGCACAAACTGGTCGTGCAGTACAAAGGCGGGACCCGTTACCTCTGCAACTTTTTACGCCAGAAATACCGTGTGCCCGTCTGCCAGCATATTCCAGGAGACGCGGTCGATCCTCCTATGGTGCAGGCGTTTTTCCAGGCACTTTCTCCGGTTGAACTCGACGTCTACAGCCGTGCGGTCGCGGCCCAGCAGCAGGCGACTTCCCAGGTGTCCCAGGCTCATCACCAGCACCTGGAGCGTTTGCGCTATGAGGCGCAGCGGGCTCCGCGACAGTTTCTGCGTGTGGATCCGGACAATCGCCTGGTGGCTGCAGCGCTGGAAAAACGCTGGAATGAGGCGCTTGCCGAACTCAAGCGGGTGGAGGAAGCCCAGGCCCACCGCGACGCGCCCGCACTCCCTCTCCTACCGTTAAGTGAAGAACTGCAAACAGCATGGAAGCGCGATTGGTCAGCATCTTCCCACCCTTTGGCAGCAAGGGCTCATCTCTCAGCCTCAGAAAAAGGCGCTGTTACGTTGCCTCATCGACAAAGTGGTGGTACATCGACCCTCACCTGAATGGGTGCAGGCGCGTATTGTCTGGCGCGGCGGCGAAAGCACCCAGCTGCGCATCCCAGTTCCCGTGGCATCACTCAAAGACCTCTCAGGTGCCCAGGCGATGGAGCGTCTCGTGCTTGAACGCAGCGCACAGGGAGCCACCGATGAAGTCATTGGAAGCCGAGTTAACGGCACAAGGCTATCGCTCGCCGATGCATCCGTTTGTTCTTCCGAGTACGGTCAGGGGCCTTCGCCTCAAACATCGACAATTTTTAGTGCGCCATCAATCTCATCCACGCCGCGTAGCAGGCTCTCTCACCCTTACTCAGCTCGCCAAGGAACTTGACATTGCGCCGCACTGGATTTATGATCGGATCAACAATGGGAGCATCCAGATCAGCAAGGACGCCAGGACACGCTTGTATCTGTTCCCGGATTCGCCTGCCACCTTGGAGCAGTTCAAGGCTCTGCGGGCAGGAACCGTCAAGACCATTCGTTTTTGAAGGAGTATCAAGATGCGTGATCGTTCGACACGATGGACCACGAGGTCTTACTCGCCATTCTCAGCGAGAACATCCATGATCAGCGGTTTCTAAGGCTGGTTCGACACCTGCTCGAAAGTGGATATTTGGAGGAGTGGAGGTTCAACACCACTCTGAGCGGATGCCCGCAAGGAGGAGTAATTTCGCCAATTCTCAGTAATATCTACCTTGACCAGTTAGACCAGTATGTCGAGCATGTGCTTATCCCAAAGTACACACGAGGAGAAAGACGAGCAGCCAATCCACAGTATACGGCCATACGAACACAAGAACAAAGGATGAGACGGAGAGGAAAGCGAGAGGAAGCAAGAGCGCTACATAAACAACGCCAGAAACTTCCCTCAAGTGATCCCAATGGTCAAACTTATCGACGACTCTACTAGGTTCGATACGCAGATGATACGCTTTTTGGTTTTGCTGGTCCTCGATCTGAAGCGGAGGAAATAAAAGAGCAACTGGGGCACTTCTTGCAAGAGACGCTCAAGCTAGAAATGTCACAGGAAAAGACCTTGATCACTCATGCGTGCACAGAAAAGGCGCGTTTCCTCAACTACCATATCGTGAACCAACAATGCGATACCAAGCATACCAAGAAACGGCGTATCGCCAACGGTCGCATCGGACTTCTCGTACCTCCAGATGTCGTCGAAAGCAAATGTGCCCTCTATCAGCAAGCGGGAAAACCTCATCATCGTCCCCAACTGCTGGAAAATGATGATTTCACGATCATCAACCACTACCAGCAAGAATATCGGGGAGTGGTGCAATACTACATGCTTGCCCACAACATTTCCTGGTTTGGGAAACTGTACTGGGTAGCGAAATGTTCACTGCGGAAGCACGCTTGCCGGTAAACACCAGAGCAGCATGAAAGCACAATGGCGCAAGTACAAAGCAAGCTTCCAGGCAGCCAACGGAACAACGTACAAGTGCCTGGAAATCCAAGTCCCGCGAGAAGGGAAGAAACCGCTTGTGACCCGATTTGGGGGCATACCGCTCAAACGACAACCGATGGCAAGACTCATCGAACAACGTCCCACTATCGCTCGATCAGAACGCAATGAACTGATCAAGCGGCTCCTTGCCGAGAAATGCGAACTGTGTGGATCAAGAGAGAACATAGAAGTTCATCATATCCGAAAGCTCGCAGATCTCGAAAAAGAGGGCAGAGAACGACCACGCTGGGTCAAAACGATGGCAGCCCGCCGAAGAAAGACTCTCGTGGTTTGCCACTTCTGTCACCAGGCCATCCATGCTGGACGGCCTACGCGACGAAAAGTATCGGATTGAATGACCGGAGAGCTGTATGCTCGGAAACGGGCACGTACAGTTCGGTGGGGGGCCGATGGAAAAGGGCATCTTCTGTACCTCGCCAGCGGCCTACCCGACACGGTTTTAAGTGAGTTCCGAACGCGTCTGGTGGCTCTCACTGCTGAAGAACGCTTCTTAGAGGCAGTGTTAGATCTGTGTAAAGAACGAGGATGGCTCAAAGCGCGTGGGCACCAACGGACCGACTCCACCCATGTGTTAGCAAAGGTTCGCGCTCTCAATCGAACAGAGTGCGTCGTAGAAACACTCCGCCATGGCAAGAGCGTCCTGGCCGTTGTGGCACCAGATTGGGGGCTTCGCCAGGTGCAACCAGAGTGGTTGGAGCGCTATGGGCCTCGTGAAAGTCGGGTATCGCTTTCCCTCGGGGACAGACAAACGCCAGCAGTTCGAGCATCAGGTGGGCCAGGATGGATGGGGTTCGACTTCCTGCGATCAAAGCGGATACCCAAAGTCGACTTCCTGCTCTCCATCCCAGCGATCGATACCGATGCCTCGAGTGTGGAAGCAAAACTACTTGCCGCTCGAAGACGGTGGAACCTGGATTGCCGACCAGGATCGGTTAGAAGCAGCGAAGTTATTCTATTCCCCCTACGACCTCGATGCGAAAGCCTCCAAAAAACGGTCAACGTCTTGGATTGGATACAAAGTGCATTTCACGGAAACCTGTGATGAAGAGCTGCCACGGCTCATTACGCACGTCGCCACAGATATTGGGCCAATTCCAGATCGAGAAGCTCTTCCAGAGATCCATGCTGCTTTACAGCAACGGGAACTCCTTGCCTCCACGGCACCTGGTCGATGCCGGATACGTTGATGCTGAATCGTTGGTGGTCAGTCAGACAGCGTACCAAGTCGATCTGGTGGGTCCAACAGCTCAGGATCATCGATGGCAAGCGCGAGAGCAGAATGGATATGCCTTAACCGATTTCTCGATTGACTGGGAGCACGAACAAGCCCGGTGTCCGCAAGGGCAGACCAGTAGTAGTTGGACGCCAACCAGGACACGCAATCAGGAGGTCATCCCGCATCAAGTTTGGCTACGCCACCTGTGGAGCCTGTCCCGTGCGCGCTCAGTGTACCCAGTCAAGACAGCGAACCCTCACGGTTCGGCGGCGTGAGGCGTATTTTGCATTAGAGGCCGCGCGCCAGCGCGAACGAACCGAGGAGTTTGCTGAGCTGTATGCCGGGCGAGCAGGCTGAGATGCCGTTCATGCGGAGGCGCGTCCGTCGCATGGGATTGCGCCGGTCGCGTTATATTGGAGAGCCGCGCACCCATTTGCAACATGTGGTGACTGCGGCTGCCATCAATGTGTGCCGGTTACATGGCTGGTTAACAGGCGTTTCCCCACATTCCACTCCTCTTTCGCATTTTGAGCGTTTCATGAAAGAGGCCGCTTGAGGAGGTTAGCCGATTTCGCCACCAATATCCATGTGGGGGAGAGCCATTACCTGGCAGAGAATGAAGCCGCCTCTCGCCTCCGAATCCTTCGACCGCGCGGATCGCGAACGCCAAGGGATGAGAGAACATTGACGTATTTGCGCCGGTGTTGCATGAAATCGCCTTTTTCCTGAATGATGCTCTTGTAATTTGCAGCCTATCTTGGCCGTCTCTGTTTGAACCATTGGACGTACGACAGCCGCACTGGTTTTGGAGGAGGGGGAGCGAGAGAGCGAACACCCTCCTGCTTTTCCGTTCCGCGCAGATACGATTGGAAATGTGCTGTTTTTGGCACTGAAATCGAGGCACGTTAAGTATGCCCGCTTGCTTACAAGCTCTTTCACTCTGCTAGGGCTCTTGCTTCGCAGACTGACCGTCTGCTCAACAACTCGCCAAGGCGCGTGCAAAAAAGACCACATCACTTTCAAACGGAACTTCCGTCAGGGAGTTCGTAACGCTTTTCGTAACGATTAGAGGACGATCACATGGTAAAATGGGAGTATCTCAAGGAAGAGAGGAGCGGATGAGGGTGCCTTTCTTCAAACACGAGAACGAAGAAACACCGATCTTGATCCCCTTCAAGCAACAAAAGCCCTCACGGGTGCAACACACACCATCGAGCCATCTGGGCTCGTAAAGGAGGAACCACATGGGTAAATGGATACGGATGTTGTACGTGATCGACGCCTGGCTGTTGCCCGTCGCCATTCTTGTCCAGGTCTTCTTCGTCGGCCTCAGCCTCTTCACCGGGCAGGCCTTTTGGAGCATCCATAGCACGTTCGGTCACTTTCTCGCTCTTCTGCCTCTTCTCCTGGTCTGCCTTTCGTATCTGGGGCGGCTCCCGTCCCCGGAGAAACGTCTGGCCTGGCTCGTGTTAGGGGTCTACCTCATCCAGGCAGAAGTCTTTGCGGCCATCCGCGCAGACGTTCCACTCCTTGCCGCCTTCCACCCCGTGCTGGCTCTGGTGCTCTTTGCTCTCGCCCTAATCATCGCGAGGCGTTCGCGAACGGTGGTGAGGGCGGGGGTCCAAACGTCCTCCGCTTCGCAGCACCACGCTCCCATGGAAGAGAAAGGATCTTTGGCTCCCGACTGAACCAGGAGCGAACAGACCCAGTGCTGCGCGGGAGCCACTTTTCCCTCTCCGCCCGACAAACCCTTGTGCTGTCCCGCCAACCGCTCGTAGGTAAAATGGCGCGCCATTGACACGCGATCAGTCTTGTGGCGTGTTTTGCGCCATTTGCCTCATCTCTTTTTCGCGCCTATCGCCATTTTATGCTGGCAAAAGATCATGCTGGCCTTCCTGTAGCAGATGGACAAAAAGCAACGTTTGGCATCCGCCTCGTATAATTAGCAGTAGGCGCATCCTGTTTCTGGGCGGGAAAAAGCATCGTATCAGCGGTACCGGAAAATTTCAGCGGAGATATCTCTCTCCGCTCCACAAGTGGCTTTATACTCTTAACGTTGGTTATTGTCCAACTACTACGGGAACCCCATCCATACACCGCATTACAACATGTGTTCTAATTTTCAGAAAGAGCTACGTCGGGCCGCCTTACCCCTAGATGAATCGTAGGGGTATCCGGCGGCCCCAGCATGAAATACACATACGCGTGCCCCACCGGGCCAAAAAGCACGCTATTTCTTTTCGTTTTGCCAACGAATGCATGAGCGGCAGGATCATTCCAGAGGTAGGCTTCCGTTTCGACGATTCGCCCGAGCGTCGTTTCCTCTTCTTCAAGATGCACAAGAAAGCACCCCAGCAGTTGCTTTGCGACGGTAATCGTCTCTTGCGCATAAAACGTTTGAGTAAGAATCATGATGCACTAGCTTCCTCGCCGTTCCAGCACGATCACCGGAATCTGACGGGTCACCTTCGCCTGATGATCGGCAAAAAATGGGTACAGTTCAACTACCCTGGTCCACAGCCTTTGCCGCTCCGGACCCTCCGTGACGATGGCGATAGCCTCGAAGATCTCATTTCCCACCTCGACGGTGACTTCTGGGTAAGCCACCAGGTTACGATACCAGTCAGGGTGGACTGGTGCACCCGCGTTAGAGGCGATCACGAGCAGGCGGTTGCCATCGGGTATATACATCATCGGTGTTGTATGGAGTTGGCCGCTCTTAGCGCCTGTAGTCGTGAGCAAAAGCAAGGGCCTGCCCTCCATTGGCCCACCACTTTTACCTCGATTCGCACGGAATTCCTCAATCAACTGGCGGTTATAGGTGTTCTGGTCAGTCATGATCCCTCCTGTTACCTGACAAACTACAATTTAGCTCAGCGGTATCACCGGCAATACCACCCCCGATGGATGCTCCACATCGTGATAAATCCGCTGCTCCGCTACCGCCATCTCAGTTGTTACGCCTAAAGTCGCTCCCGTATTCAGATTCCTATCATACTTCGGAAACGCGCTCGAACTGATCTCTAACCCGATGCGATGCCCGGCCTTGAAGGTCTGCGAGGTGTTCCAGCAATCAATCGAGTAGTGATAAACCCGGCCAGGTTCGATCAACGATGGGCGATCCATGCCATCGCGGAAGCGTGCTCGAACCATGCCATCGCAGAGGCGCTGCACAAAACCTGTGGGCCAGACATCCACCAGCTTCGCCATGAAATCGGTATCCGGCGCCGAGGATGATGCATACAAATCCACCCGGATCGGCCCGGTGACCTCGACTTCTTCCGTGATAGGTTCGGTTACATAAACCAGCACATCATCACGCCGTTCGATGGCTGAGTAGTCATCTGGCCCCCCGATCTGCGACGATGTCGGGTCTGTAATGAAAGGCACAGGCCGTGCAGGATCATAGCGGTAGTTATCAGCCAGCTCATCTCCTGGTAGCGTCGTTGAGAGCCTCCCATCACCAAAGCGGCTATTGGCGCGACCACGGCTATGCAGGTAAAACGGTGTCCACTGTGTGCGAGCCAGGGGCCATTCACGTTCATCACGCCATTCGTTCGTGCCCATCACAAAGATGCGCACCGGAAATTCTGTGGTAGTCACCTCGTGCGTGTAACCTTTCAGCCAGCGATTGAACCAGCGCAGCTCTTCGGCGCGCAGGTCTATCAACGCCAGCGGGCCAAAGTCGACCTCGCCCAGCTTTGATTCTGTATTTACCACGTGCCCCCACGATCCCATCAGTAAACGCTGACTGGCCCGCGCCTGAGGCGTAGCCCCGCGCGTTTTCATGCCGGTGTAATTAAGCGGCGTTCCAATCTGCTCGTCATCGTACCAGCCCGAGATATGCAAAACAGGTACATCGACCTGGTCGAACTTATCCTGGTAGCGCAGTGGCGCCCAGAACTCGTCGAGCTGTGGGTGTTCGATGTAAGTGCGCCAATGTGTGTTCCGGCGTCCCGCACGCTCATCCATCGTCACGAGCGGCAGGTGCTCATACACACGCTCCCAATCCACCGCCTCCATCAACTGGTTCACGCGCCCACTGACATAATGCTGCCAGCACAGAGCCATCGGTGAAGGCAAACCCGTCGGCGTTTCCACAAACGGATCAGATGGTGTCACCCGTACCACCATCGCTCTCAAGTGCGGTGGCTTCTGGAGCGCGGCTAACCACTGGATAATTCCAGGATATGAGCTCCCTATAGTGCCAACGTTGCCATCCGACCACGGTTGAGCAGCGCACCACTCGATAGCATCATAGCCGTCTACCCCTTCGTTGAAATAGGGCACAAATACGCCATCGGAGTCACCGCGCCCCCGCACATCCATCGCCACAAAAATATAACCGCGCCCGGCGAAGTACTTCGCCGGCACCAGCATACCCTCGCTCAGCTTGAGATAGGGCGTGCGTGCCAGGATAACCGGATATCTTCTCGTTTCTCCCGATTTGTCGGTAGGCCGGTAGACATCAGCCGAGAGTGTAACGCCGTCGCGCATGGGCACGCGCTGGTCGAATTCGATACGGATCTCACGGGTAGTGGAAGCGGGCATGTGGGTTTTCCTTCCTGGTGGATTTCCAATGAGGTTTTTAACATTTGTGTCGTTTGTGTCGTTTGTATCGTTTGTATCACTTGTTTCCGCTATATCAACGCGACGCGGAACGTGGTGTTAGAAAGTGCTGAACGGGCGCAATACGTGTCCCTATACCGTTTCCTAAATCTACAACTATCGTGAACAATCCTAACAAACCTAACTACACAGTCGTAAGAGAAGTGGCGTAGCATAGGAAGAGCGGATGGTACAGGATTTTTTCCAACCATTAATGTAGATTTTGCCTGAGTACATCAGGCGACCCACGAGGGTCTGCGGCGGAAACAGCGGCACCGCGCCGTGTGCCATATAGGGACACGGCTTAACCGATTTCTCGTCGGTCACGGAGCAAGCTTGTGCTTTGCCTGTTACTTGCATCTGGGTCAGGAATGCCACGCCGAGCCGCGCGATGTTGACCGCCGCGCAGTAGTCTCGGTCAGCATTGTAGGAACAGTGCGCACACACCAGCCAGCGACCCCACTTGATGGGATCGGAGCGATGCGCCAGCCGAGGGGAGCGATAGGTTTCGGCGGGTTTGCCGCAACGTGGGCAGGTATGTGATGTGCCACGAGGGCGCTCCGAACGAAAACGGATGCCCAACAGGTGGCTTTTGTATCTCAGAATGTGCCAGATGTCAGAGCGAATCGTGGTATTGTTGCGCCAGTTGCGCCATCGCCCGCGCACGCCCTTGCCTCGCCCGGTCGATTTAAGCGTATTCAACGACTCTCCACTGATGAGTGCACACCCCCAGACAGTAGCAAAGAGCAAGAGCAGGTTGGCGGCCAGGTGCGCGAGTTCGCGGTTGCGCGCTTCGTACACCCGCCAGCATCGGCTGATCTCCTGATCATAGACAGCTCGTTGGGGGTCATCCTCCGCGAGCTTTGCTCGTGCCGCTTTCAATTCATCAATCTGGCGACGGGTACGCGCCTGGTGCCCATCGAGGCCACCGGTGTTGACGAACAACGGACGCGAAATTTGCACCGGCTTGTCGGGCTCAGTCGCATTGGCGCTGAGCACAACCGCCGTGATTAAGCCGTGAACGCCCCAATCAAATCCAAGCACCCGTTCTACCGTTTTCCAATCGGCAAGCGGCGTTTGCTTGACCTGTACGATCACATCGAGGACGGCGATCCGACTGCCGTCGGCTTTCACCAATTCGCGCAGGGTGGGAGCCATGTGGACGCCTTCCTTGAGGTGAGCCATGACGCATTCGGGCAGGCAGATCTGCACAGGCTCTTTGCGCCACTGCCACCTGCCCTCTTGAGTAGGAAAGCGGAAGAGGAGGGATGCCATCTCGGCGTCGAGATCAAGGGAAAAGCGGTACGCCTGACCTTTCGCACCACCATCATCCCCCGCATACGTCAGCAGACCAACGGTAAGCAGCGGAATACCTTGCATCTGCTCATAGGTCGTCGGAAACTCCCCCTGTTCGAGGAAGTAGTTACAGGCTTGCTCGACCACATTCTGCATAGTGACAAAGGCGGTATCGTCATCCTCACGCATCTTTTGCAGCGCTTCGATCGACTCTTTGATCGTCTTGCGGTTCTTGCCTGCGGGCCGCTTCTCGGTCTTGGGCCGGATGAAGCCATCGGAGAGGATGGGTTGGATCAGTTGAAAGACCTGTTTGCGCTCCGCCTGTTCACGCATGATGCGGCCAGCCGTCTCGGCTTCACACCGCCACTGCCTGTCTCCATGGGGATCAGGAGATCCGATGAGTTCAACCACGTGCTTCCAGGCTGGACCCGTTCGCTCTGTCATGAACTCATCGAGCAACAGCCATAACCGTACCAACGCCGCGTTGACCACAGCACGGCTTGCGTCCAGAAGTTGCAAGGCATCGGCCTGAGCCTCATCGGGGAGGCGCAGATCGTAACTTAGGGGCTGGTAATCACGGCCTGCGCGCATTTGACAAGTTCCTTCTGTTTGTGGGAGCGCATCCCATACAAGCGGCCAGCAAACGAAGCGATGAGCGCCAGCAGATCAGCAGTCAATTCCTGCTCTGGCGTTTTTTCCACACCGGGATCAAGGACGGTCAGCGTAACGCCGAAGTAAGAGAACAGCGTTTCGAGAAAGTCTTGTCCAAAACGGGTCAGACGATCTTCGGAGGTGATGGCAATCTCCGCCACTCGGTCTTCACACACCAGTTTCAAGAGTCTCTGTAACTGTCTCCGATCCGCCTTGAGGCCAGAGCCAATCTCAGCAAGCACCAGTGTCTCTACACCTTTGCGCTCGGACGACGCCCGAGCTTGCAGGCGTTCAAGCTGCGTGTTCAGATCGTCTTGTTGCCCACGTCCACTCACCCGCCCATACAAGACCAGCAATCGTCCATCACCAGTGCCCACGATTCGCTCGATTTCTGAACGCGGGACATGCACCTCACGGCCCACCTGTACCACCTGAAGACGCCCGGCTTTGATCCAACGCTGCACCGTCATCGGGTGCAAACCCAGTTCGTGAGCGGCTGCTCCCACACGGAACAGTTTCTGTTCTTGCTTTGCCATCAGATCTATCATCCCTCTCAAAAGAGTTAGAGATAGTATGCGATAGTCTAGGTAATTTAGCAACTGTTACTAACCCTGTATTTCCTCGCAAGCACTTTGACCCAGTTCATTTGCTTTTCCGAGGGCACAAATTTGTTCTTTTGCAGGCGCCTGGTCATATCGTTAATAAATTCGCGCTCGTTTTCACGTACACTGGAATTACTCTCAGGAGCACTGTCAAAAAATGCCTTGAGCTTCTGGACCTGCTGGCGCAATGCAGCCATTTCCGCGGGAGGGAGAACATTGCGAGCCTCGGGAGTACTAGATTCTTGCCACTTGCGATAGGCCTCCACGTCACCATTCCACGCGGCTATGCCGGCCAGCTCGTCAGCTCGCTCGTTCTGCTCATGCCCCGCGTGCCCGCGTACCCATTCAAAGGTGGGAGGAGTTTTGCGCTTTTTGAGCAGAACGCGGTACAACTCCCACAGGTCGGAGTTGGCCCTCATTTCGTAGATGCCTTGAGCAACTTTGATGGTATAATCACTATCGCTGTGGATCGTTAAGGATTGGTCGCGCGGTGCCATGCACAATGCTGCTAATACCGCCGTAACTTCAGCGCGATTATTCGTAGTAGTTGGGGAGCCAGGAATATGCCCGGAGCATTCGACGCGTGGAGCACCTGCGCGCACATTTCCAGCAGCAACATCATTGACCGATGCCATAATCACACTCCAGCCTGCCGGCCCACCCGGATTTTTGATGCACGCGCCATCGGTGTAGGCCACTACCCCTCCTTCGCCCAGCGCTGATTGGACAATACCAACTGCAAGAGTGCGCAAAGCATCAAGAACAGAACGCCACTCTAATGATTCATCACCCAGACTCATAACTACTTCTCCTCAATGAAAAACGCTTAATGCTTGCAGCGTACCCCCAACGATACTCCACAAAGCAATCATCCAGATCCAGGAACCGCCATGTCGTTTGCGCGCCTCTGCACTCGTCACAGTTGCAAACCACCTGGCTGTCTCAGGCCGGCTCAGCCGCCAGGCGATCAGCGGGGAGAAGATGCACAGAATGACTACAGCTACCAGTGGCCAGTAATTCCCTGCTTTCATTCCACTCAGAAACTGCACCAGCAGGACAATACCACCCAGGAAGCCGAGCGTGTTTCCCATAATTTGGATAGGACGTGTCCAGCGCACGCCGCGCCGTATGCCCTCGCCGAAAAGCACAAAAAGGAAGGCTATGAGCCAGAAAATCGGGAAGGAGATGATGATCGCGAGTTTTGGATCTAACTTGACTCCCCCGGGAAGGAGTGGTGATCTGTTATATATTGAGAGTACCGGCATGAGCAGCATCTGTACGGTAAGCCCCCAGTCGAAGGCTACAGCCATACCAATGCCTTTAGGAGCAGCCTGTTTGTCCGCACCAGTCTCAACGGGTTGGGGTTGAATCGATGTTTCTTTCAATGTAATGTCTCCGTTTCAAATGTCTTCGTGCCATTATCATACAATATAGTTCCAAGAAATAAAGACGTGCTCTTCCTCATCGTTGGGTTTGTAGGTAGGGATAGGGTCCAGGAGAGCATTTCATCACTCAAAAGCCATCCCAAAAGTGGCCTGATGTGAAGGCGTTTCCCGTTCATGACGCTTTCATGACGCTTCCTCGTCATACTAGTACCAGAGAGGTCAGCAAAACATCTGACGAGGTGCAGCAGAAGAAGGAGCGTTCCAACATGAACATTGTGGAGAGATGGGTCCCGTGAACAACCGATCTCAGCCCAACGCCCCACACGCGAAGCATGGCCTGGGCGAAACAGATCCGCTGGAGCAGCCGCTGCAGGGCAGGCGGTTCGCCGGAAAAGCCTGGCGTCGCCTGCACCACTGGGTGCGCGCCAATACGTTTGCGCCCTCCTGGTTGCCCGCTCGTCTGCGTCATCCGGCTCTCGGCTATGTGGCGGCAGTGATTCTGGAGGTGATCGCCGTCGTGCTGACGCTGCTACTGACGGACCTGCCCACGTTCAACGCGCCAGGGCTACTGGCGATCCTGGTGGTGGTCCTGGTGGCACTGAATTGGGGCGGCGGCCCCAGTCTGCTGGCGACGCTGGTGGGCGGGACGCTGCTGGACTTTGTCATCTTTCCATCCCGCTTCGGCTGGTCGTTCGCGACTGCGACCGATGTCGTCCGCGTCGGGCTGGTTCTGGTGGTCGGCCTCCTGATCAGCCTGGTAGCCGGGCATGTGGCGCGGGCAGCGAGCCAGGCTCACCAGGAAGCCGAAGCGCAGGCAGCCCAATTACGCACGATCTTTGAGACGCTGGTGGATGGCGTCTTCGTCTGCGACCAGGAGGGGCACATCATCCGGCAGAACAGCGCGGCGCGCACCCTGCTGGGCCTGGATCAGATCCCCAATTTCACCTCCTTGTCGCTGGCCGAGCGGATGACGCAGTTTGCCCCACGTGATGCTCAGGGCCGGCCTCTCGCCGTGGAACAAGCGCCACCCAGTCGCAATCTGCGGGGCGAAGTGTTGACCGGGGAGAGTGCTCCTGAGCTGTGGGTGCAGACCCTGGATGGACGGAAGGTGCTCCTGAGCATCACGGGCGCGCCGACCCGCGATCGGCAGGAACAGATTACTGGCGCGGTTATGCTGGCCCGCGATGTGACCGAGCAGCGACAGCTGGAGCAGCACAGCCAGGAGGCGCTCGACGCGCTACTGGCCATGGCGGAAGCGCTGGTGCAAGGGCCGGAGGCAGCTGAGCCTGCCGACTCTATCAGCGTACGACGGCCACTGCCGGGCACAGATCCTGCCCCACCGGCGGCAGCACAGCGCCTGGCAGCATTGACCCGCAGTGTCCTGGAATGTCAGCACGTCAGCATAGCGGCGGTCGAGTCAGGGACAGGGGCGCTGACCCCCATCACCGTGGTGGGTCTCTCGCCAGAAGACGAGCAGCAGTGGTGGGCCAGTTGGGATAAGCATGCCCGCCTGGGCCAGTATCTGCAACCCAGCCTGGTTGCGACGCTGCAGGCAGGCGAGCCGGTCTTGCTGGATCGAACGTCA
>Ga0207646_10002684_pt1 | contig 20860 bp, 29 predicted proteins | sample KBSK5502metaG_FD_184343 | JGI IMG/M metagenome (GOLD analysis project Ga0207646, IMG submission 184343) | Corn, switchgrass and miscanthus rhizosphere microbial communities from Kellogg Biological Station, Michigan, USA - KBS K5-50-2 metaG... | ecosystem: Host-associated > Plants > Roots >...
AGCGGGAGTAAGGTTTTGAATTCACGGTGAGTCAGACCAGTGAAGGCGAGAAATCGTCTCGCTTGTTTCTTCAATCGCTTATAGCTCAACATGCATCGAGCTTAACGTTTATTTCCGATAACGTCTATTACCTGCCACTCCTCTATGTGGTCGCGCTGCGGAGGGAAGGCGAAGAGGTCAGTTTTCCGGTGGAAGGATTCGATGGAGGTTCAATCTCGATGCTCACCGTCCAAATCGGTCAACCAGTCCACCAAAATTTGCTTCCCCTCGATTGATGTTGGTCCTCTAGAGCTTGTGACAAGCTTGTGACAATCTTTGATGGAAATAGGCCGATATAGACGTATATCAGCGCATTCGCCAGTGGCTGCAACTCGTAGTAAATGTAACTAGATGGCAGTTGGTGACGATGAGCGCGCAGGGCGTAAATCGGATTCGCAATGCGGAGGCCAGGGGTTCGATCCCCCTCTCGTCCACTTTAGTTTTCAACTGCTTAGAGCAGGTCACGAGGCCTGCTCTTTTGCTTTTGGTACAATTTTGGGACAAATATTTTCGCGGTACCCCACCAGGCGCTCGACCGCGGCGTGCTTGCCCGCGGCAACGGCATGCACGTAGCGCATCGTCATCTGGATGTCTGTGTGATCCATCAGCTCGGCGATCCGGTGAATCGATTCGCCCGCCTCGGCCAGGCGCGTGCCGAAGGTGTGGCGCAGGTCATAGAATCGCAGCCCCACGATTTTGGCCCGTTCGCAGGCTTTCGCGAATGACCGCTTGACCGACTTGATGGGCTTCCCAGTCTCGGGGTACGTGAAGATGTACTCCAGGTCCCCTCTACCTTCGGCCAGCTTTAGCAACTCCGCCCTCACGACGGAATTCATCGGGATCATAGGGCAATCGCATCATAAGTGTTGAGATTTTTGAGGATTGAGCACCTTGAGCAGATATTGCTCGTCCAATGCTGCCTTGAGGCGCTTGTTGTACACACCCACTTTGGCCGTCCGCTCTTGTTGTAACAAACCGTTGGCGAGGCGGCGGAGCAAGGCCACATTCTCTGCCCCAAAGCCTGTCCGCACACGGCTGTCGTCCTCACGAAACACCACATCCAACACCCAGTGGCAGGAGTTCTCCACGCTCCAATGGCCCCGGACCGCCTCAGCTAGTCGTTGCACATCCACCGGCAAGCTGCTCAAGTAGTACCGCACTTTGACGCTCACCTTCCCAGCCACTTCGCGCTGTGCCTCCACCATCCCGACGCTGCACAGATCGCGCCACTCGGTTTTGCCTGGCAGCCAGTCAACAGCCACGATACTCCAGTAGCGCCGCGTCTCGATCCGTCCGTGCTCGCCGTCGACCGTCTGACAGGTCTCGAACGGGAGATTGACGGTGCGATCTTGCTGCCCCCTCACCTTCCGTCCCAGGGTGATCAGGTTCAGAGTGAAATCAAGCTGGTGTTTACGAAGGGTGAACAGTTCGTTCGGCCGCATCCCGGTGTTGACGGCGAGGGAGCACGATGGCGCGCAGGTGCTCACGCTCCCCGATGCATTGCGGTAGCAGCCGCGCCTCTTCCTCTTTACTCAGGTAGTTGATGACCTGGTTATCGAGTTCGAACTGCTTGACCTTCCGGCAGGGATTGTCCTCGATCACCTCCTCTTCCATCGCCAGGCTGAAGATGCGTGAGAGAACCGACATCTCGCGGTTCACCGTCGCCGGCTGCCGAGGCGCTGTTTTCTCCTTGCCTTTTCTGGCGGGAGTGCCCAGCCTCTCCTGGCAGAATTTTCGGACCATCTTAGGTGTGATGTCGCCGAGACGCCTGGCGCCGAAGTGAGGGACGATGACCTTTTTCGCAATCAGCCCGTCGTCCTACGCCGTGCGCTTGTTGTCCTTCGCCCAGGGCAGGTAGACCTGCTCGACGAAATCCGCCAGTCTCGGCGAATTGTCGGCTTTGCGGTACTTGCCGCTGTAGACTTCCTCTTTCCTCCTAACCTCAGCCCTCTCGGCTTGGGCCTTGGTCCTCGCACCCTTGACGGTCTCCTTGTAAGTGACTCCGTCGATCATGAACTTGAAGAAGTAATTCGACCGCTTCTTTCCGTCTCCGGTCGTCCAGGTTCGCTGGTAAACAGCCATATTGATCCTTTCCCGAGTTGCAGCCACGGGCTAAGGTCCTCACGATCTTACCGTGAGCTTCTGTCGCCCGGCTAGCTTGATTATTGCTGCTTTGGCTACTGCTGGGTTTGGGCCGTCCACTCTAGAATTTCATCGAGCAGGAAGACGGTGCGGCGGCCGACCTTGCGATACGGGATCCGATTTTGCGAGACCATCTCGTAGACGGTACGGACCTTGATGCGCAGCATCGTGGCGACTTCTTCCACGGTGAGAATTGAGGCCGCCCCGTCTCGGGTCAAAGAGGTCATCGCCGTCTGGTCATCCGCTCTTGAACGATGATCACTCTGAACTCCAAAGCCGATATGCCACCCAGGTCACCTAAAGAACCGTCTGATGCGAGCACACGGTTCGGAACGCCCAGTTACTACCCGCTGCCGCTCTCGAGGATTGAGGCCGCACTCTTGTTTATGGATGGCCAGTACGCACTTCATTCGCGCGACGAGCGAGGGGGGCGCATCAAATTCCTCTCGCCGGCGGCTGTTGCGAGGAGACCACAAGATGAATGGCGCGCGGCTCTCGCGCAAGAACACTTTGATATCTTGCTGTGCTAGTGGTTAGGCAGATCCTTTACTAACTCGCCGGATTTGGACGTGCGAGCCGCACGAGCGGTGGTGCACTCAGGCGCGGACCCTGATAAGCCAATACTTCTCCGAACCCTTGTCGCTGTTCCCAAGCTGTCCGGGCTACTACAATCCCTTCCGGGGTGCGGGCGACGAAGTTCCACCACATCAGGATTGACTCAGGAAACGGCTGGCCACCGATCAGCAACAGCCGGGCGCCGCCGCGACTGCTGAGGCCAATCTCTGAGCGAGTAGTCCCCAAGTAGTAGAAATTCCGATCATCAAGAGACTGCCCTTCAATTTCGGCGTCACCTGCCAGCAGCAAGAGAGCGTGCTCGTGCGCCAAATTCAACGGCAGAATCAGTTTTGCGCCCGAATGCACCTTCAGGTCGGCGCCGACGATGTCAGAGTAATGCGGCGCGGGCGAAGTAGCTCCGGCCAGTGTTCCGGCGAAGACCTGCGCGCCTCCTCCGCGCAGTTCGACTGCCGGGACTTGCTCGATCTCTCGGAACGACGGGCTGATCTTCCGCTGTGCTTCAGGCAACGCCACCCACAGTTGCACGCCATTCAAAACGCCACTGTTGCCGCGCGGTGTTTCTTCAGCGTGAGCGATGCTATTTCCTGCTGTCATCACGTTCACTCCGCCGGGGCGAATCAGACCCTCGCAGCCGAGACTGTCGTGGTGAACGATCTCCCCTTCCAACAGCCAAGTCACGGTCTGGAGCCCAATGTGCGGATGCGGCGCCACATCCATCGGCTTGCCTTCGGTAAATGTGTCAGGGCCGTACCGATCAAGAAAGCACCAAGGGCCAACCAGGCGTTTGCCCTTGATCGGCAATGCTCTCAGGATTTTCAGGTGTCCGAGATTGGTGTCGCGACCGGGGAAGCTTTTGACCACCGGTTGTTGATTGCCTAATGCGGCGCACTCATCTGCCGCAACTGAAATGGAAGTCATGCGGCCATTCTCCCATCAGGTTCGTTCACAATCTATTCTTTCGTCGGACTCCTCACCCGGCACTTTGCAGCAGTTCAATACTCCGCAACCGCATCGTCCGGGTAGCAATACAGCCAACGCTCCCCGGGTTCCGCTGAGGCGATCACGGGATGGCCGCTCGCTCGCGCGTGGCGGGTAGCGTGGCGGTGAGGTGAGCTGTCGCAGCAGAGCGTCGTACCGCACTCCTGGCACGTCCGCAGATGGACCCATTGGGCGCCGATCTTCACGCACTCCTCGCACTCGCGGCGTTTGGCGTGTTTGACCGTCGTCATCGCGTTGAGATGAGAGCAGGTGTCATCAGACATCGTCTTCCTTTCATTCGTGCAGCACTTGATGGACGAAGGCGACCGCAATCGACCCTTCGCCGACGGCCGACGCCACACGCTTGAGGCTGCCTCCGCGGACGTCGCCGACCGCGAACACTCCGGGCAGACTCGTCTCCAGGAGATGAGGAGCCCGAGCGAGCGGCCAATGCGCCGCGGCCAAATCCTCCGGCGACAGATCCGGCCCTGTCTTGATGAACCCTTTCGCATCGAGCGCGACGCACCCGTCGAGCCAGTGGGTATTGGGAATGGCGCCCGCCATCACGAAGACGTGACTGATGTCGTGGGTCTCGAGGTCTCCGGTGCGATTGTCCCGCCAGCAAACGCGCTTGAGATGATTACTCCCTTCCAGGGCCACGATTTCTGTGTGCGGTTGGAAGACGATGGCCGGGCTCTGCTCGATGCGACGAATCAGGTAGCGCGACATGGTCTCGGCCAATCCGTCCGACCGGACGAGCAGATGCACGCGTTTGGCGGTCTGCGCGAGAAAGACGGCGGCCTGCCCGGCCGAGTTGCCTCCACCCACCACCACCACCTCTTCATCACGGCACAGTTGCGCCTCAATGAAGGTCGCGCCGTAGTAGACACCCGCGCCTTCAAACTGCGACAAGTTGTCGAGCGATAGCCGGCGATATTCGGCGCCGGTCGCGATGATGATCGTGCGCGCCGGCACACGCGGCCCGTCGGCGATCTCAACGGCGTATGGCTTCCGCTCGCAGGCGAGTTGTTTGGCGCCCTTCGCGATGATCAGTTGCGCCCCGAACTTCTGCGCCTGGGTGTAAGCGCGAGCCGCGAGTTCCTGACCCGAGACGCCGGTCGGGAAGCCAAGGTAGTTCTCGATCTTGGAGCTCGAACCGGCCTGCCCGCCCGGCGCGTTCGACTCCAGCACCAGCACGTCAAGTCCCTCAGACGCGCCGTAGACAGCCGCCGCGAGGCCCGAGGGGCCGGCGCCGACAATGACCAAGTCGCGGAGCTGTGTCTGGTCAATCGCCTCGTTGAAGCCGAGGCAGTCGGCGATCTGCTGATTGGTCGGGTTGCGCAGGACCACCTCGCCGCGACAGATCAGCACGGGCACGTCCTTAACGGCGATGTGGAAATGATCCAGCAGTTCCTGCACGTCGGCGTTACGGTCCAGATCAATGGCTGAGTACGGATGGCCGTTGCGTGTCAGGAACTCTTTGATGCGCAGCGTTTCCGCGCAATGGCTCGACCCGACCAGCACGACGTCTCCGAAGCCATGCGCGATCAGCTCCACCCGGCGAAGGATGAAGGCCCGCATGAGGATATCGCTCAACTCGCTGTCGGTTTGCACGAGCCCCAGCAGATGCTCGCGATCAACTTCGATCACTTCGCCCGCCTCGCCCGCCCGGATGTGGGCCAGCCCGCGGCGACCCGCAAGCAGGTTGACTTCGCCGGTGAACATCCCCGGACCATAGACGGCGATGAGTTGCTCGGTTGCGCACACTGGCCGGACGATTTCGATGTTCCCGGCGGTGACGACGAAGAACCGTGCCGAGCGCTCACCTGCTTCGAGGAGCACTTCACCGCGCTGCACTTGCCGCCTTCGGCCGTGCGCCGCGATCCGCGCGACTTGAGCTGAGGTCAGTGTTGGCACTATCTCGTCAGCGCGCGAGGTGGTGGCCGATGGGATGATTGGAGTTTTATCGGTCATGGCAATGTGTTTCACTCCTGCGTTGACTTACCTCGTTCCCCTGCTGGTCTCACTTGAATCATGTTCCCAACTCCTTTGATGAATGTTTTGGCTCGGACGAGATATCCAAATAGTTCTTACCGGGGCACGTGTTCGGCGATCAAATGAGTGGTTACTGGCTGCCCACCGCCGAGGTGGAAAGCCAGTGCCCGCTCTTCTTTTTCGCGGTCAGCTTCAGTCGCACGCGCGTGCTGGCGTAAGTGCTCGGCCCAGGATTCGACGATGAAACTCTCGACGAAGCGTCCGGATTCGGCGGGATCATAAAAGAGACCCCACCGGCTGGCCCCGTCGCGGCGGCGAATTCGTCGCAAGTCCCGCATGGCCTGCCGAAATTCGCGGGCCTGAGCCGGATCAATCCGATACTCGGTCTGAACCAGGACCGGGCCTTGTTCCGGCTTTGGTTCGACGACCACAATCGGTTCGGGCCACGCCGAAGGAGACAAGCCCAAATCATCACCCGCGATCAGTCGGTAGCGCAAGCTCGCCGGAATGCCGATGAGCAACCCGAGCGCCGCGCAGGTGAGCGCCGTGGTGATGCCGAAGCGAGCCGCCACCGCACCCCACACGGCGCTTCCCACGGCCATTCCACCCATAAAGACGAGTGTGTAGATCGAGAGAGCACGTGCCCGCACCCAGGCTGGCGCGGCCGTCTGTGCTGCAGTATTGAAGCTGGACATGACGGCGATCCAGGCGACGCCACCAAGGATCATCGCCGCGCCAACCACGACGGGCACGCGCACGTAAGCTAGGACAGCCGTCACACTAGCGAAGAGCGCACTGGCGACGACGACGAGCAGATGGTTCGAGACCTGCTGTCGTACCTTCGGTAAAAAGGCTGCGCCTGTGACTGCCCCTGCGCCGATGCAACCGAGGAGCACACCGTAGCCAAATGATCCCAAGCCGAGAGCCTGCCTGGCCTGTAAGGGCAAGAGCGCCCACAGCGCGCTCGCGCACAGGATAAAGACGCCCGAGCGGATAAACGTCGCGCGAAGTTCCGGCGCATGGCGCACGTAGCGGATCCCAGCGCGCATCCCTCCGAAGATATGTTCGGGCGGCATAGTGGTCTGTTGAGGAGTTGGCTGCCAGCGATAGATCACAGCGATCACACCCAAAAACGACATCGCATTGAGCAGAAAGACGACTCCCGATCCGGCAGCGGCGACCAACAAGCCGCCGAGAGCCGGGCCGACCGCACGCGAGACGTTGATCGCCACACCGCTCAAGGCGATGGCCGCCGGTAGCTCACGCTTGGGCACCAGATCAGGAATGATCGCTTGCCAGGCCGGACTGTTCATCGCCGAGCCAAGGCCGAGGCTGAAAGTAAGCAGGAGCAGCACCCAGGGCGTCATCATCCCGGCCAGTGTGAGCACACCCATGACGACTGCGGAGACGAGCATCCAGCTCTGCGTGATGAGTAACAGCCGTCGCCTGTCAACCACGTCGGCCAGAGCGCCTGCCGGCAGGGCGAGCAGAAAGACGGGAAGGCTCCCGGCCGTTTCGACCAGCGCGACAAGAATAGGCGATTTGGTCAGCGAGACCATCAGCCAGGACTCGCCGACATCGTGCATCCAGGTCCCGATGTTAGACGCCACCGTCGCGATCCACAGCGCGCGGAAGATCGGCTCAGAGAGAGGGCTCCACGCCGAGGGGGACACAGCGGACGCACTTCTCGGCTGAAGCTTCTTAACTTGAGGAACTTTCTGAGCGGACTTCGCCATATCTACGGCTCAAATACTTAGTCAGCAGCAATCTACGCCGCGCCGGGCAAATTGGCAACGCCGCGATCCGCCGCATGTAATGTGGTCGTTGGCTCCATCTCGCGCCGCTGCTCCTCACCTCTCTTTAGAACTTGTACGTCAGCCACGTGGTGACATAGTTCACATCACGACCGGGACCGGTCTCTTTCAGAAACGGCCCGGTGAAAAAGCGTGTTAAGACTCCGCCCCAGGTAAAATGTCTACTGATTTCCCACTCGATCTGCACCGACGGCTGGCTCCCAATAAAGCGCGCGCGACTTGCGCGGCCAGAGCGCAGCAGGTTGATCGCTGGCCCATAAATACCATCATTGAGGCTCTCGCGCCAGAAGAAGACGGAGTCAAAGGTGAGCTTCAATTCTTCACGGATTTGCAAGTCAACGGAAGGGGCATCACCACCCAGGTCAAAAGCGTCACGACACAGGCATTGAAAACAGCGTTGCTGAGAACGAAGGGCCAGGACCGAATCACTGGCCCGAGGCTCAGGTTCAGCAACATGGCAACCGTAAAAACACCTAGAGCTGAGTGCGAATTGGACGAAACTTCGCATCGCCTGCTCGAATTCGGCTTCGCGCCCCGGCTTGATGCGGCGATTGACGACGACCGTCAATCCATCAGGCATCTTCATTGATGATGTTTCGTTGGTCATTGTTTCTTCTGAAGATGCGCCTCCAGAAACCAGAGGTCCTTGTCCAAGGACCGCGAGATCTCGGTGAAGAGATCTGCGGTCGTCGGATCTCCCAACTCGTTGGATTGCTGAATGGCACTGCGGATCGAAGCGGCCAGCTTAGCTACTTGAGTTGCCAACGCGCGAACGTGCTCCGGCCCATCCGCTGCGTTGAGATCGTATTCGCCGATGGTCGAGCTGGCGGCAGATTGGCGAGTAGTTCCTTGGGCCGTGCCGCCTAAGGTCACCACCCGCTCAGCGAGCAGGTCGCAGTCCTCTTCGACCCGCTCGGCGATGCCGTCGAAGAGTTCGTGAAGTTGCATAAACTCAGGCCCCTTCACATTCCAATGCGCATGCTTGGTCTGATTGAAGAGATCAATGGTGTCCGCCAGGCGCTCGTTGAGAAGCTGAGTGAGCGGCAGCCGGGCTTGCCTCTCAAGGTCAATCAGGGTGTCGTACATTGCAGTTTTGGTTGCCATAATCTCATCTCCTTAAATAGTCGAATTGGTAAGCGGGATCGCGCTCGGAGCCGTGTCCTCGGACTGCCCCGAGCCGCCTTGTCTATGGAGTCGAATGGCTTTCATCCTGGCTCCTTTGCTGATTCAACAGAAAGTTCATCAACGCGTCAGTTGTCTCTTAGCCATAGCCCCATTCAGGATGCTTTGGCGCAGCCGTCGCATCCTTCGCGACGGCCACCTCGAAACCTTGCTCCAGCAATTCGCGCAAGTGAGATTCGACGCACATGTTGGCGAGCATGCCGCCGAGAATGACCCGGCTGATCCGGCGTTTGCGGAGCTGCAGGACGAGGTCGTTGGTCTCTGGCCCAAATACGCGGTGCGGCGCGACCACGATGGTCTGGCCATCTTCGATGTACGGCTTAAACCGCTCCAGCCAGTCAGTGCCGGACCCTGTGAGACCATCGAGATTCAAGACTCCTTTCCGAGCGAACATCCCAGAGTGAGCCTCATCGGTTTCGAGCGGTCCGTTGAATTTCCATCCTTTGTCCGTCGGATAGAAATAGTGAAGAGAGATAAAAACCTCGAAGCCATGCGCCTTCGCAGCCTTGAAGATGCGCTCCAGGTTCTCGATGGTCTGGTTCTCCCGCAGACTTTCGCGGACCATGGGCCAGGCCAGGCCTCTTTCATCCAGGACTTCATTCTGAGGGTCAATAAAGACTACTGCGGCGTCATTGTTCTCGATCTTCATGGTTTTCTCCTTTCGATTCGGGATACCCTTTCGGACGTCAGCTTCGACCTCTCTCGGGTTTTGCCGAAGTGACAGTCGTCTTTCGGTTGCGGGATTGACTATGCATTGATGAACGACAGGAGATCGGCATTGACGCGGTCGTCCTGAACGTCGAGACGCGTCACCAAAACATCAGCGAGCTTTGTCAGCTCTGCCTCCGCTTCTGGCCGCCGCATTGTTGCAATCACGTTCCACCCCTTGGAGGCGAAAAGTTTGGCGGAAGTTTTTCCCAGGCCGGAGGAGCAGTCGGTGATGAGTACAGTTTTTTTCATGATTCTTGATCCTTCCTTTTCAGAGCCCCACCCGACCTTGAATCCGATGCTAGTAAATGCCCCCGAAACCTATCGAGCGATCTCTTTTCGCCGTCTCTTGTTGTTGTGTTCCCAACCTGCCCCTGTCAGAGGCCCGCGTAAACGAGCCTGGTAAAGAATGCCGGGTCGATGACAAAGCCGCCCCACTTGGCGTCATCGGCGACAGTGGGCATAGCCGCGATGGGGACGATCTGATCGTCGTCGCCATGGATGTCCTGCGGCCTGTGGATGTCAGTCCGCAGGGCCTACGCAGACTGACGCCGATCAATAACCGTCGACTTCGACGACAGCTTCGGCAAAAGCCTGCGGCGCCTCCTGAGGCAGATTGTGCCCGACGCCGCCTTTGACGATCCGGTGTGCATACTTGCCCGAGAATTTTTTGGCATAAGAGCTGCCGTCCGGATGTGGTGCACCATTGGCATCACCTTCGAGGGTAATGGTGGGCACAGTGATCACCGGGCCTTCGGCAAGCCGCTTTTCCAGATCGTCATATTTCGGCTCGCCTTCAGCCAGGCCGAGCCGCCAGCGGTAGTTATGGATCACGATGCTGACATGATCAGGGTTGTTGAAGGAAACTGCGCTGCGCTCGAACGTAGCATCGTCAAAATTCCATTTCGGAGAAGCTTGCTTCCAGATGAGCTTCGCGAAATCGCGCCGGTTCTTGTCATAGCCAATGCGGCCGCGTTCCGTCGCAAAATAATATTGATACCACCATTCGAGCTCAGCCTTTGGCGGCAACGGGATCTTGCCGGATCCCTGGCTGCCGATCAGATACCCGCTCACGGAGACCATGGCCTTGCAGCGCTCCGGCCAGAGCGCCGCGATGATGTTGGCCGTCCGTGCGCCCCAATCAAAACCGGCGATGGTCGCCTTCTCGATCTTGAGAGCATCCATCAAGGCGATGAGATCGAGGGCGACTACCGACGGCTGGCCATTGCGGACCGTTTCACTTGAAAGAAAGCGCGTCGTGCCATAGCCGCGCAGATACGGGACGATCACCCGGTAGCCCGCCGATGCCAACAAAGGGGCAACATCGACATAGCTGTGAATGTCGTAGGGCCACCCGTGCAGAAGGATTACCGCAGGACCATTGGCAGGGCCCGCTTCAGCGTAGCCAACATTCAGGAGGCCGGCATCGATCTGCTTCAGTGCGCCGAATGAAGTGTTCGTCCCCGGCTTAATCGTCGGCACACTCGCCGGGTTTGCCTTGCCGGATTGGGCTGCCGTAGAACCGATCATCTCGAACTGGGCGGCAGCAATGGTCATGGCCACAGTGCCGAAAAACCGGCGCCGATCCTGATTGATTTCGTCGGACATTCTTCTTTCCCTCCTATTGGATTCAAATCGATGTTGCGGCGTATGGTATGGGCGTACGGGCACACGCTGCGGCCCGTCAGCTCTCCAATGAGCAGAGTGATCTGGCAATGCCGTCACCGTCCTGGAGCACGCTGCTTGACTTCCTGGATCAGCCAGCCGTTGCCATCCGGGTCGCTGAACGACACGAAACTGTTGTAGGCGGCCCGCCCGGGATCGAGGCTGGGCATCTCGCCTTCCGGTCCGAAGTGGAACGGCTCGCTCACATCGACTCCGCGAGCGACGAGTTCAGCCCGCGTGGCCTCGATGTCGGACGAGATCAGGTACATCCCCTGATATGTGCCCGGCGTCACCCGCGTGAGTCCCGTGCCGATCTGAATCGAGCATTCCGACCCCGGCGGCGTGAGCTGCACGATACGATAGCTCGCTTCGCCGCGGTGCCTGAAGCGAGAGCGCCTCCTCGTAGACTGCGGCGCGATGGTCAACGTCCACTCTGAAACCCAACGCCTCCTGGTAGAATTTCTTCGCGCGATCCACGTCCGAGATGGGAACGATGATCGCTTCCAATTTGAGATTCATTCGTGTGCCTCCTTGAGTGTGATAGCCGCGCTCCTAATCCTGTTCGCCGAGAGTTTGGACGTACGTTTTGCCGTACGGATAGAAGAGTTCCTTGCGGCCTTCCTGCCACGCCGCTTTGAGTTCGGGCGTTGTGATGTCCCAGTCCGGCCGGCATTTCTTGGTCACAGCCCGTAAGTCCTGGCGGAGTTCTTCCACAGTGGGCCGCCCGAAGAACCAGTAGCCCATGTAAATCTTATAAATGACCAAACCCGGTTCGAGGACAATCGTGTGGGGGATCATGGGGTTGTGGAGAGGATCAGTGTATTCGGCGATGTCGAGATCTTTTTGGATTCTGCGTCCCGCGTCGGAGAGGAAAGGCCAGTGGGCACCGACTCCGCTGCGATTTTCATTCGTCTCGGTGATGTTGTCGGTGCTCATCGTGACCAGCCGGCAATAGCCAACCTCGAGCTCGCGATGGAGTGCAACAAGCCCTTCCGCCTGCCGGCGGTCCTTGGGGCAGAAACCTCCGCGGCTGAGGACGAGAACCATTGGATGTTGCTCTTGCAGTTCGGAGAGCTTCCGGCGTTTCGCGGTGTGATCGGGAAGCTCATAGTCGGGGAAGACAGCCCCTGGAACTATGTCAGATCGCATCTGAAAACCACCTTTCTGGTTGGAACCTGACAACCCTCAACGTGATGAACCGACAAAGCCTCGGACCAAGGCGGCGATCTCATCTGCCGCCGTGTCCAATGCGAAATGCCCGGCGTCAAGAACGTGAACTTGAGCATTCGGCACATCCCGGCGATAGGCTTCACATCGTCAGAACGACGCGGAATTGTGCGTCGCCGCTCAACATGCGCGCGTAAGCCTCCGCCGCTTTTTCGAGCGGATAGGTTTCAATCATGGGGCGCACGCCGGTTAGTTCGGCGAAGCGCAGTGTGTCCTCGGCATCAATCGGTGTTCCCGAGGCCCAGCCTTGAATCGCTCGACTTCCCGAAATGAGCTGGATCGGTGTGACCTCAATCGGATCAAAAGCCGCACCGATGACCATGAGCTTGCCGTTCGGCCCCAAACCGTCAATCAGCTCGGACATCGCTTTTGAGCTTGGGGCCGTCGCTAGAATCACCTGTGCCCCGCCCAGTTTTTGCAAGCCTTCGGCGGCGTTCGTCGCTTTGCTATCAATGTAGACGCTCGCTCCGAGTTTCTTTGCGAGCGCCGCGTTTTCCGATCCCCGCCCGATCGCCGCGACCCTGTAACCAAACTTGTTCGCGAATTGAATTCCAAGGTGCCCGAGACCGCCGATCCCCTGCACCGCAACCAGGTCGCCGGGGAACGCGCCGCTGTGCCGCAACGCGTTGAAGGTGGTAATTCCAGCGCAGAGCAACGGTGCGGCTTCGGTGTCATTTAGACTTTCCGGTATCGCCACCAGTGCCTCCACGGGAGCCACCATGTATTGTTGGTATCCGCCGTCATAGCTGATGCCCGCAATTTTCAGATTCCGGCAATTGCCAAAATCTCCGCGCCGACACGCGCTGCACGTGCCGTCGTGGCCGCCGTGCCAGCCAACGCCGACGCGCTGTCCCATGGTCCACTCGGAAACACCGGCACCGAGTTCGTCGATGATGCCCGCGACTTCGTGTCCAGGAATGCGGGGATACTGAATGCCGGGCCACGAGCCGTCTTTCGTGAGCGCGTCACTGTGGCAGACGCCACAGGCCTGCACCTTGATGCGCACCTGTGCTGCGCCGGGGTTAGGAATCTCGCGTTCGACGATTTGGAAATCGGCTCCCGGACTAGGAACCTGTGCCACCTTCATGGGTGCTGTTGCGACTTTTGTCGTTGCCATAAATCCTCCTTTGAATCAAGAAAGTCTGTTGTTCAGCCGGCAGGTTGAACGTTAAAGCGCCATCCCGCCCGACACTTCAATTCTCTGACCGTTCACCCAGCGATTCTCCTCAGAGAGAAGCGCGGCGATCATCGGTCCGACATCATCGGGCACTCCTGCGCGTCCCAGAGCGGTCATCTCCGCGACACGCTGATTGATTTCGGGGTTGTCCCGCACCATTCCGCCGCTAAAGTCTGTTGCAATAGCGCCTGGTGCGACTGTATTCACCGTAATCCGCCGCGGCCCGAGTTCCTTGGCCAGATAGCGAGTCAGAACCTCGACGGCTCCCTTGGCGGCTGCGTATGCAGAGCTGCCGGGAAAAGCAACCCGTGTTAGCCCCGAGGAAATATTCACGATGCGGCCGCCATCATTCATCAGGGGAAGCAGCTTCTGCGTCAGGAAGTAAACGCCTTTGAAGTGAACGTTGACCACCTCATCAAACTGCGCCTCGGTCGTTTCCTCGAAGCCGACGTGCAGAGAATTGCCGGCATTGTTCACGAGGTAGTCGAACCGCTCCCGCCCCCAACTCTCGAGCGTCTTGCGGACATCGGCCACGAACCCGTCAAATGAACGAAGATCACCGGTGTCGAGGCGAAATCCTGCCGCTTTCCTTCCGATCGCTTCGATTTCGCGGATGAGAGTTTCGGCTTCTGTCTGATTCGAGTGATAGGTGAAGATAACGTCGACGCCGCGCCTTGCCAGGTTGACTGCGGTATTGCGACCCATTCCACGGCTTCCACCCGTGACGATGGCGGTTCTCTTTGTCGTTCCACCTGTGTTGCTCGTCATGTGTTTGCTCCTTTCCTTTTGTCTGTTTCGTTCAGCAGCTTATGGTGTGCTCTTAATTCCCAGGCCTCAAAGTTGGTTGGTCTTTCAGGCCGTTGTGAAGCCGCCGTCGACAGAATGCGTCGTGCCCGTCGCATACCTGGAATCATCTGAAAGCAAGAAGCAAACAAGACCGGCGACCTCGTCTGGCGTGCCATGACGTCGCAGAGGCACCGAATCGGCAAACGACTTGTCGGTACGCTACTTTCGTATCCTTTTATCTATCAACCGTCGGCTCTTTCACCGCTCCTGTGACTTCAGACTATGAACTTTCGGAGTAAGCAATACATCACGAAATCGAATGGTTTTTCGCTACCACTTTCGAGAGTATTGGGACATCCCCATATCGTGGTACTGCGGTTCGCTTATGCCGCGCCGGTACCCCACCTCGAAAATGATTTCCAGCTCGACCGGAGTGCCGAGCAGAAGGCTTGCGACGCCGTACACCAAGCGGCAAGGGTTCTTGTCTCTTCCGAAGACCTCTTGCAGCAACTCCGAAGCGGCGTCAGCGACTTTCGGCTGGTCGCGGACATCTCCCGAAGTGGCCACCGACACGCCGAGCCGGACGATCCGCGTCACTTTGTCGAGCGATCCCAAATGCTGCCGCGCGACAGCGAGGACGTTGAGCGCCGCGAGATGAGCCGCCTTGCGCCCCGCTTCCGCATCGAGCTCTGCGCCGACGCGCCCAATGAATTTCGCCCCGTGGCCTTCTGTGGGAAGCATCCCGCTCAGAAAAAGCAGATTGCCCGTCTGCACCGCTTCCACATAGGTGCCGAACGGCTCAGGCGGCGCCGGGAGCTTGAGGCCAAGCTCTTGCAACCGCTGCTCGGCGCTGGCCAGCCGAGAGCCTTCGCGGGTTACCATTTGCTCTTTCGAATTTGTATTCATTTATCGCCCTCCGATTGGAGCAACAATGCCGGGTGAAAGTGCTGGCGTGAAGGCCCAATCAGGTTTACGCAGCCGCTTCCTTGCTCTGGCTGAAGAACGCCAGCAGCTCCGCGTTGATCTGGTCTTTCAGCGTCGAGCACATGCCGTGCGGCGCGCCTTTCGTTACGCTTTCAGGAAGGTCAGTAGGTCTGCGTTAATGGTGTCGGCCTCAGTCGTGGGCATGCCGTGCGGAAAGCCCTTGTAGGTTTTCAGTGTGCTCTTCTTCAGCAACTTTGCCGACAGCGGTGCCGAATCGGCATAAGGCACGATCTGGTCGTCATCGCCATGCATCACCAGGACCGGCACGGTGATCTGCTTCAGGTCTTCGGTGAAGTCCGTCTGGGAGAAGGCGACGATGCCGTCATAATGCGCCTTGGCGCCTCCCATCATGCCCTGGCGCCACCAATTCCAGATCACGCCCGGAGAGGGTTTGGCACCAGGCCGGTTATAACCGTAGAACGGTCCAGCCGGCACATCGTAATAGAACTGGGCGCGGTTGGCGGCGAGCTGCGCCTGAAACCCGTCAAACACCTCCTTGGGCAGCCCGCCCGGATTGGCCGCCGCCTTTACCATCAGCGGCGGCACTGCGCTGATGATCACCGCTTTGGCCACCCGGCTTTCGCCGTGGCGCGCCAGGTAGTGCACCACTTCGCCGCCGCCGGTCGAGTGGCCGACATGTACCGCCCCCTTGAGGTCGAGATGTTCCGTCAGCGCCGCTAGGTCGTCGGCGTAATGATCCATGTCATGGCCGCCACCGGTCTGGGTGGAGCGGCCATGGCCGCGCCGGTCGTGGGCGATGACGCGATAGCCGTGCTTGAGGAAGAACAGCATCTGCGTGTCCCAATCATCGGCCGACAGCGGCCAGCCGTGGCTGAAGACCACGGGCTGGCCGCTGCCTCAGTCTTTGTAGTACAGATTGATGTCGCTGGAATTTTCTTGACCGACCGTAACGTATGGCCTGGAGAGTCCCCCTTCTGTTTTGGTTATTTCTTGGCATTGATCGCTCCAAGCAGTCCGCTTGGAGCGATGCGCTGTCTTCTTCTTGCCTGCAACTTGTCATCTTTCGTGATTCGTTACTCGACACTTTGCCGAGTCGGAGCCAAGAAGACATCACGAGATCGAAGGTTTTTTTGCTACCGCTGTCGGCTGCATGTGGGGATACCACCATCGTGGCAGGCAGGGATTACTCAGCGCCGCGGAATCTTTTCATACCACGAAAGTGGTCTGGCCACGGGGCAGGCGGATGGTGTTTTTCAAAGCTGGATGATGCCGCGGCGGACAACTATCGCCACCGCCTGCGTGCGATCACTGGCGCCCAACTTTTCCATGATGTGTTTGATGTGAACCTTGACGGTCTCCTCCGAAATGAAGAGGCGTTCGGCGATGTCCCGATTCCGGTTCCCGCTGGCGACGTGTCGGAGGACGTCTATTTCACGTGGAGTCAGTGATTCTTCACCCATATGTTCGGCGAGATGGGCGGCGATTTCTGAAGGGATGCGTTTCTTTCCGGCATGGACTTGCCGGATCACCTCGACCAGTTCTTTTGGAGGCATGCTCTTGAGCAGATAGCCGCGCGCTCCGGCTTCCAGCGCGCGCTGGATTTCGACGTCACCCTCGAAGGTAGTCAGCATGATGATGCGGGCTTCGGGGAATTCCGCTCGAATCGCAATCAACGCATCAATGCCGCTCATATCGGGGAGCCTGAGATCCATCAGAGTGATGTCAGGCCGGTGTTCACGGAACCGCTGCAACGCTTCGCCACCGCTCGCCGCTTCAGCCACGAGCAGCATATCCGGTTGATTCTTGATGACCGTGGCAATCCCTTCGCGAAAAAGCGGGTGATCATCGACACTCAAGATGCGAATGCGGCAGGGCTCGATCATGCGACGCTCTCTTTCCCGGACTCGCGTCTAACTCGCGCTCAGGCACTCCAATTCAGCAGGCAACTCGGATCTTCACTGGCTCGAAAGCAACCTGGCCCGGCACACGCAGTTCGACCTCAGTTCCGAGTGCGACACGGCTCCAAAGGCGAAGTCGCGCACCGATTCGTTCGGCCCGCTCGCGCATCCCCTGGAGGCCCCAGTGTCCATTCCGTCCCCATTGCAGTTGCTGAGGATCGATCCCGCACCCGTTGTCGCGCACGACGATGCGCAGTTCGGTGGGCCGATACTCGACCTCCATCTCAATTTCTGTTGCCAGGGAATGGCGGCAGGCATTGACAATCGCTTCACGGCCAATGCGGTAAACTTCGTCACGCAGCCCTGCCTTCAATTCTCTCTCCCTGCCCTGGACAACCACTCGAAAGCCGTTTGCTGAGGGCAATCCCAAGTCGTTCGGAACACCAGCAAAGGCCTCGCCGAGAGACGCCATGTGCTCGTGAGGCGAACGCAGTCCCTGCACGGCACATCGTCCCTGCTCAAGGACGCGGTCCAACAACTGAAGAACTTTACTAAATCGCGGCTTCACATCTGCGCAATCCGCAGGCAAGTGATCCACGGCCGCGTGCAACTGCATGGAGACAGCGAAGAATCCCTGCAGCAGCGTGTCGTGGAGTTCCTGCGCGATGCGCGTGCGTTCCGCCAGCCGCTCTTTATCACCTGCATCGAGGTTGGTGAGGGATCCACCGACGGATGTATTGGGAAACAACACGCAAACTCTGCCGTCCCCGGCGATTCCGGGGAAGTCGCTTGCGGAGGGCGTGGTGTTGTATGGCAGCCGAGAAGAAACTATATTGAAATCCATTGCAATCCTCCCCCTATTGATTGATCGGTCCGCGGTGCGCCCCTCTTGACCATCCAGCGCATCTACTCGCGGCTTCGTTTTCTTTCTGTAGCGATCCACTCGCGGACATAGGCTGGACAATTTTCCAGCTTGATCCTTTCTGATTCGCAGCATGCCAGGAACTCCACGGCATCGCGATCAACCAGCGTTACTTCTTGCAAATCGAACGCAATGTCCTGACCGGCCGCTTCCAGACTAAGGAGCCGTTGCAACTCTGCAGCGTCCTCGATCTCGATGCGGCCACTCAACGAAAAGACCACTCCCCCGTTAGAAGACCTCTGAATTTTCAGCATAGCCTCCAACGGGCAAAAGACGTGCCTTTGGTAAGATCTTGAAAAGACAGCGGCGCGAGTCACGAGGATCGTGAATTCACGAAATTTTCACGACTTTGCCGAAGGTTTTCGCGAAGCTGTCGGAGGGAAGGACGAACTTCAGATGTTCTTAAAGCGGTACTTATTGATTTTCAGCGACCGGATCTTGGATTCGAGTGTGGAAGCTGGCATACCGAGTTGAGCTGCCGCGCCCGAGGGGCCCGAAACGCGGCCTCCGGTCGCCGCTAATGCCGCCTCGATTGCTTCCTTCTCTTGAGCGACGGACTTCTTGGCGATTGGCCCGCCGCTTGGCCGAGGGCCTTGCTGAGGAGAGGATGATTCAAAAGAGAGCCAGCTTGGGTCCACGGAGAAGAGATCCGTTTCACAAACGATGACCGATCGTTCGATCACGTTCTGCAATTCTCGAATGTTTCCCGGCCAGGCATACGACTCCAGCAGTTCCAGTGTCCTCTTCTCTATAGTCCCTATCTTCTTCCCGGCGTTTCTTGAATAGCGGTGGATGAAGTACTCGATCAGCGTGGGGATGTCTTCCCTGCGCTCGCGGAGAGGCGGAATCTGGATCGGAAACACGTTCAGGCGGTAAAAGAGATCTTGTCGAAAGGCGCCGCTTGCGATGGCGCTCTCCAGATCGCGGTTGGTTGCGGTAATCACCCGCACGTCGGCGCGAATCGGCTGGCTTCCGCCAAGGCGCTCGAATTCACGCTCCTGCAAAACGTGCAGCAGTGCGATCTGCGTTTCTGCGGGCAGCTCGCCGATTTCATCCAGGAAGATCGTGCCTCCCTCGGCCAGCTCGAACCGGCCCAGGCGCTGGTGCAGCGCTCCGGTGAAAGCGCCTTTCTCGTGTCCGAACAGTTCCGAGGCAATCAACGTGGCGGGGATGGCCGCGCAATTCACACTCACAAAGGCTCGTGAGGAGCGCGGTGACCGCTTGTGGATGGCACGCGCGATGAGTTCCTTGCCCGTGCCCGTTTCGCCGGTGATCAGGACGGTGGAATCGGTCGGTGCAACCTTGGCAACACGGACAAGGACAGCCTGCAAAGCCGGCGAGGTGCCGACGATCTCCTCGAACATGGAGGTTTTGTCAACTTCTTCCCGCAGCACGATGTTCTCTTTGTAGAGTTGGTCCTTTAACGCCTTGATTTGTTCGAACGCCGTCTCCAGCGCTGCTCTCGCTTCGTGCTGCTCGGTCACATCCCTGCTGGTGCCGACGACTTCAACGATTTCGCCCGACTCATTCATCACGGAGTGAGAGACAGAGTGGAGATGCTTGATCGTTCCGTCCGCCAGAATGATTCGATAATCAGCTCCAGCATCTACCCAGTCCGCCTGTGTGGTCTCCGCTTTCGCCCGCTGCTCGATCAACGGGCGATCTTCGGGGTGAACCCTTTCAAGAAAATGCGACAGCGTGGGCCTCACTTTCTCCGGATCATAACCAAGAATGCGAAACATCTCTTGCGACCAGAAGGTCTCGAGGGTGCGCACATTCCAAGCCCAACTTCCGCTATGGGTCAATCTCTCTGCTTCAGCTAAGTAACCCTCGCTGCGGCGCAGGGCCTCCTCCGCGCGCTTGCGCTCGGTGATGTCCTCATGGATGGCAATGACATATCGAGGGCGTCCTTCGGCATCGCGTAAGAGGGTAAAGATCACATTGGCCCAGACGGATCGGCCATCTCTGCGGATGAAATGTTTTTCCTGCCGCAGCGTCTCACAGTTTCCCTGGCAAAGTTCACGGAACTGAATGGCATCAGCCTCTCGATTCTCCTCGCAGGTGAGCTCGTCGTAGATTTCAACGCGGCTGAGTTCGTCCCGGCTACAGCCAAGCATGGTTTGCAGCGCCCGGTTATTCTCGATCGGCGCTCCTGACACCAGGTCGAGGAGGGAGATGCCCGTGCCTGCCTCGTTGAAAATGGCTCGAAATCGCTGCTCGCTTTCTCTGAGCAATGACTCTCCCCGCTTGCGCTCGGTGATGTCATTGTTCGTTTCCAGGATCGCCGCGGACCGCTCCCGCTCGGCTCGCCGCAACGACCACCGCTCGCCACGACTACCCGGGTTCCGTCAGCCTTGGTCTTCTCGATCTCGCCGTCCCAACGCCCGGAGCGCAGCAACTCCGCGCGAATCTCCTCGATCGGCGCCGGAAAGACCGTCTGCAAAAGCTCGTGAGCGCGCTTGCCGATGGCTTCCTCCGCCGTCCAGCCGTACAACTCCTGAGCTCCCCGATTCCAGTAAGTGATGACATCGCTCAGATCACGGACGAAAATGGTGTCGTGCGTGAGATTCAGCAAGCTGGCCTGCTGGGTTCGTTCCGCCACTTCGATTTCGAGCGCGTCGCGAGCCTGGCGAAGGTCTACCTCGACGCGGCGTCGGACGGCGCTGAATCAGGTGATCAGCGATGCGAATAACGCGAAAATGGCACTGATGCAATAATTGTTGGCAAAATCCTACTTAAATTATTGAAAACTCAACGCTAGCCTCCAATGATAAAATCGCGCAAGCTATTTGGAGGTTGACATGGC
>Ga0207646_10002685_pt1 | contig 20857 bp, 18 predicted proteins | sample KBSK5502metaG_FD_184343 | JGI IMG/M metagenome (GOLD analysis project Ga0207646, IMG submission 184343) | Corn, switchgrass and miscanthus rhizosphere microbial communities from Kellogg Biological Station, Michigan, USA - KBS K5-50-2 metaG... | ecosystem: Host-associated > Plants > Roots >...
TTCTCGAGCCGCGAGGACGATGGGTTGTTCAAAATGCCAGATAGCTTGGCCGAACGGCGCAGCGGAAGGGAGGGGAACCGAGGGAACAGGTGAAAGCAGATTAACTAGCGCGAATTACAATATTGAACCGCCGGGCGGGTAGAGAAGGACCCGCTCGGCGGTTCGCTTTTTGGCCCACAAGTACTCGTCTGATGCTCTGTGAACAGCTCTCAACCGGAGACTTTGCCGTAGAGACGCAGTGTTTCATCCACCATTTGGTCTGCGGAAAAAACTCTTTCTATTCTAAGTCGCCCCGCGGTAGCCAGCTCAGCAGCGAATCCACTGTTGTTGAGAATACTCCGAACCGCTGCCGACAGCGCCTGCGGGTTTCGTGGTTCCACTTGTAACCCGCTCTTGCCGTCTTCTACGATTTCACCCAGTGCGCAGCCCAAGTAGGTAACCGACGGCACGCCATGCGCCATCGCGGCCAGCAGCGAAGTGCCGAGCCCTTCAAACAGCGCGGGAAAAACAAACACATCGATTGCTCGGTAGACGGATTCGATATCGCGGACGAACCCCGCAAAAATCACTGCGTCCTCGAGGTTCAACTCTTCTGTCAACGCTTCCAGTTGCGGACGATACGCTCCATCTCCCGCCAGCAACAACTTGCAATCAGGAAACTCGACGCGAAGATTCGCCAGAGCGCGAATCACCCATTCCTGTCCCTTGTCCTGCAACAAAACACCGGCGCATCCCAGAAGTTGTTCGTTCTCGCCAACTCCCCAGCGAGCGCGAGCTTCTTGCCGCATCTTCGCGCTGACAGGCTCTGGAATGGCAACGCCTTCGTAAATCACCGTTAATTTTTCTGACCGCACTCCCGAAGCGATAGCTTGCTCGGCTACCCAATGCGAATTGGCGATGATTCCCGCGGCTGCGTCAAATCGCGCTCGCGAAAAATAATTTCGTCCAAGCGGATATCCCACTCGTCGTGAAACCAGCAAGGGAACTTGCCGATGCGCCCTTGAAAGCCATGCCGCGGTCAGCGCATGCGATTCGTTCACGTGGACCAGGTCGAATCGGCCGTCTCTCATGAGTCTTCGCATCATCGCCGCCGCTGGCAGTCGCAATTTGCCTCTCGACGCGTAGTGCACGCAAATCCCCGCTTTCGAAGCGCGATGTCCCAGCGAAGATCCCTTCGCTGTGAGCACTTCCGCCGGGTGCCCTCTTTCGTAGAGGCCCTTCAGCAACAAGAAAAATTGGTTTTGCCCGCCGCGCCATTCCTGCTCTAGATCCACCAGCAGCGGAATCATCGTTCTGCCTGCACGGCATTCTTCCGCGCCGCGATCAATTTCCCGAGCTTTTCGTATTTCAAACGAACCGTCCGCGCCGCCATTCGCGAGATCAACGCTCCGCGGTGTCCATCCAAAAATCCTCCGCGCAAAATAAAATTCTGAAAGAAGCTCCAGGGAGTTGCCAGCCACCACGCTCCGCGCCAGTGCCTTTTTCCCGCTTCAAACATTTGCTGCGCGGCAAGAGTGGAATACCGTTCCACGTTAGCTTCATGTTCACCAAAATCATGGATCGTATAGTGGAGAAGATCGCCCGCAAGCCGCCCGCAAGCACCGGAGAACTGCAAAGTCTCATGCAAGCTGCCAGAGAATTGCGCAATGCCTTTGCGGTACAACCGCTTCTTGAAGTCCGGATACCAGCCGGAGTGTTTAATCCATGCGCCCAGGTACCAGGTTCTTCGTGCCACTTCATACACGTTGAATTGCGCGCTCCGCTTTTTCCAGTCCGCGATTGATGTCTGTAGTGCGCTGCTCAGTTCTTCGTCTGCGTCGAGCGACAAAATCCAGTCCGTTCGCGTCAATGACGCCGCATAGTTTTTCTGGTCCGAATAGTTCGTCCATTTGCGGAAATGAAATGCCGCGCCGTGTTCCCGCGCAACGACTTCCGTACCGTCCGTGCTTCCGGAATCCACAATGATGATTTCATCAGCAATTCCGTGCAAAGACGCCAGTGTACGGGGCAGGTTGTGTTCTTCGTTCAGTGTAATCAGGCACGCGGAGAGGCGATTCATAGCGCGGGCGTCTCAGAAGAATCCGTTCAAGTATCGCACAAACCTTATGATGCGTTCTCCTCCGGCCTCGGGCTCTGTGATAGCATTGGATTTTAATCAACTATCAGGAGAAGAAGCGTGCCCGATCATCTTTCGCGCAAGGAACTCAAGCAGGACAAGATCCGCGAATCCCTTGAGCACGGCGCGGAAGCGGTCTATTCACACAGCCAGGCTGCGGCAATTCTGGTTGGGGTTGTGCTGGCAGTGCTGCTGATTTACGGCGGCTGGAAATTTTACTCCGATCGTCAAACTGTCCTGGCCTCCGCCGCTCTCGATGAGGCGATGAAGGTTTACAACGCGCCTATTCGCCAGCCGAACGTGCCGGTCGAAGCTGGCGAGGTCACATACGCCGATAACCTGGTCCGCGCGCAGGAAGCTTCGCAAAAATTCGCGGTGATCGCCGACAAGTATTCCAGCACAAGTCCCGGCAAGCTGGCTCGCTACTATCAGGCGCTCACGCTACTCGATCTTGAAAAACAAAATCAGGCGCTCGAATCGTTGAAGAAAATTGTTGGCGGCAGCGACAAGGAGCTCTCCTCGATGGCTCAGTACCAGATAGCCACAATCTACGCGCGCACCGGTAAGATCGACGACGCCATCAAAACCTATCGCACCGTTGCCGACGCAAGATCTGTTCTCGTCCCGCGGCCGCTCGTCCTGCTCGAACTCGCCGACCTCTTGCGCCAAAAGAATCCGGCCGAAGCCATCACGCTCTACCAGCAAATCAAGAAGGACTATCCGAGTCCCGCGGTTTCCGAACGCGCCGACCGCGGCCTGGATTTGCTCGCTTCTAAGTCTTGACGCGCTTCTAAAGCGTCCTCTGCGCGACGGAGCGGACCATCCCGAATCCTTCGTCACTTTCGAATTTGGCGATGCGTGAAGAAGTCTCGCGCGGTCGACGCTACCACGAACCTCGTCACCCTTATCGTACCGAGTACGCGCGCGACCGCGATCGCATCATTCACGCGCGTGCTTTTCGTCGGCTTGAGGCCAAAACGCAAGTTTTCACCACCCGTTATTCCGATCATTTCCGCAATCGTCTCACGCACACGCTCGAAGTCACGCAAATCGCGCGAACCGTATCCGCCGCTCTCGGCCTCAACACCGAACTTGCCGAGGCTCTCGCTCTGGTTCACGACATTGGCCATCCGCCGTTCGGTCATGCCGGTGAACGCAAGCTGAACGAGCTGATGCAGGCATATGGCGCCGCATTCGATCACAATCTTCACGCGCTGCGCATCGTCGAGCAGTTCGAACATCGGTATCTCGAGTTCACCGGACTTAACCTCACTTTTGAAGTGCGCGAAGGCATTATTAAGCATTCACGGGATTACGAACCGGGCGCCTGCCCCGAGCTTGCCGAGTATTTTCTCGAACTTCGCCCGCCTCTCGAAGCTCAACTGATCAACTGGGTGGACGAAATCGCATACAACACCGCTGACCTCGATGACGCTCGGGAAGCGGAACTCCTCGATTTCGATCTTCTCCGCTCCAGAGTTCCAATATTCGCGCAGGCCTATCGCCAGGTTGACCGCGCTCATCCCGCCGCAAAAGAAAAACTCAAGTTCAGCGAAGCTCTTAAGGATGTCCTCAACGCCCTGGCATCCGATTTGATCGAGACGACTGCCACTCGCGCAATTCATTCTGGTGTCGGTTCTGTCGAGGAAATCCGCCTCTGGCCGCAGCGCATCGCCGGCATGAGCGCGCAAGTCTTCGCGGAGAATTCGCGCTTAAAACAATTCCTCGCCGATAATCTCTACAGCAATCCTGTCATTACCGAAGACCGCGATCGCTCCGTCGAATGCCTCGAGCATCTTTTCCACTTCTATCTTGGCAAACTCGATTCTATGCCTCCCGATCATGAGCAGCTTGCCCTCTCCATTCCTCGTCACATCGTCGTTTGCGATTACATTGCCGGCATGACGGACCAATTCCTGCTCAAGCAATACCGCGATCATTTCGGGATTTCCTCATTCCCGTCTGCCGCCGCTTGTTGAGCACTTGCATCGCGGGCCGTGCCAAATCCATGATGGGAGAACGCTACGTGCGGCCGTTCAGGAGCAATTGCATGGCAAGATTTCGCATCCTCTTACTTGCGGCATTCTGGTTGCCGTCGCTGGCTGGCGCGGCACAAATCCCTGGTTTGAATTCGAAGTCCGCCGCAAAACCTGAAGCGGCAGCCCCAGCCGCATCCGATCCCCTCGGCCGCGAAACGCCGCGCGGCACCGTGATGGGTTTTCTTCGCGCCGCACAGGACCAAAACTATTCCGTTGCGGCTCAGTATTTCCAGCCCGCTCCCGGACGCCATCGCCGCAATCCCACCGAAGAGCAGGATCTTGCCGCTCAACTTTTCGCGGTCATTAACCAAAGAATTTCCGCCTCTTCCCTGGACTCACTCAGCGGCGAGCCCCAGGGCCGGCTCGAGGATGGTCTTCCCCCCAACCAGGAGCGTCTCACTGGCGTGCGCGATTCCACTGGAGCATTCGCCATCGAACTCTTGCGCATGGATGACGACCACGGCAACAAACTCTGGTACATCTCCCGCAAAACACTCGACACGATTCCCGAGACCTACGATTCGCTGCAATTCTCCGACATCGAACGCAAACTCCCTCCGTATCTCGCCAAAACCCGCTTCCTCTCCATGCCTCTGTGGCAATGGATCGCGATTCTTTTGGCCATTCCTCTGTCCCTTTTAGTCGGTTGGGCTGTCTCGCTCATTCCGCGAATGGCTATTCGCTATTACAGGAAAAAAATCGATCCCGCCGCGGTCCCGGCTCACACGCTATTTCACATCGGCCCAGGCACTTTGCTCCTTACCGCTATCGTTCACTACGTTTTCGTGTTTTTCATCGGCGCGTCCATCGTTTATCGCCAGTACTACCGCCGCGCTATCTGGGTTTTTCTGGCATTCGCGTTTTACTGGATGGTGGCTCGCGTTACCAGCGAGGTCTCCGACCGCATCGGCCGCCGCCTGACCGCAAGTGGCCGCATGGCAGAGCGCTCAATGGTCTCCCTGGCGCGCCGCGTTCTCGAGGTCCTGATCTTCATCGTTGTCTTGTTGATTGTTCTCAGCGGGCTTGGAGTGAACGTCACTGCAGCACTCGCCGGACTGGGTATTGGCGGCCTGGCCATCGGTCTCGGCGCGCAAAAAACGTTTGAAAATCTGCTCGGTGGTATTTCCGTTCTGACGGACAAAGCTTTGCAGATTGGCGATGCCTGCCGCATTGGCGATCAGCGCGGCATGGTCGAAGACATTGGCCTCCGCTCCATAAAACTCCGCACCGAAGACCGTACCGTGGTCACGATTCCCAACGGCGTAGTCGCCTCCGCCGTCGTCGAGAATTACCGCCAGCGCGACAAAATTCTTTTCCGCCAGATGGTCCGCTTGCGCTACGACCTCTCTCCGGATCATCTCCGCTACGTTCTCGAAGAGGCCCGTGCCGTTCTAAAACAGAACAGCCACGTCGAAACCGCAAGTTCACGAGTTCGTCTTCTTCGAATGGCTGAATACTCGATTGAAGTGGAAATCTACGCCTATATCCTGGTGCGCGATTACTCTGAGTTTCTCGCGCTGCAGGAAGAGCTCATACTCTTGATCGTTGAGGCAATCGAGAAAACCGGCGCGGCAATTGCCCTTCCCGCCCAAGGCCCGTTCGTCTTGCAGGATCCCTGGACCGATCCGGAAAAAACAAAAGCCGCCAGGGCCCGGATCGAAAAATCACGGGATGGCGGAAACTCTGGCGGCACCACACCCGCTTCCTGATTTCGCTCACTGTCCCGAGTCGAACGTGTTGCAAGCCCCTATCGACCCGCTGTCGAAACCGTTCTGAAACCATTGCATACGTTGCGCCGACGAACCATGCGTGAACGAATCCGGTGCGACGTGCCCGGTGGACATTTTCTGCAACCGGTCGTCGCCCACTGCCGACGCAGCGCCCAGCGCTGATTGCATGTCGCCTTGCTCCAGCAGATTTCTCTGCTGCGTCGAATGTGCCCAAACTCCCGCCAGGCAGTCCGCCTGCAATTCCATCTTCACGGAGAGGGCGTTATCCCTTCGCGGATTCGTATGCTGCATCTCCCGTACTCGGCTTTCGATCCCCGTGATCTTTTGCACGTGATGCCCAATCTCGTGCGCCAGCACGTATGCTTGCGCGAACTGCCCCGGGGCGCCGAACCGCTGGCTCAACTCATCGTAAAATCCCAGATCGATGTAAACTTTCTCGTCCGCCGGACAGTAAAATGGGCCGGTGGCCGATTCTGCACCGCCGCACCCGGATTGCGTGTAATTGCGGAACAGCACCAGTTTGGCGTGCCGGTAAGGCCTTCCCGCCTGCTCTGGCAAAATCTGGTCCCATGTTTTTTGCGCGTCGTCCAGAACGAACGAAACAAATTGCACCAGCGGCTGTTCCTGCTGGTCTCGCGCCGAGTTCGGCTTGCTCATGGTGGGCGAACTTGGTTCCGCGCCGCCGCTTCCAAGTAACGCGAAGAAATTTTGTTTGAAGACAAGGCTCAGCACCAGCAGGATCAGCGCACCGCCAATTCCCAGATGCATTCCTCCAAATTGAAATCCTCCGCCTCCACCTTCATCGCGGCGGTCTTCGACGTCCTGGCTGGTCCCACCGGGTGTCCATTTCATGGGAATCTCCTCGGGCGCGGTTTCCGCCGGATGGTAGCACTAAGCACTTTGATCCCGTGTGAATTGCTTATGGCAAGCCAACGCCCTCAATCCAGGCGAACCGGCTCGGCATCAATCAGTTGCAGAATACTCTCTCTCGCGGATTCCAGCGTGTGCTTTGTCAAATCAATCCCGTTAATCTTTCTCGCCAGCTCGTGTAGTCCCAGGTTTTCCCAAAGCCAGATCGAAAAATCATTGCTCTGCATTTCCGCTCTGCTCGCCGACGCGACAAAGTGCAGGTAGAAAGATTCGATGCTCATCGTCCGAACGCTTCTCCGGAACTCCTGCAAAGTTTGCGCCGTCAGCTCCAGCGGCACCAATCCAAGTTCCCGGCCCTCGCAGAAATAGAATGGTATCCGCGTTACCTGGTCGGCACATTCCGGGTATGCCGCGATGTATTCGCTGACCACGGTGCGCAGATCATTCCGCATTTCTTCGATCGACGAGTAATACCGCTCATCCAACGCCGCTAGTTGTTCCGATAACCCGCCGCACTCCGGCATCGCACGCACCCACGTTGCGAAACCGTTTGAAGCGTTGCCATTCATAAACTCTTCCCTGCCAGACAGGCGAGTCATGTGGTAATAGATGGAATCGTCCGAGCACGTCTCCAAGCCGTGCAGAAGTTCGCGCACCGTATTCGCTTTCCGATCTCCTGCTCTGACAACGCCTTCCACTGTGAAAAATTGAAACGGTTCTGCGGCTGCGCGCGCCCCGTTACTCATGGGCGAACCTCCTCAGCCTCACCAGGTGTTACGATGATGTCTTGGCGTTCCGGCGTGTCGATGCGAATTTCTGTCAAATCGGAAAGCAAATTGGCTGCCCATCGATAGACGTTGTGATCCTTTACCTTCGCCCGCATGCGGTGCATGCGCATCGCTTGTTCTTCGTCGGGCATTTCAAGGGCACGTAAAATCGCCGCCGCCATTTGTTGCACGTCGTACGGATTTACCAGTAACGCGTCGGTCAACTCCAGCGCAGCACCTGCGAACGTGCTCAGAATCAGCACGCCGTGTTCGTCGTCGCGTGAAGCCACAAATTCCTTGGCCACCAGATTCATTCCGTCGTGAAGTGAAGTCACCATGCAGACCGATGCGGCTTTATAGAATCTGGCAATCTCCTGGTGAGAATGGTGCTTCTTCAGCAGCACGATCGGTTTCCATTTCCCCGATTGCAGCCGGGCGTTTATTCGATCCGCTTCCGCCGTCACTTCATCCAGAAACTGCTGATACCTTGGAATATCCGTGCGGCTGGGTGCACCGATCTGCACGAATGTAAATCGCCTTTGATATGCCGGATTCTCTTCTATGAACCGTTCGATCCCGCGGAAACGCTCCAGTATCCCCTTTGTGTAGTCCACGCGATCGACGCCCACACCCAGCAGCGATCCCTCGATTTCCAGTTCCTCGCATAGCTTTGCTCGTTCTTCGCCGGCGCTGCGCCATACCCGCTTGGGTTTCCCGTTCGGAAAGGCCACGCTGATCGGGTATGGCCGCACACGCGTGACGTGCCCTTGCCTATTGACCGCAAAGCGATCCCATTCCGTCAGGGCCTCCACAGCGCGGTCCACTGTCTCCAGAAAATTGTTGCAATGTGTCTGAGTGTGGAAGCCGACCAAGTCCGCGCCCAGCAGACCGTCCAAGACCTCGCGCTGCCACGGGCATATTCCAAACACTTCAGGATTTGGCCACGGAATGTGCCAGAAAATCGCGACCCTCGCGTCCGGCCTCGCGTCTTTCACCATCTTCGGCAGCAAAGCGAAATGGTAGTCCTGCGCCAGCACAATCGGGGTTTCCACTCCTTCCATTTCCTGTAGCACAGCGTCGGCAAATTTGCGGTTTGCCAGTTGGTATTGCCGCCAGTCTTCCGGACGAAACGTCGGCCTGGTGTGCGCGATGTGGCAGAGGGGCCACAGCCCTTCGTTGGAAAACCCTTCGTAGTAGCCTTCTACTTCTTCGTCCGTAAGCCATACGCGCCGCAGCGTATAGCTCGGCGAATCCGGTGGCACACGGAGCCGGCTAGACTGGTCCACGTTTTCTCGGTCAGCGTTTCCTGAGCCGTGCGCCACCCAGGTTCCGTCGCTTGCCACCAGAACAGGCTCCAGCGCCGTCACCAAGCCGCTCGCCGGCACAAGCACTTCCGGGCCTCGCTCGCCTTTCACGTGCATATACGGTTCCCGGTTCGAGACTACAAAGAGAGGTTTTCCCTTTAGTTTGCTCTGCAGACTGATGCGCAATCGCTCAGCCGTCCACACCGAGGCATGCGTCTCGCGAAGTTGTGCTTCTTCTGCTGCCGCTGCTCTGGCCGCGCCCAAATCATGAGCCAGATGCGTCATTTCACGGTTTAGCTGATCGAAAATTTCGCCTTGCGGCAGTGCAGCGGGGAATTGCGTTTCGCCGGAGCGCATCGTTCGCAACCACTTGGCCATCCGCTTCAGCGGATCCATGAATGTCCAACGCACCAGCACCAGTGCCAGACCGCTGACCAGCAACGTTTCAAGTAACGCCGTCAGCAAAGCATCCCGCAACGTCAACAGCACCCGCGAATCGATAAAGCTGCTATCGAATACGACCACCAGCGCGCCAGCCGCCTTACCATCACGCTCCAATGGCACTGAGTATAGGTACATGGCGTTGCCGTTTGCCCGGGTGAATTCGCCTTGCCCGGCGCCTTGCTCGATGCTGCGTTTCGCGACGGCTGGTGGTGGCGCTTGCTTGAAGGTATCGCCCAGCGACGACGTCATCACGCGCGGGTTCTTGTCCGCCTCGTATACCGCGATGCCTTTCATGTGTTCGCGCTGCGCGAATCGATCCACAACACGCTGCATGGCTTTGTCGGAAGTCCGGTCATTTTTTTCGAAGAGCGGTTCAATTGCTTCCTGAAGGCTTTCCGCAAGCAGCTCTGCGCGGCGTGACAAATCGGTCCGAAGATTTTTTCGCTGAACTCTTACCTGATATGCGGCAAACAACAACGACACCAGTGCAACACTGATGATCAATGGCAGAACGAGTTTCAGAGTCGTCCGCAATCTCTATCCTCTTCCCAAGGTTCCACTTCTTGTGTCTTTTGCGAAGCGTGCGCCGGTTCGTTTCCGTGCCTGAGAACTGCTCTGAGAATGCGAATGACCCGACCGGCCGATAGGTCCGCTTCGTGCCTGTTAGGCGCTGACGAAAAAATTCGTCGTACTTGGTTTTCCGTGTGTCGGTTACAGCTCGTACCGTAAGCCTAAGCTTATGCCTTTAGCTTATGCCTTTATTGTCGTATGTGCATCCGCTGACTAGTTTTTTTCCCTCATCGGCGCTTTCCAGACGGCGACTGTGAAGAACGCCATGAAAATTGTTGCCACGGTGCATATGGTTCGCAGTTTCATGAGTGAGCCCCAAGAGCCTAAAAGAATCACAAGCGTTACTTACGGGCATGAAGCTTGCCACCCTTCCCACTTTCCTGTCCGTTTTTAACACCTTTGCAATCCTTGGCATACCGGGGAATCCCTGTATGCCAAGCACGTACTAGAACTGTCCACAAGTGCAAATACTACGCCCCTGCGTTACTTCTATACGCGAATCTTCGTAACAAGCCGAAATTTTCTCGTACGGAAGCGGCACCGTAGAGCGCAACTGCGTCAGTAATAGAGAATGCGGCGCTGAACGAAAGTTGTTTATCTCCCGGCATAAAAAGCTTCTCCAAGACCGTTTCGCGCTAGAATCAGGTGAACGTTGGAACGACCAATGGAAGTAGGACACAAGGACTTTATCCGAAAAAAGCCGGACCAGCTCGTTTACCTGGAGCTCGGCACCGGGAACGGCGGAATGCTCCTCAGCATTTCTGAAGAGGGATTCCGCTTTCGTGCTGTAAGTCCCGTGCGCTCAAACGGCACGCTGCCGTTCGCCTTCTCCCTAGACGGCCGCCACCGTCTGGAAGGCCACGGCACGGTCGAGTGGCTCGAGGAAGACGGGAAAAGCGGAGGCATGCGGTTTACGGAAGTTTCCGAAGAATTCCAAGCGACTCTTAACGGGTGGCTGGCTTCGGATTCTTCGCATCATTCTGGCGGCCGCGAAGTTAGGCCTGCCGCGGCTGCTCCGCTCGACACCATGGAAAAAATCCGCCAGGAATTGCGCTCCGGCTATCCCGCCCGGCCGCGCCCGGAGGAGCAAGAGTCTCGGCCAACCGCTTCTGAGCCGCCTGTATCTGATCCAAAGATCGAACCGAAGACTCCTGATCGAAAAGCGAAGCCAGTATTTTCCGACCGAAAAACTGAAGAGCAGGAATCGCCGGCTGCCAGCCGGCCATTTCCACTGCCTGCACGGAACGTGCCGGAAAAAGAAAAACCTGAAACGGCTTCGTCGGCGTTTTTGAAGTCATTGCAACGGGAAACAAAGCCCAGGCCCGTCGCTCCCGTTGCGTCTGCAGTCCCCGCGGCGCCCGCCGCGCCTGTTACATCAGTTCCTCCCGGTGACCCGGCAGCGTGGTCCGCCCCTGCTATTCCGTTCTCTCCCTCAACACCGGCCGAAACCTACATTCCATCGCAGTCTCGTCCGTTCGTGCCGCCGCCGGAAGATTCGTTTGAGCAGGCTTGGGAGCGAGCAAGGCTCAGTGCACCGCCTGATTCACCTCATTTAAGTCGCGCGGCCGCGGGCGGCATCATCACTATCGCGCTCGCGGTGATTGTTGCCGCGCTCGCTTACAACTTCCGCGAAGGCATTGGCGGCGCATTCATCCAGTTGGGCCAATCCATTTCGGGCGACCGGCGCGCGCCGGCACCGGCAGTAGAGACAAGGCCAGATAATCGACCGTCAGGTCAACAGGACGCTGCGCAAAAGCCCGAGCCGGCTGCGTCGCGGCCGCAGAGCGCATCAAGCGAAAAGGAAAACGCCGCGCAACCAAATGCAACTTCGCCAAATCCAGATAGCGCGGTTGGCACGGCGAATAGCGGACCGGCAGCCGCGAAAAACGGAACGGCCTCCACCGCCAATCCGAAAGGTCCGGGCTTCGTTGCGGTTCCTCTGCCTGCGAAGCCGCACGAGAATTCGACCGCGCAGATTCTCGCGGACGCTGGAGCAAAAGAGGTAACGCCGGCAGAGTTGGGAACAGGACAGGAAGAATTCAACTCCGCACGGGAGATTTTGCGAGGGAATAGCAGGCAGAGAGATCTGCCAAGAGCAGTGGACTTGCTGTGGGCGGGCGTAAGGAAAGGATATGTACCGGCGGAAGTGACGCTGGCTGATTTGTTCCGGCGTGGCGATGGAGTCGAAAAAAACTGTGACCAGGCCCGCGTTCTGCTGGTGGCGGCTTCGAAAAAAGGAAGCCTGGACGCGCGGCAAATGCTTGAACACATGGCGGAGCAGGGCTGCGAATAGCTGCGGGAATGTCTACCGGATTCCAGTGAACGATTTGAAATACCCGTCCCTGGCAAAAATTACGGTTCGTCTTTACGGCTTCATCCCTGTTTTTACTCTCCGCAATCAGAGCGGAAGCGTTTGTGCGCGGCGTGGATTTGGCGGTGACGGCTTTTCGAGTTGCGCTAAGCAGGTGCGAGAGAAAAGTTTTTGGCACGTTGCGAATGATGGGGTTGACAAACCAGGCAAGCGCAAATGGCACGGTGCGGCTGAGTTCGATGGCTTCGACTTGAATGTAAGTGCCGCCGAATTTTTCCTCGATGTGCCACCAGGTGCAGAGTTCCCACATGTAACCATGTGAATCGGCCGGGCGAAGTTCGCGCTCGTCCGGCTTGCCATAATTCTCAACTTCCGCGACGCGCGTGGAGCAGGAACGAATTTGCGTTCGCGAGGCCGAGTAGTCAGTGATCTCCGTGGAAAAATTCACGTTGAAAACAGCGGTAACCGCGGTCTTGTTGTAGAACTGCAGAAAGACGTCGCTGGTGTTTCCGTTCTGAGAAATAAGTTTCGATTGCCGCACATCGGGAAAATAGTTGTCTTTCTGGTGATTGAAATCTGTAAGAACGGACTTTGTTTGCGCGAGCGTCGCCCCGGGAAGAAATGCGACGCCGACCCAGTGATGAATGACGCCGCTTGGGACGGAGATTTTTTTGCCGTCATCGAGCGTGTGAAGTTGCTCGAGATAAAACTCGCCACGGCGAAGCGGCGCGTCAATGGACTGACGGCGTGCTTCGGGAAATAGATCGATGTAGAGAAATTGGCCGGCGAGGAGGTCGGAGTCCATGCGGGCTTGAGTTTTCTCGCGGTAGCGATGGTAAGCGGCAAGAGTCTCCGGCCTGGGTTCGTGGGCGGTGATCGCCGGCGGCAGAACGCACAGTGTGGCCACAAGGAGCATTGAGAAAGACAATTTGGACGGCTGCACGAGAGAGATGTCCTGGCGGGGCGTTCAGCGGATTGGATGAACAGCGGAGTGAGCTGGTTAGGTCAAGATTCAGAGATGCCGTTCGGTTTTGAAACAGGTAAAGGTGTCACGACTCCCGATTCGCGGCCCCTCCCCCCTGCCAGTGTTCGCAATCGCATGAAAACAAAGCGCGAGTGAGGATACGGGAAAGTAAAAAGGGAAAGGAAAGAGGCTGTTTTTTGGGTTGGAAGAGAGTATCAAAGGGCAGGAGCTAGGCAAGCTGCTGGGCCGCAGGTGGAGGGTGATTTCGCGCGACTAGGCAGACGGTGCTCTAGAATAAGTTTTAATAATTAATTGTTAAGTACACCGTTCGAACGGCATGGACTGACCGAAATAGGGCCTCATAACGAGCGGTTGAGCGCGGGCATCCTAGTCGGTAAGGCTCTATTCATTGGGCGCGCCGCAGAATGCTGGAGCCCGAGACCAATTCGAGTACGGAGCCGCCAATGGCTTTTCCTCTGCAAGAAATTCGTGCGAATCGCGATTACTTTGTTCACAAACTTCAGGCGGAAAAACAGAGAAACGACGTGTTGAAAGCGGTTGAAGGAGGCAAATTCGATTTCGTGCTCCTTGACACTCGCGGACGGGAACCGTTTGCGACCAGGCGCCCGGAATATGGCCGTTCTGCTGGGGCCACGATTGACAGCTCTCCGCCAAAGTAGCTCTGCAGTTGGCAGAGCGAGGCTTTTTCGTCAAGGAATCGTATAACCGGCATCCGACGCATGAAGGGAAAGCGGACGGGTTCCGCTGCAGCTGCAGCAAATAATCGAAACAATCGAGAGAAGCGACCGCGGGACCCGCCCTCAAAGTTCGGCGGTGGGACAAGGGACACCCCACGCGTTATTTGAGTGTCTCTCCCTGGTCATCCGCACAGCGACCGCGGAAATCGCGCGTTCAACGGCTCTTCGAACAATAGGCGGCCAGAAGGAACGAAGCGCCGGAGAACGCGAGGGCGACGAAGGCGCTGGTCAGTTCGTCGCCATTGCGTGGGTGCGCCATAACGCGCGGGGCGTGGAGCAACAGGAACCAAAGAAGGAACATTACGCCGAGAAGCGCCGAGGCCAGGCGCGAAAGGATGTGCGTGGCGATGGAGAGGCCCGCCGCGATGAAAGCTGTGCCGGTAGCGTAGGCCAAGAAAAGATGCGCGGGCATCCACGCGGGGATCAGGTGGGCTATGAACGGCGCATAGAGAAAATGCTGAATGCCGAAAATGACTATGGAGAACGCGAAGATGTAGCGTCCGATTACGGCAAGAATGGGATTGGCTGAGGAGAGAACTTGAATCGAAGCGCTTTCCTTGGCGACCAGAGTTGCCAGGACGAATGCAGCTCCTGCCAAGGCGAAAGCTTCGAAGGCGCGAGTGCGAGTGACTCCATCGTGAATAATGCCCGAGAATTTCTGTGCGTGAAGGAAGACTGTGCACAGCAGAAAGAGCAAACCCAGCAAGGTAGCCGAAAAGCGAGCTTCCTTTTTGCCCAGCAGACTCACACTGAGCGCGAGCAGGACAACCCCGGTGACATAGGCAAAAATGTGCCCGCCGGATGTCCAGGGAGGGACTGGGGGAAGACCGCCTGTCCATTGGCCATAGATAAGATATTGAATTCCAAAGACACCGAGCGGTATTGCGAAAAAGATGCGGCCTAATTTAACCATTTGGCATCCTGGTGAGAGTGGGTTATTTCATGTAGGTCATGCAGGAATCGTGGCACAGGCGATACGAACGCCGAGCGCTGCGGGATATTAAACGCAATACTGACGCTAAACGTCCAGGGAATTTTGGACGCGGGGAAACGGGATTCGGCTTCCGAAAGAGCTCGGAAGGGTGCGACAGCGAGAAAAGGGCGGCACGGGGCTGCTTGATTTTGAGGCTGTTTTCTTGACTTGGGCGGAAAGCGACCCAATAATGGATAGGCATGAACGCGAGCACTAGAGGTGCAGAGGCGATGTTCCTGGACGTAAAGGAACTGGCAATTCACAAACTGAACATCCGGAAGAGCTACACTCCCGGAAATATCGACTACCACACCGCGGAGTTGAAGCAGGTCGAGCCGCTCGATGTGTTGGCGACCGCGGAGTTGATCGACTCGCAGATCCGGATTACGGGACGGCTCGAGACGAAAATCGAGCTGCAGTGCGCGCGATGTCTGGAACCCGTGGTCGAGGATGTGCAGCGGCATTTCGACCTTTTTTATAGTCCGTTGCCGAAGGATACAAAGCCGGAAGAAGAGCGGCTGAAAGATTTGGATGCGGATATTGGGTTTTATAAGGGCGATGGGCTGTTTTTGGCGGACGTGCTGGTTGAGCAAGTGTTGCTGGCGGTGCCGATGAAGGCCATCTGCCGAAGCGATTGCCGTGGGCTGTGCGCGGCCTGCGGAGCGAATTTGAATCACGAAGAATGCCGGTGCGAGACGCATGCAACGGACCCACGATTGGCTCCCCTGGCGCGGTTGAAGCAGGACTGGCTTAAGAAACAATAGTTAGAGGATGTGCGGGGTTATTTTGAGTGATGGTGTGTGGACGGGTGCGAAGAGAAAGCTACAAACCAGCGGGGACCCGCCGGTAAATGCGTAAAACGGGGTCAAACGGTTTGCACGATTTTTGAACGATTACTGGACGTCGAAGCTTGAATGAATTTTGCTTGAATAAGGAGTAGTACGATGCCAAATCCAAAGAGACGCCATTCCAAGCGGCGGACGAGCACACGCAGGGCGCACGATCATCTGTCGAAGCCGGCATTGGGAAAGTGTCCCCATTGCCATGAAATGAAGCAGCCGCATCAGGCCTGCCCGCACTGCGGCTATTACAAGGGAAAAGCCGTCAAAGAAGCTTCCGCTTAGGAATTCGCAAGGTTGCACGCACGCCTGTAAAGACGGCAGTAAGCCCCCATGATCACAATTGCCGTGGACGCGATGGGAGGGGACAATGCGCCCCGTCCCGAGGTTGAAGGAAGTGTGCTGGCCGCACGCGAGCTGGGAGTCCGCGTGATGCTGGTCGGACAACTGCAGGCAATCAGGTCCGAACTGGCGAAGCACGACCGCAGCGGGCTGAAGATTGAAATTGTGCCGGCAAGCGAAGTGATCACGATGGACGATCATCCGGCGCAGGCGTTCCGGCGAAAGAAAGACAGCTCAGTGCACGTGGCGGCGCGGCTGGTGCGCGAAGTGAAGGCGGATGGCCTAGTCAGCGCGGGGAACACGGGCGCGGTAATGACCGTGGCGCGGTTCCTGCTGGGGACGCTGGAATCCGTGGACCGCGTGGCGCTGGCGGCGCCATTTCCGAACGCGAAGGGCGGCGTCAGCGTGCTGCTGGACGTCGGCGCGAACGTGGATTCAAAGCCGGAGCATCTGGTGCAGTTCGCGGTGATGGGCGAAATGTATTATCGCGCGACCTTCGGTAACCGCAAACCGCGCGTGGGGCTGCTCTCCATCGGCGCAGAAGAGAGTAAGGGCAACGAGTTGACGCGCGAAGTAAACGAGCGGCTGAAAAACGCGCACATGCAGTACGTCGGCAATGTCGAAGGCGGCGATCTTTTTTCCGGCGATGTAGATGTGATTGTATGCGACGGGTTTGTGGGCAATATCGCGCTGAAGATTTGCGAAGGCCTGGCGATGGGGATTTTCGGACTGCTGAAGAAATCGCTGAAGAGTTCCCTGGTATCCCAGCTCGGCGCGGTGCTGTCGCAGGGAGCGTTCAAGGGATTGAAGAAGACGATTGACTACACGGAGTACGGAGGAGCGCCGCTGCTTGGAGTGCGGGGCGTGTGTGTGATCGGGCACGGCCGTTCGAACGCGAACGCGATCAAGAATGCGATTCGCGTGGCGGCAGGGCTTGCCAAGGCACACATGAATGAAAAAATCGAACAGGAGCTGTCGCTGGTCACCGAGCGGGCATAAATCGGAAGTACAGGCGGCGACAGAAAGAAAAGTATGGGAAAAGTGGCATTTGTTTTTCCGGGGCAGGCTTCGCAGTACCCGGGAATGGGAAAAGAACTGGCGGATAAGCACGCCGTGGCGCGAGCCGTGTTCGAAGAGGCGGACCAGGCGCTGGGATTTTCGATTTCGAAGATGTGCTTTGAAGGCACGGAAGAGGAATTGAAGCAGACGGCGAACACGCAGCCCGCGATTTTGACGTGTTCTGTGGCTGTGTTTCGCGTGGCGGCGGAAAAGGGTTTGCTGCCGGATTTTGTGGCCGGACACAGTTTGGGCGAGTATTCGGCGTTGGTGGCGGCCGGTCCGCTGAAGTTTGCGGATGCGGTGCAACTGGTGCGGAAGCGCGGGACATACATGCAGGAAGCCGTGCCTGCGGGAGTGGGCGCGATGGCCGCAATTTTGGGATTGTCACCTGCCGTGGTTGCGGATGCGTGCAAGCGGGCGGCGGGAAACGAAGTGTGCTCGCCGGCGAATTTGAATTCTCCGGAACAAACGGTGATTTCGGGTCATGCCGGGGCGGTGAAGCGGGCAGTGGAGATTGCTTCGCAATTGGGAGCGAAGCGCGCGGTGATTTTGCCGGTGTCGGCGCCGTTTCATTCGGCGCTGATGATGCCAGCTCAGGAAAAGCTGGCGAAGGATTTGGCGACGACGGAGTTTGCAGATTTGCGATGGCCGCTGGTGACGAATGTTGATGCGGACACTGAGACTAAGGGAACTGAAGCGCGGGATGCGCTAGTGCGGCAAGTGACGATGCCGGTGCGTTGGGAGGAATCCGTGCGCTTGCTGATTGATGAAGGCGTGAACACGTTTGTGGAAGTGGGGCCGGGGCGCGTGCTGACGGGACTGCTGCGGCAGATTGAGCGGTCCGTCGCTACGCTAAACATCGAAGACGAGAAGAGTCTGGCGGTCACGCTAGACAAGATTGCCGGGGCGAAGTTCGACGCAGCGTAGAGAGTTTCAGCACAGAGAACGCAGAGGACACAGGGAAAGATGTTTAGTTTGAAGGACAAAGTGGCGGTGGTTACGGGAGCGTCGCAGGGAATTGGTCGCGACACTGCCAAGGCGCTGGCGGAAGCGGGTGCAAAGGTCGTCGTGGCGGCTCGGAATGAAGAGAAGCTGGCGGCGCTGGTGAACGAGATTAGCTCGGCGGGTGGTGAAGCGTTTGCCGTGAAGATGGATGTAGCGGACGCGGAGCAGGTGAAGTCGGGATTTAAGCAAGTGGTCGAGAAATTTGGGCGGCTGGATATTCTGGTGAACAACGCGGCTGTGACGCGCGACGGTCTGGCGATGCGCATGAAGAAGGAAGATTGGGAAGCGGTGCTGCAGACGAATTTGACGGGCGCGCACTTTTGTATTCAACAGGCGTTGCCAACGATGATGAAGGCGCGGGCGGGGCGGATTATCAATATTTCTTCGGTGGTGGCGCAGAGCGGGAACGCTGGGCAGGCGAACTACGTGGCGGCGAAGGCGGGGCTGATTGGACTTACCAAGGCTATTGCGATCGAAATTGCTTCGCGGGGTGTTACGGTGAATGCGGTGGCGCCGGGATTCATTGAGACGCCGATGACGGACGTGCTTCCGGACAAAGTAAAAGAAGAGTTAAAAGTACGGATTCCGCTGGGGCGGATGGGTTCGGCGCGCGACGTTGCGTCGGCAATTGTGTTTTTGGCGAGCGACGAAGCTGGATACATCACCGGCCATGTTTTGAACGTCAACGGCGGGATGCATTTGGCCTAACGAGGGTAGGAGCCACGCTTGAAGCTGTCCGGTGGGGTAAGGAACCGAACATAGTCTTGCGGCGGCGTAAACATAGAAGCGGAGAGTTCGAAGCCGAAGAGTTTAAGGGCGGAGACTAGGCGTGGGTAGAAAGTGAAAAGGATTTACGGACTTAGCGAGGATGGTCGATTCGAATGAGCAATCCCGACAGTACGCACCAACGCGCGCGCCAAGTCTATTTGCGCCTCGCTTTGTTCGGGACTAATTGCTGATTGGCACGGGCGCTCTAAGTTGACCTATGGGTGGGGCGTGCTTAAAATGGGCAGGTTGCCCAGGGCGGCTAAAAGCATGGAATTTAGCGTTGGTTTTAAGGTGAAGCGAGTTTAGCAAGCACAACAAGCGATCCCGGATCGCGGAGGAATGCGAATGGCCAGCGTAGAAGAACGCGTAAAACAGATTATCGTCGAGCAGCTCGGCGTGGATGAGGCGGAAGTGACGCCGACAGCATCGTTCGTGGACGACCTAGGCGCGGACTCGCTGGACCAGGTGGAATTGGTGATGGCGTTTGAAGAGGCGTTTGGCATCGAAGTGCCGGACGAGGACGCCGAGAAGATGACCACGGTGAAGGACGCCGTCGAGTACATTGATAAGCACGCCAAGTCAAAGTAAGCCCGCGCATTCCGTGCGGCATCTAAACATTCGTTACTCAGGGTTTGCAAGTACAAACCCTCAAACCCTGACAGGAGCCGGAAAACCGTGACTCGCCGGGTAGTCGTTACGGGAGTTGGGCTGGTCTGCGCGCTGGGCATTGGCACAGACGAGAGCTGGAAGAACCTCGTCGCGGGTGTCAGCGGCATTGGGCCGATCACGCATTTTGATCCTGCCGCATTTGACTGCAAGATCGCCGGCGAAGTGAAAAACTTCGATCCCTTCCGCTGGATTGAGAAAAAAGAACTGAAAAAAATGGGACGGTTCATCCAGCTTGCGCTCGCGGCCGCGGATGCCGCGGTGAAACACGCCGATTGGAAGCCCGAGCAATCGAACCTCGAAGAAGTCGGCGTTTACGTTTCTTCGGGCATCGGCGGGTTCGACATCATCGAACGCGAGCACGGAAAACTCCTTTTCGGCGGACCCAATAAGATTTCGCCATTTTTCATTCCCTCGGCAATCGTGAATTTGGCGTCGGGACATATTTCGATTCGCTATGGAGCGAAGGGGCCGAATTCGGCGACGGCGACAGCTTGCTCGGCGTCGGCCCATGCGATTGGCGATTCGTTCAAAATTATCGAGCGCGGCGCAGCGGACATGATGATCTGCGGCGGCACCGAGGCGACGATTACGCCAATGGGCGTCGGCGGATTCGCTTCGATGAAAGCGCTCTCGACGCGCAACGATGATCCGGCGACGGCAAGCCGTCCCTTTGACGCGGACCGCGATGGATTCATCGTGGGAGAAGGTGCGGGGATCTTGATTTTGGAGTCGCTGGAGCATGCGACGCAGCGCAACGCTCCGATCCTTGCCGAGATTGTTGGCTATGGAATGTCGGGAGATGCATACCACATCACGCAGCCGGTCGAGAATGGTGATGGTGCGTTTCGCGTGATGCGTGCGGCATTGAAAGACGCGAAGCTTTCTCCTGACGACATCAGCTATGTGAATGCGCACGGCACTTCCACGCCGATTGGCGATGTGATTGAAACCACGGCGATGAAGCGTCTGTTTGGCGAGCGCGCCATCAACAAGAAGCTGCCGGTAAGCTCGACGAAATCCATGACGGGACATCTTCTGGGTGGCGCGGGGGGACTCGAAGCAGGCATTAGCGTGCTGGCGCTGCGGGACCAGGTTTTGCCGCCGACCATCAATCAGTTTCATCCCGATCCGAAATGCGATCTGGACTACGTGCCGAACGTGGCGCGCAAAGCGACAGTGGATTACGCGCTCTCCAATTCGTTCGGATTTGGCGGAACGAACGCCGCGCTGATTTTCAAGCGCTGGGCAGGGAAGTAGTCTCCATAACGCGGAAAGTTTTACAAGCCAAGGGCAAGGGAAAACTCCGTGAAAATTATCGTGTGAATCAAA